>Ga0209591_10003815_pt1 | contig 17335 bp, 20 predicted proteins | sample MAT01_FD_187207 | JGI IMG/M metagenome (GOLD analysis project Ga0209591, IMG submission 187207) | Freshwater microbial communities from Lake Fryxell liftoff mats and glacier meltwater in Antarctica - MAT-01 (SPAdes) (version 2) | ecosystem: Environmental > Aquatic > Freshwater > Ice > Liftoff... | reverse complement strand
ACAATCCCAAGCTGAGAATGAGCAATTTTTATCGCACGATTTATTTTCTGCCGGTGGTCACAAGCCTGGCGATTGTGGCGATTGTCGTGCGCTTGATGCTTCAGCAGGGCGGCGTCAACCTGAGTGCCACGTTTGGCATCAAGCCGCCTATCAATCCGGTGGGCAATCCACAGCTCTCGATGCTGTCCGTAACGGCCTTTGGAACCTGGTACAGCTTCGGCCTGAACCTGATTTATTTCATGGCGGCGCTGCAAACCGTGCCCGAAGAGCTGTACGATGCCGCGAAAGTGGATGGGGCCAACTGGTTTCAACGCCTGTTTTATGTCACCCTCCCTTCGATTCGCCCGATTGCGACGATTATTCTGTTCTTTGCCGTCCTGGGTAGTATGCAGGTGTTTGAACAGTCCTTTGTGCTAACAGGCGGCGGGCCGTTTTTCTCAAGCGAGGTGGTCACAGGCTATATCTACACCTATGCGTTTGGCGGCCAGGGGCGTGCGTCAAGCCCGGCCAATCTTGGCTATGCATCGGCGGCCTCCTTCATTATGAATGTGCTAATCCTGGGCGTCACCATGATTCAACTCTACATTGTCAATCGGACGAATCGTGAGCGCTTTACCACTGAGAGAGGAACATAAATCATGGCGGTCTTAAATCGTGCTGCAAAAGCACAGCCTGATACAAAAACCCCTGATGACTTCCTCTTTGCGCCCCTGCTGTCCGGGGTGGGCAAGACGATGCTGCATGTGCTGCTGCTGTCAGTCGGCGCGGTCTATGTCTTCCCGTTTCTCTGGATGGTGGGCAGTGCGTTTAAGACGAACAACGAGTTTTTCACGCTCGGCCTCAATCCCTTTCCCGCCACCTTGCAGGTCGATAATTTTCGCAAAGCCTGGGAAGGGGCCAATTTCAGCCGCTATTTCTTCAATACCGTCTTCATCAGCGTCACCGTCACGCTCATCGTCCTGCTTCTGACATCAATGGCCGGGTATGCGCTGGCCCGCCTGCGGATGCCGGGAAAACGCTATCTGCTGATTGCTATCGGCGTGTTGTTCTTCCTGCCCGCTGGCTATACCATCATCCCCGTCATCGAAATTGTGCGCGGCCTGGGCCTGATGAATACTATATGGGCCGTGATCGTGACCAGCGTGGCAGGCGGTATGCTGTTCAATACGTTTTTGTTTGTCGGCTATATGCGCTCGATTCCGCCGGAGCTGGAAGAGGCCGCCGTAATTGACGGCGCGAGTCTCTGGCAGCGCTACTGGTTGGTGGTTTTGCCGCTGTCCCGCCCTATGATTGCCACTGTTGGACTGTTCACCTTCATGAGTAACTGGAACGCATTTTTTGGGCCGCTGGTTTTCACACTTGGCAAGCCAGAACTGCGCACGCTGGCAGTGGGCATGTATGCGTTTCAGGGTCAGAACAGTCGTGATTGGGTGCTCATGTGCATGGGGGCCACGATCAGCATTCTACCGATCATTCTGGTCTATGTGGTCTTACAGCGTTTCTTTATCGAAGCCTTCGCCGGGGCCGTCAAAAACTAAAAGTCAAAGGAGTCACCATGTCGTATTCCGTGCTCAGTGAAGCCGAGGTGGAGCACTTCATCACTCATGGTTATGTGGTGGTAAAGAACTGCTTCGCGCGCGAATTTGCTCAGAAATATGTCGAGTTTGCCTATCAACGTCTGGGCTATGATCCCACCAATCCCGCGACCTGGGAAAAAGCGATGGTTCATATGCCAGCCTTCCATCATTTCAAAATCAAAGAGGTATCGCCCCGTGCCTGGGGAGCCACCTGCGATCTGCTCGGCGGCGAAGAATGCATCAAAGACCGTGAACAGACCTGGGGCGATGGCTTCATTGTAAACCTGCGCAATGGCGCGGATCGCCCCTGGGAGCCGCCCACCGCTGAGACAGAGGGCTGGCATGTGGATGGCGATCATTTCATGCACTTCCTGGACAGCGGTGAGCAGGGGCTGCTGCAAGTGGTGATCTGGCAGGATATCGCGCATCAAGGCGGCGGGACTTTCATCGCGCCCGATTCGATCAAGCCCGTTGCCGCGCTTTTGCACGCCCATCCTGAAGGTCTCGATCCCTACAGTGAGCTGTGGGCCGCGATTGCGCCGCAGTGCCGCGAATTTGTGGAGGCCACCGGGGAGGCGGGTGATGTCGTGATGCTGCACCCGCTGATGCTGCACGCCTCGTCGCAGAATGTGTCAGGTATTCCGCGCTTTATGACGAATCCGTGTGTGCCGCTCAAAGATCCGCTGAATTTGCATCGTGACAATCTGGCGGATTTTTCCCCGGTGGAGCAGGGCATTCTGCGGGCGCTGAACGTGGAGACGCTGGATTTTACGCCAACGGTAGAGCGTCAGAATGTAGTCCCGGAGCGGGTGCGTATTCAGCAGCAGATGTTAGAGGAAGAGCGCAAGCGCGTTGAAGGCTTGCGCTAGTACAGCTTTGCGGAAGTCGATAAGCAGAAAAGAAAGGGGTATAATCATCTCAAAAAAAGGGGGAGCGAGATGCGACACGCAAAAGGAGTGGACGTGAATGAGGCCGAAGGCAAGATGTTGGAACAGATGACCCGTGAGACGAAAAGTCGTGCGGGATTGGTCACGCGCAGCCACATCATATTGGGAGCGGCCTCCGGGTTAAGTATGACCGCCCAGTCCAAAGCGTTAGGAATGGAGCGTAATTCGGTTCAGAAATGGCGTGAGCGATGGCAAGCGGGACACGCGAGGCGGGCGGCGGCGCTTGAGACGGGAAAACGACGCGACGCGATTGAGCAACTATTAGCCGATGCGACAGGCGGCAAGCTCCAAAACACCGAGTGAATTGCCTCCCCCTGTTCCATAACACCATAGCACCAGAAAGTCGATTTAGATCCCCAGCTTTGAGACACTGGAAATGCAGATGTGCTCCCGCTTACTATAACTGGACGACAGCGACAACGCCTGTTTCATCCACGACAGCCATACGACTGTCGTCTGGCGACCAGGCGAGGCCCGCAATCGCGTGTTTGAACACAGCACTTGATCGCATATTCGATGTGTGTTTCTTGCTTGTCTCCCAAATGGCGAGCAGACCATCGTTGCCGCCCGACGCCAGGAGCGTCCCGCGCGACTGAAATGTCAAATGTTTGATCAGGTGAGTGTGACCTTCGAGCAGAAGCGGCTTTGTCCCTGCGGGCCCTTTGCCCGAACAATCCCAGATAATCACCCGTGTACCACCGCCCGTGGCCAGGTAACGACCATTCTGATTCCAGGCCAACTCCAGCACTTTGGTCTCATAGCCCCACATCTGAAGGTCCTGTCCTGTGTCCGTGATCCAGAAATGGACAGTGGAATCCTGATCGCCTGTGGCAATGTATTTGCCGTCAGGACTCCACTCAATCGCGAGTGTTGATCCCTGCCACTCGAAGCGGTGTAACGGTTCGGGCGCACGAGGATCATACAAGACAACACCGTTATACGCCGAAATTGCAAACTGTGACCCGTCAGGCTTCCACTTGATATCGGTGATGGTGCTGTTGGCGTCGGGATACTCGTGGATCAACTCTCCCGCCGCATTCCAGAGACGCAGTTTGCGGCCTGCGGCAGACACAAGCTCATCGCTGTGAGGGCTGAATGCCACCTGCTCCACCCAACTGCTGCCGCCAGACATCTCAGCACACTGTTCACCCGTTAACCTATTCCACAGCCGTACTTTGCCATCCTGTCCGACACTGGCAAGAATCTGACTGTCTTTATGCCATGAGATCGCCATCGTATCGGGTGTATGACCCGATACGGTATGGACGACGGCCCCAGTTTCGCCGTCGAACAGCGTGATCGGGCCGGAGACACCTGCTGCTGCCAGCACGCGACTGTCAGGTGACCAGGCCAATCCAATCACATGATCATCAATGTGTGAACGCCAGAGGGATTTGAGCGGCTCTGGCGAGGCTTGAGGTTTTGTCTTGCGCTGCATCATCACACGAGGCATTGCTGGAAACTCCCTTCCAGCGCCGCCCGATCCAGGTTGCGCCCGATGAAGATCATCTTATTGTGACGCAGAGTGCTGCCCCAGGGACGATCCGGCCGCCCATCAAACAGCATGTGAACGCCCTGAAAGACGAAGCGTTCTTCCCATCCCTTGACGCTCAGCACACCTTTCATGCGAAAAATGTCCTGGCCTTTGGTGCGCAGCAGCTGGCTCAACCACTGATTCAGCTTGTCCAGGTTGAGGTCGCCGGGCAGTGTGATGCCGACAGATGTCACCGCCTCATCATGTTCATGATCGGGTTTATACTCCCGTGTCTCTTGAGGATCGATCTGTGTCCCCATCATGCGCAAGGAAGCATCAAACTCGTTGGGATGATGTTCGGTGAAGAGCATATACAGTCCGGCCTGCTCAATGACACATGGGAAGACAGATTGTCCTGATGCATTCAGCAGGAGTTGGTGATGCTGTTTGCCAGTCCGGATTGTCTCCTCTGGATTGAGAGGAGACTCGTCATCCGAGAACGTCAAGACCGCATCCATCAGTGTGGCGTCCCGTGCGGCCAGACCTGTGCTCGAAAGAGGGAGAAGCACCAGATCCATCGAGGGATCAGGACCTTCACCCATGACCCATTCATACGTCCCGGCTTGAAGCGCATACAGACCTGACCACTCAAACGGGTATTCCGGTTCCATAAACCTGGGATCCATGTCCAGCGCACGATCGAGGTTGAAGCCGCCCACGTTGAGAATTTTGTCCATGTCAACGGCGGCATCCTGAGTGCGATAAATCTTGGCGAGACTGTTCATGCTCTTGAGACGCGCTTCGAGCTTGTCCAGATCTTCCGGTGTAACCAGATCGATTTTGTTGAGTAGGATGACATCCGCAAAAGCCACCTGTTCTTTGGCTTCATCACTGTCGTCAATATGCTCCCAGATATGTTTGGCATCAACGACCGTCACAATCGCATCAAGCGTGAGGTTACGCTGCATCTCATCATCGACATAGAAGGTTTGCGCAACGGGGCCAGGATCGGCCATGCCCGTGGTTTCAATCATAATGTAATCGAATTTGTCGCGGCGCTTCATGAGATGACCCAGAATACGAATCAAATCGCCACGCACCGTGCAGCAAATACACCCGTTGTTCATTTCGAAGATTTCTTCTTCAGCACCAATCACCAGATCATTATCGATTCCCACTTCGCCGAATTCATTTTCAATCACAGCAATCTTTTTGCCGTGATTCTCAGTCAGAATGCGATTCAGCAGCGTGGTCTTGCCTGATCCGAGAAAGCCCGTCAACACGGTGACAGGGACACGTTCTTCTGCTCTTGGCATCATGTTCAATTATCCTTTCAAAGGTTTTTGGGTCAGAGGTGTACAGCAGGCACAACCAGACAGATGGCGACCTGACGAAGCAGATCGATGATTGAAGGGCTGACGGCGGCCAACGTGTGCTGCCGCTGTCACAACACGCCGTGTCAGCAGGCTGCGGCAAAAGGGACAGACAGCGAGATCATCGGCCGCCACGATCGAACGGCGGTGTTCAAAAACGCTGCGACATTCACGACATTGATAGGCATAAAGCGGCATTCAGGCTCTCCCCATCAAACGGCTCATAAAGCACATGATCAGCATAAAAGTGTAGTTTGCGTGCCAGATAGGTCACATGATCACGCGTATGGTTGTCAATCAGAGCGATGGTTGTGATATGCAGGCGGCTTCCTCGTAGGGTACTCAGAAGGAGGGCCAGCGTCTCCGGGTCGGCAGCCGCTGATGTCAGCAGCAGGGCATAATCGGTTTGCAACCGCCAGACCAGCGGAATCAACGAGGCCGCCAATGAGCAGCAGACACAGCCGCCATGCAGCCGCTGATGGGGGAGGTCATCAAGCCGCAAAGGAGTCTCGCCATTGTCCAAAAGAGTGATACGACACCCCTCGCTTGAGAGATGCGTGATCAACTGCCCGACAAAAGCGGTCTTAACATCATGGCGCAGACCCGTAATCACAATCAGATGCATCATTCATCCCACGTCTGAGGACGCTGCCCAGGTGAAGCCCTCAAATACCAGGGGCTGTAAATCCGGTGTTGGTGCGACATACCCATCGGCCCGCAGCATCATGTCAATGTAGTCATAGATCGCCAGAATGAGGCGCTCGTCATTGATCGAGTGAAACCAGATGGGCTGACCGTCAAAGATCAGCAGGACGACATTTGCCAGTGAACACGGCCCTAAACAGCCGCTTTGAGTCAAATGAATTTTGTTGCGCAGTTTGCGCCGTTCCCATTCGCGGTGATACAGATCTTGCGGTACGGCGGGAAAGCCTTTGTCTGTACGTCCACAGCAGCAGCCCTGTGAACAGACAAACAACTGTCCGCGTTTTTTCACCACATGAATTGACTCACCGTCGGCACGGATGACAACGTTCCGTTTGATTTCAAAGAGTTCCATTATTCCTCGCTAGTGTCAGGCGAACGACGCCGAATAACGTTGATGATCCAGGCCAGGGCAAAAAACCCCGTACAGGCCAGGACAATCGCTGCCCCCGATGACACGTCAGCATAAAAGGAGGCATATAACCCGATCACGCCTGACGTCACGGCGAAAAAAACAGCCAGCCCCATCATAGGGCGGAGTCGATTGGTCAGGAGAGAGGCGGCTGCGGCGGGGGTCACAAGCAGGGCTGAGGTCATCACCACACCAACAACCTGAATACTGCTCACAACGGTGAAGGCCAGCAAAACCAACAGCAGATAGCGCAGGCGTGACGCCTTGAGACCCATCACCTCGGCATGGATCGGGTCAAATGACGTGAGCTCGAGTTCCTTATGGAAAAGTGCCAGCAGGACAAGAACTGCCATGGTAATCAGGGCAATCAGCCCTAAATCACTGGTGGTGACACCGAGAATATTGCCGAACAGGATATGGGTCAGGTCACGGAATGAGCGCACGGTGCTGATGAGCAAAATCCCGAGAGCAAACATGCCCGTAAACATGACGCCGATGGCCGTGTCCTCGCGGATTTCCTCCCGTCGTGACAGCCAGCCAATGCCCAGGGCCGTGATCACCCCCGCGATGAGAGCGCCCCCGAACAAGCTCCAGCTGTTGAGATAGGCGATGACCACACCCGGCAGCACGGTATGAGCCAGCGCATCGCCAATGAAGGCCATGCGGCGCAGCACCACATACACGCCAATGCTGGCACAGGCCACCCCAGTGAGTACCGCCGCCAGCAGCGCCGTTTGCATAAAGCTGTATTGAAAGGGAGCCATCAGCCATTCGATCATCGGGCGGCTCCAAGGGTCATCTCAGCAAATGGTCTCACTGGGGGTGGAGCTTCGCAGCCTTCCTCAAGGTACAAGACGCTGTCAAAATCGCTGTCCAGTCGCCCCAGATCGTGGGTGGCTGTCACGACGGTTTTGTCTTGATGTTGCAGCGCCGTGAGCACCTGGCTGATGATCGCCCGTGTTGTAGCATCCACAGCGTTGAGAGGCTCATCGAACAGCAGCAGATCAGCCTCCTGTGCCAGGGCACGCGCCAACAGAGCCCGCTGCTGCTGCCCACCGGAGAGCTGCCCGATCTGACGATTCATAAGAGCGGTTAATCCGAGCTGATCAATCACAGCCTCGACAATGGCCTCATCCTTGCGCGATGGGCGGCGAAACCAACCCAGGTGAACATAGCGTCCAGTCAGGACCAATCGCCGCAGCACAATCGGAAAACGCCAGTCGATCTCGCCACGCTGCGGCAGATAGGCCACGCGATGGTGGCATGCTCCCACAGGATTGCCATAAATTGCAATGGTTCCATGACTAACGGGCAGGAGTCCGGCAACAGCTTTTAACAGCGTCGATTTTCCTGCACCATTAGCTCCCACCAGGGCCACTCGCGCACCCCGGGGGGCACGCAAGTTGACATGGTGCAGGGCAAGCCGCCGCGAACCCGGATACTCTACATTGAGATCGCGGACCTCAAGGGCAAGCGCGTCTGCAACAGGATCAAGATGGCGGCGGTTGCTGTAGGGCAACATCACTGGCTTAACGCTCCAACGATGCTGTCGACGTTATAACGCAATAATTGCAAGTAAGTCGGGCATGGGCCGTCGGCAGGGCTGAGAGCATCACTGCACAGCGGCGCTCCAACTGTCACACCGGCTTCGTCAGCCACCTGCTGTACCAGATCGGCATTCTCGATGTTTTCCGGAAACACGGCGCGTGTGCCTGTCGCCTTGATCGCATCAACCAGGGCGGCTGTATCCGCGGCGGATGGGCCGCTGCCTTCGGTGGTCACCGAGTCAATCGCAAATCCAATTTCCTCAAAGCCATAGCGACTGGCAAAATACCCAAACGCATCATGACTGGTGACCATTTTGCGCTGCTCTGTTGGAATGGCCTGTACCTGCTGCAAAATATAGCTGTCAGCGTCGAGTAGCTGCGTCAGGTAGGCATTGGCATTCAACTGATAGGTGACCGCGTTGACGGGGTCAGCGGCTGCCAGGGTATCGCGCACAATTTCGACGACATGCACGAAATTATATGGGTTCTGCCAGATATGCGGGTCGGTTTCACCCGCCTCGTCCCCGAGACCGATGGTGCCGGGCGTAATGCCTGTGCTGATGACCACGCGCTGGGCCTTTGAACCAGACGCTGTATAGAGATCATCCAACCAGGCCTCAAAGTCCAACCCATTTTCAAAAATGATGTTGGCGTCACTCAGCGTTACGCTGTCCTGTGGCACTGGCTCGTAGGTGTGGGTGTCACCATCCGGCCCGACCAGAACGGTCAGATCAATGGTGTCTCGGGCGATATTCTGGACCACATCGCCCAGAATGCTGTAGGTAGCGACGACTTTCAAACGTTGATCCTGGGCACTTGTGGCAGAGACACCGAGAAGCAGCAGGCTGAACAGCGTAAGACTGAGAAACAAACGAACGCGCATGTGATGGTCTCCTATTTGAAATGATGACTATGTTGTGATACGCCGACACGTTGTACAGGTGCCAAAGAGTTCCAGCCGATACTCGCTGATGTCATGCCCGCTGTTTCGCTCGGTCTGTGCCATCAGGCTTTGCAGAGGCTGACGATCCAGATACAGAGCCTGCCCACACACCAGACACACAAACAGCATGAGAGACTCAGGCACGGCTGGCACAAAACGGCTGCATCCTTGATACCCATGCACCCGCCGCAGCAGGCCCAGGGCTTCCAACTTCTCAACGGTGCGATACACCGTAGCGCGTCCTGTCTCCGGGCGGGATTGGCGTGCAGACTCCCAGACCTGTTCAGCACTGAGAGGCTCTTCACTGTGTGCCAGGATAGCCACGAGCGTTTTCTGCACCTCAGTGATACGGCCGCCGCTGCCTTTCAACGCTTTCAGCCAGTCATCAGGATTGATGCTCTTACGGTTAAACGGCATGGTCATCAGCTGGGCCTTGACTCTCAATTGATACGGCGTATCATTTGGTTTATATATTGATACCACGTCTCATTGAGATTGGCAAGCAGCAAATCAAAGCGAGAATGTTTATGCAAATGCCGTCACCTATCCCGCTGACGATCATCACGGGCTTTCTGGGATCAGGGAAAACAACACTGCTCAATCAGATCTTGCATGCCGATCATGGCCTGCGGGTGGCGGTGTTGGTCAATGACTTTGGGGCGATTAACATTGATACACAGCTTGTCGTCGGCGTGGAAGGGGAGACCATCAGTCTGGCCAATGGCTGTATCTGCTGCACCATTCGGGATGATTTACTTAAGGCTGTGCTTGATTTACTGCAACGGTCTGAGCCGCCTGAATACATCATCATTGAAACCAGTGGTGTGTCTGATCCGCTCGAGGTCGCTTTGACCTTTCGCAGTCTCCGTCAGATTTACATCGACAGCATTCTGACTGTGATTGATGCCGAACACATTCTCTCACTCGATACCTCGTATGAGAGATTGTCCACGAATCAGGTGCGTATGGCGGATCTTCTGATCCTCAACAAGGTCGATCTCATCAACAAAGAGCAGCTTGAAGCCGTCCGTCGTCATATTCGCGCTCTTGCTCCCAGAGCACGCATTTTAGAGACAACACACGCCGTTGTCCCCATAACGCTGCTGCTTAATGTGGGCACATTTGATCTGCACTCCCTTCATGATCGTTCGCCGCAGGAGGTTCATGTTCATACAGCGGGCGATGACAATCACCATGAGCATGAGGAAGACTCTCCTCATGTCCATACAGATCACACGCTCGTATTCAACACCTGGCATTGGCACAGCGATCAGCCTGTGTCCTACCGAGCGCTGCGGCAGATGATCGATCACCTCCCGGAGACGATCTATCGCGCCAAGGGAATTTTCTTTCTGGTTGATGACCCGGATCAAAAGTGGGTTCTGCATGTTGTGGGCCAGCGCACCAGCCTGATAGCCCTGCCGGGTGGTTGGGGCGAGGAAGCGGCCCGCTCTTAGTTGATTGTGATTGGAGACGCGGGCCGCATCAATGCGGCAGCGCATGAAGGCCTGTCTCGCGGTTGAGGCACCTGCATCACACCTTGAACAGATCGCCAACCGCGCCATCGAATGGCTGCGACAGCGCTTACCCACATCATCCTGACCACAGACATTTGAAAGGAGAGAAGACAATGAATGCATTCACATCCCCGGTGCCGATGACGATTTTGAGCGGCTTTCTGGGGGCGGGAAAAACCACCCTGCTCAACCATATTCTGCATGGTGATCACGGCCTCAAGGTCGCGGTCCTGGTGAACGACTTTGGCAGCATCAATATTGATACACATCTCGTGGTGGGCGTGCACGGAGAGATGATCAATCTCTCTAACGGCTGTATTTGCTGCACCATTCGTGGCGATTTACTCAACGAGACGCTGAAACTGCTGCACCGTGCTGATCCGCCGCAGTACATCATCATCGAGACGAGCGGTGTCTCTGATCCGTTGGCCGTCGCCAATACCTTTCTCATGCCGGAAGTCAGACCGCTGATCACGCTTGAGGGCATCCTGGTGGTGGTCGATGCAGATCAGCTCCTGACGCTTGACGAAGAGAACTATGGGCTGGCGATTGATCAAATAGCGGTGGCTGATATGGTGGTTCTGAACAAGATTGATCTGGTCAGCGCAGAAGATCTTGAACGCATCAAGTCCCAGGTGATCCGTAAAATCGTGCCGGAGGCACGCATTCTCGATGTCACTTATGGGCAGATCCCCTTCGAATTGGCGCTGGGCGTCGGGCAGTATGATCCGGAGCGGGTGTGGCAACGGGCTGAGAGAGATGTTCATGTGCATGGTGTCGAGGAGTCTCATGACCACGACCATAACCATGAACATCACGATCACAGCCACGAGCATGATGAAGATCACGCTCATGAACACACCGATCACACCCTGGTCTTCAGCACCTGGAGTTGGGAATCGGATCAACCGCTGCTGCTGCGGCCTTTACAGGATGTGTTTGAAGACCTGCCGACCACGATTTATCGCGCCAAAGGATTTATCTGTCTGCATGGCATGCCCGAAGAGAAAATTCTGCTGCAAATGGTCGGCAAACGGGCCAGTCTTACCCTGACAGACGGCTGGGGTGACGAGCAGCCTCACACCCAGATCGTGATGATTGCCTCACATGGTGGCCTTGATGTGGAGATGCTGCGGCACAAATTAGAGGCCTGTGTTGTGCCGGACGCACCAAAGCCCAAAGTTCGCCCGTTGACTGCGAAAAAAGAATGGCTGCGGCGTCAAGCGGCGCAATGATGGCTCGTCAACACGCGAAAACGCCGCCGTGCGTCAAACTGTGTCCGCGTTTCAGTACCCGTGGTGAAGCGCTGCTGGATCAGCAAATGTGGTGTTGGGGCTGTGATGTGCGCCGGGTCGATGAGAATTTGCTGCTGGACTACGGCTGCACAAAGCGACCCGCACCTGTTCCCCATTTACGCAGCGCCTACACGGTTTGGCTGGATGAGACGTGTGCGCTGACTCTATGGGGGTGGGGTGTGTGGATCGCCCGCGAGGCGCTCGGCAGCCTGTTCATCAGCCGGTCGCGCTTCAAGGTGCGGGCGACAACAACCGTGCATCTGCTGCCGCAAGCCTGGTGCGAAGCGGATTTGCCGCTCAAACACGAGCGTGTGGCATTGGATCACTGTGCGCCGCTGCTGGCGACAGCACTGACATGGATCGCTACGTATGAAAAGTGGGTGAGCACTCGGACTGTGCCGACTTATCGCGACACCCTGCTGGAAAGCTGGCCGCAGCGCCGCCATTATCGCGGTGGCACACCCGCGGCGGAGATGCCCGCCCAATGGATCGCCCTTGCTCAGCATGTTCATCAGGAGATGCTCTCATCATGAAAAAATTACCAGTGACGGTCTTATCGGGATTTCTCGGTGCTGGGAAAACCACCCTGCTCAATCATGTGCTCACCAATCGTGAGGGCCTGAAGGTGGCCGTGATCGTCAATGACATGAGCGAGGTCAACATCGATGCGCAGTTGATTCGTGAAGGCGGCGCACAGCTCAGCCGTACCGATGAAAAGCTGGTGGAAATGTCCAACGGCTGCATCTGCTGCACGCTGCGCGAAGACCTGCTCAAAGAGGTAGTACAGTTGGCATCTGAGGGGCGCTTCGATTATCTGCTGGTTGAATCGAGCGGCATTTCCGAGCCTTTGCCCGTCGCCATGACATTCAGCTTTTCGACGCCCGATGGCACGATGAGCCTGATGGATGTCTCGCAGCTTGATACGATGGTTACGGTGGTCGATGCCAACAGCTGGCTCGATGATTACCGTGAAGGCTTGCGCCTTAAGGCCCTCGGCATGGCAGTCAGTGAGGAGGACAATCGCACTCTGTCGGATCTGCTGATCGATCAGGTGGAATTTGCCAACGTGATTGTGCTGAGTAAGACCGATCTGGCCTCGCACGAACAGGTTGAAGAGTTGGAAGGTGTGCTGCATACACTCAATCCGGGCGCACGCCTTATCCGCGCCGAACAGGGGCGGATTGCGCTCACCGATATCCTCCATACAAACCTCTTTGATATGGAAACGTCGCAAAAATCAGCCGGCTGGCTCAAGGAACTGCAAGGCGAACACACGCCTGAAACCGAAGAATATGGTGTCAGCAGCTTTGTCTTCAAGGCACGCCGTCCATTCCATCCGCAGCGTTTGTTTGACGTTCTGCAAGCGGCCTTTATGAAAACTGTCCTGCGCTCTAAAGGCTTTTTCTGGCTGGCGACGCGCCACGACAGCGGCCTGAACTGGTCATTGGCCGGACATGTCGCACGGGTGTCCTCGGCCGGTCGCTGGTTGGCAGCGACACCGGAAAAACAATGGCCACGTACCGAACAGGTGGCGGATTATCTGGAGGAATTCTGGCAGGAGCCGTTTGGAGATCGCCGCCAGGAGTTGGTCTTCATCGGCATTGAAATGCCCAGAGACACAATGCTCGCTCAGCTCAACACGGCCCTTCTCACCGATGAGGAACTGTCGCTGGGGGAATCCGGTTGGGAATTTTTCGTGGATCACTTTCCCTCGTGGCAGACAGGCGCGGCTGACTAAGGACGCGTCACATCACGTCACACTTTATTTTTGTAAACACATCATTCTAAGGACATCTCATGGCCAGCAAACGTCGTATTACCACCCGCAAACCCCAGTTTGGCAAGGCCCGCAGCCACGCCTTCAACACGACCAATCGTCAATTTAAGCTCAATATCCAGAGCAAGCGGATTTATATCCCTGAACTGAAGCGTTTTGTGCGCGTCCAACTGTCGGCCAATGAACTCAAAACTGTGGATAAGATTGGACTGCCGACCTTCTTGAAACGTCAGGGCCGCTCGATTCAGGAACTGCTCTAACATGGTAACAAACTCAAAACTGCCTGTGACGGTGCTGTCAGGCTTTCTCGGTGCGGGGAAAACGACACTTCTCAATCATATTTTGAACAATCGTGAGGGCCTGCGTGTCGCCGTCATTGTCAATGATATGAGTGAAATCAATATCGATGCCGCGCTGGTGCGTGAGGGTGGTGCGGCGCTGAGTCGGGTGGATGAGCAGCTCGTCGAAATGACGAACGGCTGTATCTGCTGTACACTGCGCGATGATCTGCTGCGTGAAGTCACACGTCTTGCGCTCGAAAATCGCTTTGATTATCTGCTGATTGAATCAACGGGGATCTCGGAGCCCCTGCCTGTTGCAGAGACGTTCACCTTTCCGCTGGATGAAGGCGGAGCCAGCCTGAGCAATGTGGCGCGTTTGGACACAATGGTCACGGTGATCGATGCTAAAAATATCCTGCGCGAACTCGACTCGCTGGATACGCTGGCAGATCGTGGCGTGCAAGTGGATGAGACGGACGAGCGCAATATCGTCGATTTGCTGGTGGATCAGATTGAATTTGCCGATGTGCTCGTCGTCAACAAGATCGATCTGGTCAGCACCGAGGAGCTCAATCGACTGGAAGCTCTGCTGCACCGGATGAACACCCGTGCGAAACTGATCCGCAGCCAGCAGGGACGTGTCGCTTTGAGCGAGGTCTTGAACACAGGTCGCTTCAACTTTGACACGGCTGCCGGCTTCGAAGAGTGGCTGTCGGGCGAGACACATACGCCGGAGACAGAAGAGTATGGCGTGAGCAGTTTTGTCTATCGGGCGCGGCGTCCGTTTCATCCGCGGCGGCTCCTCGATGCGCTGGAAAGCGATGTGTTTGACGCGGTCATTCGCTCCAAAGGATTTGTGTGGGTGGCTCCACAGCCGGATATGGTTGGGGTCTGGTCGCAGGCGGGTGAAGTGGTGTCCTTGAATTATGGCGGAGATTGGTGGGTGGCCGTGCCGCGCGACGAGTGGCCCGATGATCCCCATGTCATTGAGTCCATCGAGCATGAATTTGCAGGTGAATTTGGGGATCGGCGGCAGGAGTTGGTCATCATCGGCATTGAAATGGATCGACCACGCATCACGCAGGCGCTGAATGACTGCCTGCTCACGGAGGCGGAAATGGCTCAGGGGCGTGCGGTATGGCAGAATTGGGATGATCCCTTTATGACAACGATCGACGATGAGGAAAACGATGTCTTTCCTCAATAGAGCTGACCCTGTACGCAAAAGGCCCTGATGTAAAAAAGAGACGACGCCTGATGGCGGCAAATATGAAAACGTATTTGATATCATGCAGGGTGTTGCAGTAGGTATCTTTGTCAAGCACCGTCGCGCCAAAACAGAGGACAAAGCGCCTGCTCGTGTATTTCATCGTCATGTCTGGGGAGACCGTGAGGCAAAATATGATTGGCTGATGCAGAAAGATTTGATTGGAAAGACCGTGGGATGGAGTGAACTAAACCCACATTCTCCATTTTACCTTTATACCCCACAAGATGAAGATCTCACTAATGAATTTGAGAGAGGTTTGCACACAACACGCCTCTTTCCTATTAATGTTCTCGGTTTTCAGACTCACAGAGATAATGTCGCCATTGCTGATGATGAGACAACACTAAAAGAACAAGTGCAGACATACCTAACCACAGCGGTAAACGATTCAAATTGGAAACGTTTTGCACACCCAATCAGCTTTCGTCCCTTTGACATAAGATATGGATATTTAGATAGGAATGTTATAGATAGACCACGTCCAGAGCTTTTACAGCATGTAGTTAACCGGGAGAATATCACTCTTCTCTTGATACGTCAGATGCAAGATAACATGCCTTATACTCATGTTCTTGTATCAAAACATGCTTCAATTGATCGCATGTTTGCTTGCTCACGAGGCGCTGCTACTGTCTTCCCTCTCTATCTCTATCCCTCTGCCGATCAGCTTTTTAACTCGAACGCTGATTGGCCGCGCACCAATGGCCGCCGCCCCAACCTCAGCAAAGCCTTTGTCGCTCAGATGGCAGGCAAACTCGGCCTCTCGTTCGTCAGCGATGGGCGCGGCGATCTGCATCACAGCTTCGGGCCGGAGGATGTGTTTCACTATGCCTATGCTATCTTCCTTCCACAGTCCCACCTATCGCACGCGCTACGCCGAGCAGCTCAAAATTGATTTCCCGCGTCTGCCGCTGACGACGAATGTCGAGTTATTCCGTCAGTTGGTCATGCGCGGCGTCGATCTGGTGGCGCTGCATCTGCTGGAGGATGACTATCAGGGGACGTACTGGCAGCGGCATAAACTTCCCTCTCCACTGCGTGGGGAGGGCCAGGGTGGGGTGACGTTTGTGACAGGCTTCAACAAACAGACCGTCGGCGCAATGAGCAAGGGCAGCGCCTACGATGAGACGCAAAAGCGCATTTATCTGGATACGGCGCTCAAAGATAAAGGCTCGTATTTTCAATTCAGCGATGCCATCAGTGGCGAGGATGCGAAAGACCTGTGGGGCTTCTAGATCGGCGGCTATCAGGTGCTGCACAAGTGGCTGTATGATCGCAAAGGCCGCGTGCTGACGGCGGAGGACATCATGCATTATCAGCGTGTGGTGGCGGCGCTCTCGCTCACCCGATCCCTGATGGATGAGATCGATGCGTTGATTGCCGAGCATGGCGGCTTCCCGCTGGCGGGGTCGATTGATGTGCCGCATGATCCCGATAATGACCCGCAAGATATTGCAATAAACGATATTTCCAGTAATAATAATATAGATAAGGATGAGACAATGCCGGATGAAATAGAGCTTGATGCCGAGGATGAAGCGATCCTGGATGTCGTCTGGGACGAGATTGGCAAGAGAAAAGCTGCGGAGCGGGCTGCCAGAGACGCGGAACGACTGCCGATTAACGATGATAAGGATCATGATGAGAGCGAGGATATCACGATGAGCAAAAACGATTGGCAGGAACAGCAGCCAAAATTGATCTATGTGGCAGGAGATCAACTTCCTTTGAGTGCCGCAAATCATAGTGATCAGGAAGACGAAGACGGCCAGCCTATTGGGCCGGACAGTGCTGTTGAAATTGATTCCGCAGGTCCTCTTTCAGCTGATACTGCGCTCACACGGGCTGAAGGCATTGAAGTCGAGATCGAGGTCGATGATCCCGAAGCAACACCACGCTTGTTGAAACCCTTTGATCCAAGCAAGATCCGCATGAATTCACAGCAGATGAGTCTGGATACGCTCATCAAACGGATGCAAGATGAGCGGATGAGTATTCCAAACTACCAGCGATCCGCCGGGATCTGGACGGATACCAAAAAAAGCCGCTTAGGACGCGTTTAAAAATAAAGTCGCAGAATGGAGATGAGACGACCCATTCTAGAACTCTGCGGACTTGTTTTTAAACGCGTCCTTAGGGTCGGTAAAAGAATAACTTACTCACCTTACGCACCCCCCATAAAATGATGCCGAGAGCGCTGGAATGACTGTCAAACCTTTC
>Ga0209591_10003814_pt1 | contig 17338 bp, 22 predicted proteins | sample MAT01_FD_187207 | JGI IMG/M metagenome (GOLD analysis project Ga0209591, IMG submission 187207) | Freshwater microbial communities from Lake Fryxell liftoff mats and glacier meltwater in Antarctica - MAT-01 (SPAdes) (version 2) | ecosystem: Environmental > Aquatic > Freshwater > Ice > Liftoff... | reverse complement strand
CCACTCCATGCCAGCAGCGGCGATCGATATCGAGTTTAGCTACCGATTCGATTTCGCACGGTTTCCAGCAGATGCCGCGATCGCCGTCAGTGCGCGTAACATCTCCAATGACCCTGCCGGGGCAGGGGGTGGGAGTGGAACACCACGGGGCGAACGGTTGACGGTTACGGCGCTAAATACCGTGAGTAACCTTGGGTTTACGCCACTGAATACAGCCAATTTGAGGCTATTCGTAAATGGACAACAGATTGACACCTTTGGCAGTGCTGCCGCTGCATTCTCCCTCTCTGGCGTCGCTATTACCTGGTCGGCGGCAAATGCCGGGTTTCCACTAGAGGTTGCTGATCGCGTCACTGCCCGCTACTTCTCCTAAGCCATGAGATTCAAACAGATTTCAGATTGGGCAATAACCGCGCTAGGGAAGGCTTTGGCAGAATCCGCTGATGCAGCGGAAGCGCGATCGCAGCTAGCAGCTCAACAATCCCTAACCGCAATCACCGCCGCTCAAGGGTTCAACGCTCAGGGGATCCAAAACTATGCGATCGTTTCAGAAGAAGTTACCGCGACTGCCTATACATTTGTTGCCGCCGACATGGGGAAGCAAAAGGTATGTAGTGCCTCAACTGCAATCAGCGTAACAATCCCAAGCGGTTTGCCTACCGGATTTAATTGCATAATTATTCCATCATCCACCGGGCAAATCACAATAATCCAAGGGGCGGGCACAACGGTTCTAAATGCTCGAAACCAGTTCAAGACAGCGTTTAAGGATTCCCCTATTTCTATACTTCCTGGAATAGCCGCAAACTTGTACAGAATCGCTGGCGACACCGCCGCTTAAGAATGGAGAAACCATGACACTGAACCAAGAACAGCTCGACCAAAACACGCAGGCCGAGATAAACGACAAGCGATCGCATTGCCAAAAGGGAGCAGAGATTGGGCTGGCGGCTACCGAGCTGCTGGGCAGGATTGACGCCTATCTTTTGGTGGGGTTGAAAAAAGGCTACTTCCTGAGTGGCGATCGCGTTATCACTGACGCGGATCTTGCAGGCATTCACTTCAATGCTGCAAAGTACCATGCTTTCGTTGCGGCGATTGGTGCGATCGCCGAATCTGCGAAAGACCCGCAAAAAGACTGGACAGGTGCGATCGCGCCAATTGTGAAACTCTAAATGCTGCCAACCGCACGTTCAATTCTCCACTACCCCACCACTCCCAGCTTCAGGGCGGATACCCAGGCTTGGCTAGACGTTGCAACGGGCAACTATAGTACGGCTGAACGGCAGGCTCTTGACGCGCTGCTAGGGGGTTTTGCTACTGATGGGATATTGTTTTTTGACAGGCTCTATCTCCTTCAGTTTGGGGATAACGCAGCGGATTCTCTGCGCTGTATTGTGAGCCGCCAAAGTGCTACTAGTGCGGGTGCAACTCCGCCTGTATTCACTAGGCGGCAGGGCTGGCTCGGAAACTTAACCACTGGATTTATAAATACCAATTGGGCACCTTCTAGCGGTGTAAATTTCCAGCTAGACAATTGCTCAATAGGTTGCTACGTAAGGCGGGTGACCACTGCAACTACGGGCTTTAGGGCGCTTATGGGCGGTCAAAATTCCACAACTCAGATTGTATTACTCGGCCAGATAGCAGGAACTACTGAATCAGTACACAGGCTTAACTCTTCTACCATCTCTCAGATTTCTGCGCCGCTTATCCCAATTGATAATAGCTATGTATCCATTAGCCGCGCACTGTCCACAATCGCAATCTGCCGAAGAGATGACGTAGAAGTTAGCTCGGATAGGATTAGTACATCCTTGGGCACGGCAGCTTTAACCCTCCTAGCAAGGAATAATAATGGCACTAGGGACGGCTTTGCGAATAATGGTGTATCCCTAGCTCATATGGGTGCCGCTCAAACAACCGCTCAAAACGCCAGCTTTAGGAGCCGGGTGAATACGTTTAATACTGCGATCGGGTTTGTTCCCTAGGGCAGCCTAACCCACATATGGAGTCTTTTTATGAGCCGACGAATATTGTCCGATGCCCCAATCCCCTCCGATGCGATCGCCAGCAATCCCACCGAGCCAGAGGCGATCGCCCCAGAGCCTCGCGTCTGTTACGACGAAAGAATAAACAAAGTTTCCGCAGTAATGTCCTTTGGCAAGCTGGTGGTGAGTGAGCCAAGGCCGAAGGATATCCTGCTAACCAATGGCGCTCTGAGGGCTATGGGCGTTGAATATTGCACTGACGAGATGACAGCGATCTACCTCGTGTGGCGATGCTCCTGCGCTGACTACCCAACTTTTGACGACTTCTTAGATGCTTTGGAGATCGAAGATATAGAGGCGATAGGTGAGACGCTCGCCACGTTTCGGAATCACGGTTGCTCGGTTCTGGGATCTAAACCAAGTGCAAGTGCAGGGCGTCCAGTTTGATATCGATGACCTCTACCGCAGCTTTATGGTCATGGCGTGTGGTGACAGCTTCGATGCCCAAACGTTTACAGAGCTAGAATTACGGCCTATCTCAGAAGCGATCCACATCCTGTCTCTTTTCAATGAGGTCGTTGCCAAAAGGAACCGAGCTTCCCAAAAGGACGCGATCGCATTGCCTCTAGATAACGAATGGGAACCCGTTGAAAACCCTTAAGGTGAAAAATGCCCAGGCCAACTTTAATTAACGGCGATACCTTTTTCGATGCCCTAGCCAATGCCGCTGGACTGCCCATCCTAGATGGTCAGGATGAGTACGGGCATGGTGCCAAGCTGATAGATGACCACCTATCCGATTTAAACACTCAGATCAAGGCGCTGTTCTATGCCTTCTACAACCGAGTCCGAATCTCGTTGCCCGTATCTGGTAGAACCGTTACCTATGGCTCTTACACCGTAGTCGTGGCGGGCACTCGGTTGACGTTTGCAGCAGGTAGCTTAACCCTGCCTGATAACTCAAGTGGGTTTGTGGTAGTGGGTGCCAATGGCGTCATCGTGGCAGCGGCAACCCTGCCTTTTGAGGGCATCCATATAGGCAACTATGTGACCTCGGGCGGTAACGTTGCGGCGTTCGTTGATACCCGGTATCAGACGAACGAAACAATCAGGCCGCTAGTAATTCCACCTCAAGACATCCTGCAAATCGGGGATGTGAAATTCTCGGCGCGACTGAATCCTAGCGCTGGATTTCTGAGGTGTGACCATACCTCATATCTGATCTCTGCCTTCCCATTGCTAGCAGCCGCTATTGGCAACCAGTTCAATCTACCGGGTGATGGCATCGGCACGTTCAGGGTGCCGCCTGCTGCTGGTAGGGCGATCGCTGGCGTGAGTCCTACAAAACCTCTGGGGTTGGTTGAGGGCGTAGCAACCGCAGCTCTCAGCGTTTCCCAGCTGCCTAGCCACTCTCACGGCGTTACCCAAACCCCGCATAACCACGCGATCGCCAATGCGCCCCATACTCACTCAGTAGTGGATGGCGGGCACAATCACCCCACGTTCGACCCAGGACATAACCACCCTGTAGCCGATAACGGGCATGATCACGGGCTAGGCAACTACAGGCGGGCTGTAATGCCCAACAACAACCCAGGGCAGCTAGGTGCTGAATTGTCCACAGTCGGCGGCGGCGCTCCGGTGCGGTTTGATCGTGAAGATGCTGGCATCAAAGTCCAGACGGCAGTAACCGGGATCGTCAATGGGGTGTCTATCGCTGGCGTCTCAATCTCATCTGCTAACGGGGCGGGCACGGTGCTAAACGAGCTTATTGGCCTGACAGTTCAACCGATAGGCGGTTCGCAGGCGTTCTCAGTTGTGCAACCCACAACCTACTTAAATTGCTTTATCAGGGCGTTTTAATGTCAAACCATGAAAACACTGGCTACGGCTATCCCCTCGCTGTCAATGCGGGGCAACTGGTTTTAGTGTCTGAAGGCGATTTGAAGCGATCGCACATTCGGCACGTCCTAGAGACTGAGCTGAATGAGAACCCCATGAGGCCGGACTATGGGATTATTGCCCCATTGTTCTCAGCCCAGAGTGCCCAAACCTCTAGCGCGTTCACCTCAGCAGTGTTGAGGGCACTAGAGGCAAGTGTGACGGGGTGTTCGTTCGTTGTTCAGTCAAATATTAACGATGCTGGGGAGATGCTGCTAGATGTTTTCTGGAGCTACCAGGACGCTGTGAGTGACGAACTAATCAGGCTGGAGATAACTTAATGTCTATACTCATCCCACAAAATTCGGTAGCTACGCTGTTAGCCCATGCTGAGGGCGTCGGGGCGATCGCAGAGTTTGACCTAGGACTGCCCCAATGCCTAAAAACTCTCATCATTCGCACGACAATCTCTGTCGTCACGCCAGCTACCCAGCTGCTGCCCAGCGCGATCGCCGTCACCAATACCGACCAATACTTGCTGTATGTCCGGGTTGAGGATGTACCTCTAAAGTATGTAGGAGTTGAGTTTAGCAGCAGCTCTGGCGGCACCTCTTCGGGTCTGACCATCCAACAGTCTGACAGCATCGTTACGATTCCCCGATACTTACACCCGAACGCATTGATAACCCCAATCATGCCAGGGGCAAAAAGCTTTAATACCTGGTATTTGGTCAACACATCTGAGCTTTCAGAGGATGTCCCCAATTCTAATAAGATTGTAAATGGCTTTTTAGGGCGCACGGTAGGCTATCAGACCGTGAGCGAACCGTTACCAGCACTGACCTTGGAGCAATATTCGCTCGTTCATGTAATGAAGAACAAGGCTGGCAATCTGCAACTGGTGATGAGGGAGAAGCAAAAATGAGCTTAAGAGATCTTGAGATAAATTTAGGGGCGATCGCACCTCTACCCATTGAAAAAACCGTCTCATCTGGTGCATTAACTCTAGAGGTACTGGCTCATCAACTGCTGGGCAGCGTCTCGAATTTCAGGGACATCGCAGACAGCAACGGACTGAACGTGTTGGCAGAATTGCCCCCTGACACCTCCCTTGCTATTCCCAGCCGTGCGGATACTGAGGCGAGGGCGATCGCCACAGTGAGGCAGTTTGCGAACGCATCGGGCATTCTGGACTATGGCTCTGGCGTGGCGCTGGATGCTGTCAAGCAATCAAACACGGCACAACAGCTTATTTCTTGGATAATCTAAATGGAAATAGACACATCTAAACTTGAGGCATTTTTTCCCCTCATTGACGACAGAAGTGAGGAGACTATCTATCAGCAGGCGTCAGACCGGGTAAGTGCTGAGTCAAACGGCCTGATCAATGACTTTTCAGACAACGGCGCGGCTGGCGTGCTACTGCGTGCCCAAAGTTTTACCCATGCTGAGTTGTTATACAGGATCAACAAGCTCCCATTGCTGATCCTGCTAGCCTTCTTAGCGAAAGCTGGCATCACCCGGTCGGTTGGCTCCAAGGCGATCGCTGGATTGACCGTAAGCCTGACAGCCGTTCGCCCTGTGGCATTCACCCTGCCGCTGGGTTTCGTCGTTACCGATAGCTCTGGCTCCCTAGCCTTTGAGACGACTGAACAGCTCATCATCCCCGCTGGGCAACTGGTTGGGACGGTAGGGGCGATCGCTCAAGAGGTCGGTGAAGTCTACAATTTGCCGCCATTTCGGATCAACAGCTTCACCCGTCCGCTCACGTTCCTATCGTCCGTTTCTAATATCGCACCAGCACAGGGCGGGGTGGAATCCGAACCGATTGAAGATGCCATCAACCGAGGCATCAGCGTGATCAGGACTCGCAATCTGGTATCTGCGATCGACTTCTCAGAAGCGGCTCAAGACATCTTAGGCGCTGGCTCAAAAGCGACGGCGATCGGGCTATTAGGCGCTGATAGGATCACGTTCAAGCTCGGGGCGGTGCATATCTTCTGTGCATCGGCTCAAGATGAACCCAGCAATTTTGGGGCATTGCAGGCCGTTAGGGGTGCGATCGCCCCTCGCCTAATGCTGGGCACTCAGCTTTATGTGTCTGCTATGCAGTTCACGCTGATATCGCTAAGAATATTCATGAAGTCAAACCAAGCCGGGGCGGCTGATGAACTGGCAACAAACCTGTGGAATGCCTACAGGGACTATCTGAGCCTCAAACGGTTTGAGCCGGGGCAAACGGTGTTTATTGAGGAGGTGCGGTTCATCTTGAGGCAAGTGGCAGGGGTTGCCCTCATTGACTACATCCTGCTCAACAATGAAGGTAGCAATATCCCAATGCCCAACAGCTACACGCTGCCCACAGCAGACTTCTTGGTCGCCAGAATCTCAGACGTGAACGGGCAAACATATGAGATTGCCCGTGGTTCCCTCGATGACGAAAATACGGAAGGCTGAAAATGACTACCCCGATCACCTTTCACGATCCCAAGCGCCTAGCGATGCTGGCTCTGGGCTATAGCTTCCAAGACGATATACCGCTGGGCTTCGCAGCGGCAGATGGTCAAAACGAATCTGACCTTTTAGAAGCTTCTCTGAGGGAGTTAGTGCAGATTGACGCCGCGCTGATGGCAGGGGCGATCGGGGGGATGGTGGAAGCCACCGACACAACCAAGCTCAACTTCAATCGGCAGTCGAGGCTACTGAGGTTGCGCGGTTCGGCTATCCTTTGCACCCTCGCTCACGCCTTCCAAGTTGATATCGTGATGGACAAGTACGGGTCACAAGGGGCGGGCTTTAAGAGCTACTAGGGGGATTATGGTCACGCGATTTGAAGGGAAGATGCTGCTAGGGATTCACAATAAACGGCTATTCAAGGCGATCGCCACTGCCACATCAAAAGCCACGGCGCAGGCGGCGGCAGATCTGAGCAGAGAGTACGCAGCCGTTACCCCGGTACGGACTGGCAATATGCGAGATAGCTGGAAAACAATCGACAATATCAACCAGCAAAACAGCGTGCTTGTGGTGAACACAGCACCCTATTCTGGCTATGTCTACAATGCCCAGAACGGGCGGTTTAGACGTGCTTCAGATCAGATATCACGGGAATTTGAGCAGCGACTATCGAAAAGTCTCATGGGAGAATTAGAGTGACGCTTAACGAACTTTGGGTAGATAATCGCCCCATCTACAATCGATTGCCCGGTGTAAACGGAGGCTACAAAACGGATGTAGTGGCGTGGCTCACGGCGTTCTGGGATGACGAAACAATCAAAGCCCTGCTTGATGTTGAGGACTTTGATAGGCAGGTTGACCCGGATCTATGTGACGAACAATATCTGGACTTCCTAGCTGGGATGTTTGGCTGGTCGGGCGTTTATTGGAATTCCAGCTGGCCCACTCCCACAAAACGTACTCTGCTAAGTAGGTCGTTTGACAAAATCTGGATAAACAAAGGCTCGCGTGAAACCCTCACCTTCATCATTACTGCGTTCGGTATCCCAAACCTCATCATTGAAGGATCGTCATTTATCATCGGGCAATCAGAAGTAGGCGACCAGCTGGGCGATATCGCATGGGAGTACGTCATCTATTTGCCGACTCGCTACTTCAGAAGCCCTACCGAGATTCTGGTCAGGCAGTTGGACAAGCTGTTTAGCCCGGTGTGGACAAAAGGGGAGCTGATATTCGATGACCAATACTTCGGTACTGTTGACATCCTTGCGACTGGCGAAGATACTCTCACGGCTACCGGGACAGAGTTTGGGGCGATCGCCGTTGACGGTTCGGTGCTGACAAGTTAACCAGGTTCCTATGCTTCCAATTCAAAACCTGTTTCTGCGAATCACTATCGGGAAGGATATTTTCTACTGGTCAGACGATAAGCTGATAAGTTTCGACATGTCTACCAATGAGGGCGGCAAACCTAACACTGTAAGCTTTTCGATTCATGACAAGCACGCCAGAATCGCAGATAAATATTTTCAGGTCATCAAAGCTCAAGACGGCTTAGACCCGGTTGTCGTCCCACAGCCCAACCCACCCAACCAAGCTGGCGCGGCTCAAAGTGCCTCTAACGTGTCAGGGCAGATGACGCCCCATCAGCGGGCATTCCTAGACGCGATCGCCTCTGTTGAGGCCGGGTCACAGGGTTATCTGTCGGTAGTGGGCGGCGGCGGCTTCACCTCATATGCCAAGCACCCCGCCATTAGAAACCGACAGCTCAACTCTGACGCCGCTGGCCGCTATCAATTCTTGTCATCCACTTGGAACGGGGCGGTAGCCAGTGCCATTGGGGCAAAAGACTTCTCCCCTGAAAACCAAGACAAGGGGGCTATTTGGTATGCGTCCCACCGGGGCGGGTCAGAGGTTGCGACCGCGATCGCCGCTGGCAATGTATCGCGCCTTAGAGCGATTCTGGGTTGCCCTGGCGAGGCGGGGTGTGTGTGGCAAGGGTTTACAGCTAACCCAGCTCGGTTTGATGCTGCCTTTGCTGCTGCCCTCAAAAAGTATTCCGGCACCCAACCGCAGCAAACGGCAAACATAGATGCGGTAGCGGATGGAGCTTCTGAGCGCAAAGAGCGAGGGCTAGAAATATCAGAGTCAGGGGCGCAGATCACGGTGGAGCTAGGGGCAAAAGGGAAGCCCCTTGTAACTTACAGCTTCCTTCATGTCGGGTTACGATACAACCTGTACGACAGCAGCATCCTAGAGTTTGAGGGTGCTAGCGCTACAGTCGTTATGTCCAGAATTACGGAAAATACTTCATACCAAAATTGCACCGCAAAACAGTTGTTCACCCAGCTAGCGGCAAAGCACGGGCTAAGGCTGGTGATGAACGCCCCGCAACAAGATACTAAGTATGAATACATCAGCCAGTCGAATCAAACCGACATGGAGTTCATCGCTAAGGAGTGCCTGCGCCTGGGCTTGACCCTTAAGAAGGAGAACGACACCCTCATCATTGAGCAGCGGCAGGCGGCACCCACAGACATCATCGTCAGGCGCGATACCGTCACCTCTCTGTCAATTTCCCATCAGGCCGGGGCGTCAAGCAAGGGAACGCGATCGCCCAAAGAGAACAACAGTTCGGGCACCAAGAAGAACAAATTCGACATCCTATCAGGCAAGCTTGAAACCTCAGTCGATTTCCCCACTGGCGTCAAGCCGGGGGACTCAAAGGGGACGACAGGCAGTAATACAGCAGACCGTGAACCTATCCTAGAGAAGGCAGATGGCGGGGCGGCGATCGCGTCAGAGCAACGGGTGAAGGGCATCGTGATATCGTTCGCCATGCCATTGACTGAGCAGCTGATCATGGCAAAAGTGGACAGCGCTGTCAAAACAGAGGGGTTTGGGGCTGATTTCCTAGACCGCTTCTGGGTACTAGATGAGATAGGCACAAGCATTAGTAGCAGCGGGTACTCATGCACCTTGAGCGCTTACACCCCGCTTAAGGACAAGTCACCAGCGCCAGAGGCGATCGCCGCCACAGAGGGCACAGCAGAGCGCAACGCAAACGGCTATATAGCACCGATGAAGGATTATGTTCTGACTTCCCCATTTGGCCCACGGCGCAGCGGTATGCACAAGGGGGTTGACTTGGCCTCTGGCAACCGACAAGAGCCTATCTTCGCCGCTGGCTCGGGCACCGTAATAGACGTCCAAGGCGGCTGCCAGATTGGAAACGGTGACTGTGGGGGCGGCTATGGCAACCGGGTATATATCAATCATGGGGATGGAGATATTACGCGCTACGCCCACCTAACTAGCGTGTCTGTCACCAATGGGCAAGCCATCACACAGGGTCAGGTGCTAGGCACACAGGGCAACACAGGGCGATCGCGTGGCTTCCACCTGCACTTTGAGATCAGGCGCAACGGGACAGCGATTGACCCGGCACGCGAGATAAATTTTAGGAGATAGATATGAATCCTCTCACTCAGTACCAAAGAAACATAGGCGGCGTTAAGGAGATTCTGCGTGACTTCATTTTCGGTGCCCTCACAGGTAACGCCCCTACCGAGTCTGTGGCATACCCCGACTCCCGTGATCAGCTCACAGTGCAGACGCTCAAAAGCGCAACCCTGATAATATTGCCAGTTGAAGATAGTCTAGTGGAGCTGAGGGGACAGACAGAGGCACGGGCGATCGCCACCTTCAATATCATTTTGCGATACCGATACCCGAATGAATTGGAATACCACCAAGTTGGTGTAGCGCGGCTGGAGCGGCTGCAAGAAGCTCTGACCATTCGGGCACTTTGGCAGATTGGTAACTACCGCCATATCACGAAGCTAGAAGCTGCGGAGCTGGATTACCCGGTAGGGGTTGCCAGAAACGAGAGTGAGCAAAACGATTGGGTTGCTGACGTTCGGCTAAGTTTCATTACTCACTACAACATTGTAGACATTGATATCCCTCCTGAATTTGGCGGCATTCTCCCGCAAAATGAGGAGTTCAACAGCCTGCGAATCCGTACGTTTGAATCACCCATCCCGGCTGCTGTTGCTGGCTCGGTTCTGGATATGGACTACTTATCATTAAGGTAAGGCGATCGCTCAAACACCTGCTCTTAAAGGAGACACATGACACGGCTTGACCCGACACGCGACACGATCAATCTCAAGAATATTGACCAGCTTGACCCGGCAACTCTCATTGCCAACTCAGACAAGCTGATCGTGTTTCAGACAGGCACAACCCGAAGTGCGACGCTATCTCAAGTGTTTGGGCAATTCGCCAGCAGTGCCCAGCTTTTGTCATTTGAGGCCAGCGTGACGGCTCAAATTGGCAACATGGTAACTACCATCGGCACGCAAACTCTCACGGGCGACAAGACATTCTCAGGGGCGATCGCCGTCCCAACGCCTGTCGCGGGTTCTCACGCCGTCACCAAGCTCTATGTTGATGACCGCGACGCTCAAAACGTCAAGCTCACTGGCGATCAGTCTATTTCTGGCATCAAAACTTTTGCCACGCCACCAATTCTCTCTGCTGATCCAACCAATAACAACCATGCCGCACGAAAGGTCTATGTCGATAATTTAGACTTTCAAACCGTCAAGCTGACTGGCGACCAGAGCATAGGCGGGCTGAAAACTTTTGCCTCACCTCCCATCGTCCCAACACCCACAGACGTTACACGCGCCGCTAACAAAGGCTATGTGGATGCTCTAGATGTGGCTAACGTCAAACTGACAGGCGCTCAAACCATTGCAGGCATCAAGACGTTTAGCTCAGTTCCGGTTCTGCCTGCGTCTGACCCGGTAGCCTCTAATGAAGCCACTCGAAAGGGCTATGTCGATACTCTAGATAGTGGCAGCGTCAAGCTAACAGGCGCTCAAACCATCAGTGGCACTAAGACCTTTACCGCCTTACCTCAAAGTACAGTCGCTCCCACATCCCTAGACGACTTGACCCGGCGCGGCTATGTAGATGCCCGTGACGCTCTCTCTGCCCCTCTAACCGGGGCGGTATTCACGGGCGCTGTTACCGTACCCGTGGCAACTCTGGCAGGCCATCCGGTGCGAAAGGACATGTTTGATGCGCGAGGCGCGATGGCGGCGTCAAGCTATATCCAGCATGACAACGCCACGGGCACTCGACTAACTGTGATTTGCACAGCAGCTAGCCACCCTACTGGCTCATTTGTACTGTTACAGCCCTTGTCTAGTGCCGATATAGTTCTGACCCTCCCTACCGTTGCCTCTACCTCGGTCGGCCACACGATCATCATTCAACGCTATTCAGTGAGCGCTGTGCCTGTTTACGTCTCAACAACAGCAGCAAATATCCTAAACTTCGGATTTTCGCTCGCAACACTGCCTAATCACATCTCAACACTGACAGTCGTTCGGCTCTCAAACGTTTGGATGATTGCAAACTACACCAACGGCGTTACGTTCAGCGTATAAAATACTACTTTCACCTAAAAAGAGGTTTCTTCATGACCACAATTAAAGGCGTTTTAACAGATCCTAATGGCGGCACCTTAGCAGGCAAGCTGACCTTTTCATTGATACCCGATGGGCGATTCAATGCATTCGTTCGGACGTTTGCGATCGCCTCTGATGGCATCGTGAATGTCGATGTGCCTGAATCTCAATCACGCGACGCGCCTTACAAAATTAGCTTTGAGCCTGCCGAGCTTGCCTCTACTATCACTGAGTTTGTGGCAATTATCCCTAAAACAAGGTCTATCGAACTTTGGGATCTAGTGCCTATCCAAGCTGGCGATTTACGCTCTAGGGATCAGGGCGATATCTGCTCAATACAAACATAGAGGGTCTTCATGCCAACAATTACAGCTCTTTTTACCGGGTCAACTGGCGTTCCTTTGGCAGGTAAATTATTTTTTACCTTATTGCAGGCCGTCACAGATTCCACAACCCAACCTCACGATACAATCAGATTCCCAGTGGTGAGGGAGTTTGCGATCGCCGCTGATGGCGTCGTTGAGGTGAGCGTCCCTGAATCTCAAACCTTTAGCGTGCCCTATCAGATCCGCTTTGAGCCTACGGTTCTGGGTTTTAGCATTACTGAGTTTGCTGCAATCGTCCCGAATGTCGGGTCTGTCGAGTTTTCGGTTCTCTTACCCACGGGAATCACCAATGCAAACTTAGACACCGGGGCGCTTAGAGTAGGCAGCCTGATGTTGAGCGACCCCATTCTTGCCCCACTGGTTAAGAGGTCTTCTACATTCGTAGCTGAGGCCATAGGACAGACAGTGACGCGCAGATGGTTCATTCCTAAGCCGTTCCCCACAGGGGCGCTCATCAACCGATTGGTGGCGTTTTCCCTGTCCGGTGCTACGAACTGGACATTCACGGTAGGGCAAACCCTGTCGAATGGGTCAGACGCGATACTGACAGTTCAGTCATTCACCACCAATACCCAAGCGGGGCGCATTATCCGTACACAGCAATACGCAGTGTCAACGCCTGCAAGCGCTCTGGCCTTTTACATTGAGATAACGCCGGGGGTGGGCAGCACGGCCATTAACGCCAGTTTTGCCCTGAACTTTACTGAGACATCGTTATGAAATACTTCTTTGACACCGAATTTATTGAAGACGGCACCACTATCGACTTGATCAGCATTGGTCTGGTATGTGAGGACGGGCGCGAATTCTACGCCGAAAACTCTAGCGCCGACCTTTCAAAGGCTGGGGAATGGGTGGAAGCGAATGTATTGCCCTTGCTTTGGTCTAGACGCACAGACCAGACAAAGGCAGGCATGTGGAGCAGCGATGGCGGGGCTGGCGGATTGCTGACCCGCAAGGAGATAGGTTCTGAAGTTCGGCTGTTCGTGCCAGCAGGTGACAAGCCTGAGTTCTGGGTTTATGACGCAGACCATGACTGGGTAGCTTTTTGCCAGCGATTCAAAACACTGATGGATTTGTTTGATGGATTTCCCATGTATTGCCGCGATATCAAGCAATGGTGCGACCAGCTCGGCAGCCCTGAACTGCCTAAGCAGGATGGGACAGAACACAATGCTCTTGAGGATGCCCGGTGGACTATGCAGGCTTGGGAATTCCTGAACGCGATCGCCCCTAGCCCCCTCAACTTTACTGAGACATCCCTATAATGCCGCGCCCCACCCAGCAATATATCAACGTTGCCAACGCTTTCAAACTAGAGCCTGACGCCCCTAGGGAGTCAGAGGGCGCTCCCTTACCCATAGACAGGATGTTTGCGTTGAGCGAGATGTTTGGCGATCGCGCCACCGTCCCTCTGCCTGACGTGATCAAGGAACCAGAAAGCTACACGGCGCGACTGAAGCATCTCACTAAACTGGATGCCCTCTATAAGGGTGGGGAGGCGCTTGACCCTTATATTCCTGAGTTGATTGGGCGCAAATTCAACGAGGAAGCTGAGTTATATAACCGCAGAGTTGACCTGTTCGCCTACCACAACCATTTGCAGGCAAGCATCAAAGAACTTTTGACCAAGTTCGGCACCGGGTCATATGTACTGCAAAGCCAAGTAGAGACTTTCTCATTCATTGATGACGCGCTGAATGGGAAACAATTTCTGATTGATTGCCTCAAACTGGCGATGCGCCTGGGTTGCGTGTATGTGGTGAGTGAACCGCTGCTATCACAACCTGCGCAGACATCCGCCCAAAGGGACAAGATTGCTGCCATGGTCACAGGTGGGCTATTGCAGGCCAGCGAACAACGCCTGACGAGTATCTACACGCCGTTTGACGCCCTCATTGCCTCTGACGCCTTCTATAAGTTTCGGCGGCAGTACAGGCAAGTCGATGTGCATGGCGACGAGTTCTATCTGATTGAGATTCGCTACATTGACGCGATCGGCTTTTATAACTTTTCGTATGAATTCGATGGCCGCAGCAAATATCGGAATGTTGGCGGCTCGGGATGGGCGGCTAAGCATGAGGTAGAAATCCCAGTTGAGTATAGGCAGAACTACTCAGGAGTGATGCCCGTTCACGTTCTGAAGCTCTCAGAAGACAACTTTGTGGCTCAACAGCTCGCGCCGCTGCAAGTTGAATATTCCAGAATCCATAACGCGATCGTGTCCAACTCACACGCGGCTGGCCATATTCAGCCGTGGTTCAAGCCATTAACGGGTGATGGCGGTTTGCCCACAGAAGCCATGCCAGAGCGAACGAGTTCCGATTATGTAATTGCTGCTGACAATTTTGCGATCGCAGAAACGACAGGCGCGTCAACCGATGGCCAGATGAGGGTGCTAGAGAACATTGTTACCAACATCAAACAGACCGCTGGACTGTCGGGGCTAAGTTATAGCGCTAAGGCATCCGAGTCGTCCGGCTACTCCAAAGAGTTTGAGCTGGACAGCCTAGAAACTAACCTGAGAAATTATGGGACTTTGATCACTCAGTTTTACCAGGAACTACTGCATGGCATCGGGGCACAATTGGGGCAACCTAGAGGTGCAGAGTGTCGCGTGTCGGGCTATGACACGTTCGATCTGGACAGCTCAGCCAACACCGTCTACCTTTTGCGGCAGCTCAAAGATGCTGACGTGAAGCTGCCCAAAACAGCGCGGGTGAAGCTGCTGGCTAAACTGTGTGCCCAGATCGACCCGAATGCGGATGACGCTGAATCCCAGGCGATCATGAATGAATTGCTAGCGGAGCCGGAAATAACGGAGCCAGAACCTAATGTCAATTGAGAACAAAGGGGCGATCGCCACCCTGACAACATCCCCTAAAGCTGGCAACATCCCAGCTACCCTAACCGACAGCGAGGGCGTTGTCTTGTTCATCTTCCTCATCAACCCTGAAAAGCTGAGCTATCAAATCGCAGCCAAGTACGCTGCGGTAGATGTCGGGGCGTCTACCATTCAGCCTGTCCAGTGGATCAACACGTCAGCAAGGCAGCTCAAGATAGCTGACTGCCTGATTGATACCCATTCGCTAGGATTGAGCTATGGGGCGGCAATGGTGGAACTAACCAAGCTGATCCACCCTGTCATTACTGATGAGAATAAGAAGGGCGGGGGATATGTTGAGCCGCCTGACATTTACTTCAGCTTCGGCACTCGAAAGCTCGGGGCGCTCAAACTGCTGTCTGTCGATGTGACAGAGGAAATGTGGCTCTCTGGCGAGTTTGCGGGGGGGCGGCTATCCCTGTCATTTGTGGAAGTGCCCGCATCGAAAGCAGTGGCGATCGCGTCCCCAGTCCCAGCCCCAAACACGGGAATCACGAATACCAGGCCGAAAAGTTTCCGAGACATCGCGCTCACCGACAGGCAGCGGGTGAGCAAATCGGCAGGCATCAAAGCATTTTTGGCGAACAATATTAATAAGGTGGATATTTTCGACAACAGTAAAACGCCCTCTAGCGTTGTATCCCAGGCTTTGAGGGATAAAACCTTTGCCGTAGACGTGGATATTAAGGGCATCTCTACGCTGGCTCTAAAAGCGGTTGAACAGAGTCTTTTGTATGAGGTGTTGCCCGATAGCTTAAGGACGCCCACAGCATACGTCCTGCGGAGAATCCAGCAGCTCTCTGAAGCTCTAGGAGGGACTAGCGACGTCCTGAGAACCCAGCGCACTACCACAAGGGGCTAATGGCAGAGATCGATATCGTCTTTAACTTTCACCCGTCACAGTGGCAAGTGGTCAATGACAAGGCACGCTATCAACTGCTGAGGGCGGGGCGCGGCTTTGGCAAAAGTCACCTGATACGAAAGAAGGCGGTTAGGGATTGCCTGCTTTTCCCTCAGAAGCTCGTCAAATCCGTGATGCCTGTCGTCTCAATAATTTCTCAGCACAACACCAGCTTGACCCAGATTCATTGGAACGTGCTTGCTCATGAGTGCCGTACGGTGTATGCGCCCGTGGTCAAGCAAATCCACACTCAGGAGCGGCGTATTGAGTTTAAAGGCGATCGCCCTAACCTCATCGTTCGTGGCTTGGGTACCGGGCGCATCGGAGATAACCTGCGAGGGCTGAGTTTCTATCGTTCATACATAGATGAAGCTCAGGACGTGTCCCTCATCTCTCTGATGGATGACATTATCAAACCCCGAATGGAAACACCGGGCAGCCGGATTTTGGCGATATTCACGCCAAAAGGCTATCTAAATGACACCTACAAATTAGCCCAACGGTTTAAAGAAACTGGTGAGGGGCGCGAGTTTCACTTCACATCTGGCGACAACCCTTTTAGGGATCAGGCAGAGCTAGAGGCTTTACGCCTCGTCATGCCTCACAAGAAATATCAGCAGGAAATATTAGCCGAATACACATCGTTCGACTCTCAGATATTCACTGAGTTTAGCGACAAGAATATAGGGAAGTTTGACGCCCGTACCCGATATATAGCAACCTATCTGGGCATTGATCACGGGGCTATCAACCCAGCGATCGCACTCCTTGGCCTGCGTGAGAGGGCAGATGGTGGGCTGGCGCTAGACGTGCTAGACCGCTGGGCTAATGCCACCGGTGCGGCTGTCACTGTGGATGAGGTGATAGGGCATGTCCAGCGGTTCGTCATGCAGGCCAGAAGCTTGACGGGTGTTATCCCCTACCGGATCTATGTGCCGGATGACAGGGCTGATATAGCGGTATCCCTGAAGGCGTCTGGAGTTCGCAACCTTCAGGTCGTTTGCCGCGCAAAACCGTCGCCAGTCGATCGAGCTGAGATCATGAACTGGCTGTTTAAGAACGGGGCTTTAAACGTTTTGCTGACTGGTGACGTGGAGATGGATGAGCGGATCGTCTCGGAGGTTCGCAGCTACAAGCGCAAAATGATTTCCGGCATCATCCTAGAGCAGGCCGAACCGGGACAGCAGGATCACCTTGTCGATGCGATCGCCTATGCGGTAGGGCAAATTTGCCTCAAGACAGACCACAGGAAACGGTTTGTGAACGATTCAGTTCTGGATATTTTGGGGCAAAGCCATACTTAGAATAGATAAAATGAGGTTTTCAAATGATCTGGCGACCACCGGACGGAGAGG
>Ga0209591_10003811_pt1 | contig 17346 bp, 13 predicted proteins | sample MAT01_FD_187207 | JGI IMG/M metagenome (GOLD analysis project Ga0209591, IMG submission 187207) | Freshwater microbial communities from Lake Fryxell liftoff mats and glacier meltwater in Antarctica - MAT-01 (SPAdes) (version 2) | ecosystem: Environmental > Aquatic > Freshwater > Ice > Liftoff... | reverse complement strand
TGGCTCGTAGACGATCTTGATGTAGTCCGAGCCCTCGGCCAGCCGCGCGTCCACCCACGCTGACGCCTCGCCGGGCGTGCCGAGCGTGGGCACCGGCAGGCCGAACTGCGTGCCGTGGCCGCGTGGCGCCGTGGCCAGCCAGCCTGAGGAGAACAGGTCGGCGTGCGCGCGTGGCGCGAGCGCTTCACGCGAGCGGCGCAGCACGCGCGCCGGGCCGGGGTCGGAGAACATGTCCAGCACCGTGGTGACGCCGAAGTTCAGCGTTTCGGCCAGCGCGTCGCCCCAGGTGTGCACATGGGCGTCGATGAGGCCAGGCATCAACGTGCGGCCGCGGCCTTCCACCACCTGCAAGTCCGGCGGTTCGGCCACGCCGGGGCCGGCCTCGACGATGCGGCCCGCGCGCACGACCACGGTGGCGCGCTCGACGACACCTTCGCCATCGAACAGCCGCACGTCGCGCACCACGAAGCCGGGCGCGGGCGGCGCCAGGCGTTCGTCGCCCGGCTCGGGCAGGGCCCAGAAGAAGCCCGCAAGCGCCGCAGCCACGGCCAACACGATGCCAATGTGGCGCAGCCGCTGGCGGCCGGCTGCGGTGGTGAGCCTGTGCATCAAACGGCGTTCACCCAATGCGTTCACCCAATGGCAGTGATCACACCGCGTTCATCACAAGCATTCATCAGCGGTGCGCCCGACGCCAGGCCCAGGCCACGGCGGCGGCAAACGCCAGCGTGAAGCCCAGCGCTGCCGCGCCGTGGCCGAGGGCGCTGCCGGCGATGTCGCGCCCGCTGACCGCCAGCGCCAGCTCGGCCAGGTGGTAGCTGGGCATGGCCTGCGACAGCGCCTGCATCCAGCCGGGAAACAGGAACACCGGAATCCACAGCCCGCCCAGAACGGCCAGCCCCAGGAACACGAGGTTGGTCACGCCCATGGCCGCCGAGGCACCGAAACTGAGCCCGACCACCAGCCCCAGCAGCCCCATGGGCACAGCCGCCAGCAGGTGCACCAGCGCCAACTGAAGCCAGGTGGCGCGCGGCAGCACCACGCCGCCGCCCCAGGCCGCCAGCGCATACAGCGCCACGATCACCAACGCCGTGAAGCCCATGCAGGTGAGCAGCTTGGCGCCCAGGTACAGCGGCACGGGCAGCGGCGCGACCTGTTTCAGCGCCAGCTGCCCCACCTCACGTTCGTGCGCGATGCCGGCGCCGAAGGCGAACAGCGCCGGGCCCAGCGACGCGAACACGCCGTAGGTGGCCATCAAATAGGCCGCGTTGCCGCCCCCGGGCCGTGCCAGCACGATGCCGAAGAGCGCGTAGAAAGCCAGCGGCAGCACCAGCGTCGGAATGGCGAATGCAGGCTGACGCCAGGCCTTGCGCCATTCGGCAACGGTTTCATGCCAGAGCAGGTTCCAGCTGTTCATGACGACTCCTTGTGCAGCAGGTCGAGCACCGCGTCTTCCAGGCTCGTGCCGGTGACTTCCAGTTCGGCCAGTGACGGGTCGGCCGCCAGCAGCGCGCGCAGCGTGGTTTCCGCCGCCAGGGTGCGCAGCGCCACGTGGCGTCCGCGCGGCTCGGCCGCTGTCACACCGGGCAGGGCGCGCAGCTGCGCCAGCGGCAGGGCCGTCAGGCAGCGCACCGAGCGCGCAGCCACGCGGCTGCGAATCTCCCCCGGCGTGCCGTCTGCCACCACGCGGCCGCCCGACAGCAGCACCACACGGTCGGCCAGCGCATCGGCTTCGTCCAGCAGATGCGTGGTCAGCAGCACCGCGGCACCCTCGTCGGCGAGGGCGCGCACCGCCTGCCACAGCGCGCGGCGCGAATCGGCATCGAGCCCTGCGGTGGGCTCGTCCAGCACCAGCACGCGCGGCCGCCCGCACAACGCCAGCGCGAACTGCACGCGGCGCTGTTGGCCACCCGAAAGCGCTCCATAGCGCCGTGTGGCCAGGTCCTGCAGGCCGGCCAGCGCCAGCGTGTCGGCCAGCGGGCGAGCGCCGGTGTCGGTGTCGGCGTGGGTGTCGGCGTAATAGCCACTTTGCAGCGCCACATGCTCGCGCACCGTGAGCTGCGGCGCGAGTGCGGCGGCCTGCAGCATGGCGCCGGTGAGGCGCCGCGCCGCCAGGCTGCCCGGCGCGTGGCCGCCCACTTGAAGCGTGCCTGCATCGGCACGCAGGCGGCCCAGCACCAGCCCCACCAAGGTGCTCTTGCCGGCGCCGTTGGGTCCCAGCAGTGTGGTCACGCGGCCGGCCTGGATGTCCAGGTCGACACCCGCCAGCGCCGTCACCGCGCCATAGCGCCGCACGAGGCCACGGGCCTGCACCGGAGGCGCAGTGTTGGCTTGCATCGATGGCCCCCAGGCTTTGCTCATGCCGCCACTGTGCCGGGGCGCGGCGGGGCACGCCAGTGAGCGCTGTCAGGCGCTGGGCATGACGAATGTCACCCGGTGTCGGGCTGCTGCGGCAGGTCTCGCCTCCCGACGCCCTCGGCCGGGGTGGGCCTGGCCGGCGCCGGCAGCAGCGCCGCGATAATCCGCGCCCCGACCGCTTCCTCTGCTTGCCGTCTTCCCGGCCTGCTTTACCCCATGTTCAAGAACGCTCTGATCTACCGCATCGAAACCTGGGACGCCCCCGGCCTGCCCGAGTTGGACCAGCGCCTGCAGGCCGCCCGTTTTGTCGAATGCGGCGCCAGCCAGCCCGAATCCGTGGGCTGGGTCGAGCCGCGCGGCCAGGCCCATGGCGCGATGGTCGAGAGCATCGGCGGCCAGTGGGTGCTGCGCCTGGCCACCGAGACCAAGGCCGTGCCCGGCGGTGTCATCAAGGACCAGGTGGGCAAGAAGCTCGACGCCATCGAGAAGGACACCGGCCGTCGCCCCAAGGGCAAGATCGTCAAGGAGCTGAAGGAAGAGCTCATCCACGCGCTGCTGCCGCGCGCCTTTCCCAAGCGCAGCGACACCGTGGTCTGGATCGACCCGCAGGCGCAGTGGCTGCTGGTGGGCGCGGGCAGCGTGAAGAAGGCCGACGCCGTGGTCACGCGCCTGGTGGAGCTGCTGGCTGCCGCAGGCGGCGGCCTGAAGCTGGGCCTGGTGCAGACAGCCGTGGCGCCGGCCACTGCCATGGCCACCTGGCTGGCCGAAAAGGAAGGGCCGGCCGGTTTCAGCATCGACCGTGAATGCGAGCTGAAGCAGCCCGACAGCGAAAAGGCGACCGTGCGCTACGCCCGCCACACGCTGGACATCGACGAAGTGGGCGAACACGTGCGCCAGGGCAAGATGCCGACCCAGCTGGCGTTGACCTGGGCCGGCCGCGTGAGCTTCGTGCTGAGCGAAGCGCTGACGCTGAAGAAGATCAAGCTGCTGGACGTGGTGCTGGAAGGGCCAGGAGCCGATGCCGGTGCCGCGCGCCACGGCGGCAAGGACGACGGCGGCTTCGACGCCGACGTGGCGCTCTTCACCGGCGAGTTGCGCCTGCTCATTCCCGAGCTGACAGCGGCCCTCGGCGGCTTGCAGCAGCGGCCAGCAGCGGCGCTGCCGCCACCGCCTGCCGACGCGGCTTCCGTCGCGCCCTGGGACAGCGTGCCGGCCTGAGCAGGCCTGAGCGGGCACATTGCATTGACCCCCTCAGGTGCGGGGGGCAGCACACGCACTTCTGTTCAGGAGGAGTCTGCCTCGGCAACATCGCGCCATCAGCTCCAACCCGGGGCACAAGGATGGAGGAGCGTTTCATGATGAGTTCTGCCGCACTGCAGGTCTGCAAGAAGGGCGCGATTGCCGCCGCCGTGGCCTTGAGCCTGGGTCTGGCCACCGACCGGGACGCCGAAGCCCTGACCGTGCTGCTGAACTTCGTGGCGGGGCCCACCACCGACCGCAACAACGTCGGCACCCTGCCCGAGACCTTCGCCTCCTGGGGCTTCAGCGGCATGTCGCTCACCGACATCCGCAACGCCACGCTGGCGGCGGTGCAGAACCACTACCTGGGCTACCCCAGTTTCGCCACCAACGCCTTGAGCCCGCTCCCCGCAGGCTTCGAGCTCAACATCAACTTCGAGTGGAGCAACGGTCAAACCGCCCCGGTCAATGGCGACACCGAGTGGTACTACATGAACATCGGCGACGCCAACCCCAACCAGGGTTTTCTGGGCCAGGCCTGCCTGGGTTGCGTGCGCAACAGTGCTGGCAACTCGACGGTGGCCAACGGCACCATGTTCGGCTCTTCGCTCACCGACACCATTTCGGGCCTGCTCGGCCTGGCCACCAGCAACGCGCAGCGCATCAACCTGCTGGCGGGCACCGTGACGCACGAGATCGGCCACGGCCTGAGCCTGGTGCACCCGTCGGGCCAGGCGCCGAACCCGGGCGCCAGCCTGTGGTCGGTGATGGCCACCGGCGCTTCGCCGTCGCTGATGCCCAGCGCTGAACGCGTGAAGGCGCGCGACTTTTCGTATGGCGAGTTCTCCACGCTGATACAGACCGTGGGCCTGCGCCAGGTGACGCCGATACCCGAGCCCGGCACCTGGTTGATGATGGGCCTGGGCCTGGTGGCCGTGGCCTGGGCGCGCCGCAAGGTGCCGGCGCAGGAACCTGTGGCCGCTTGACCGCCTGCCGCGCCCCGCCTGCCGCACTCAGAAGCGCGTAGTCTTGAAAAGCCCCCGTCGCTTCGGCGCCGGGGGCTTTTTGTTGCTGCCCCGCTGGGCCCAGCCTCGGTTAGATTCGCGCCGCCTCTGCCGGTACACACACGCTTGCTGCGCCCATGAACACCACCGAGCTTTTCCTCATCGCGATGCTGATCGTCTTCAGCATCCCTTACCTGGTCTGGCGCCTGGGGCGCACCGACTACTGGGCGCCGCTGGTGGTGGTGCAGATCGTCACCGGCGTGCTGCTCGGCCCCGGCGTGCTGGGCGCGGCCATGCCCACCTATTACGAGGCCATCTTCACGCCCGCGGTGATCGGCGCGCTGAACGGCGTGGCCTGGTGGGGGGTGTCGCTCTTCGTCTGCCTGGCCGGTATCGAGCTGGACCTCTCGCAGGCCTGGAAGAGCCGCCGCGAGAGCGCCGTGACAGCGGGCTTCGCGCTCTTCACGCCGCTGCTGCTGGGTTGCGCTGCGGCGGCGGTGATGCTGCTTTATCCGGGCTGGGTGGGCCCGCGCGCGGCGAACTGGCAGTTCGTGCTGGGCATGGGCATGGCCTGCGCGGTGACGGCCCTGCCGATCCTGATTCTGCTGATGGAGAAGCTGGACATCCTGCATCAGCCTCTGGGCCAGCGCATCCTGCGCTATGCCAGCCTGGACGACGTCGCCATCTGGGGCGTGCTGGCGCTGATCCTGATGGACTGGGAGCGTGTCGGGCGCCAGGTGGTGTTCCTGGTGCTGTTCACTGTGGCCTGCGTGCTCTTCCGCCGCTTGATGCGGCGCGTGCCCGAGCGCGACCGCTGGTATCTGGCGCTGATGTGGTTGCTGCTGGTGGCCCTGGGCGCGGACTGGTCGGGCCTGCACTACATGGTGGGCGCCTTTCTGGCCGGCGCGGCCCTCGACAAGCATTGGTTCGACCGCGACAAACTCGATCAGCTGCGCAATCACGTGCTGCTGGTGCTGATGCCGGTGTTTTTCTTGAGCACCGGGCTGCGCACCGACTGGAACCTGGGCGGCGCCACCGTCCTCGTTGCTGCGGCCTGGCTGCTGGCGGCCAGCGTCGGCGGCAAACTGCTGGGCATTCACTTGGCCGGGCGGGCGCAGCGCTGGCAGCCTGGCGAGGCTTCGCTGGTGGGCTGGCTGCTGCAGACCAAGGCCCTGATCGAGATCATCTTCGCCAACGTGCTGCTCGACAAGCAGGTCATCACCGCCGAAACCTTCACCGCGCTGCTGTTGATGGCGGTGGCCAGCACCATGCTGACGGTGCCCGTCGTCACGCCCATGCTCGCCAGGCTGAAGAGCGTGGTGACGCGTTCAAGTTAGGGACGTTCAAGTTAGGGATAAGGCGGGCATGCCCTGTACGCATGCGGCGTGGCAGGCGCTACGTTCGGAGTGCATGCGTGCTGCAACTCGTGGGACACCCAACCACCTGGGCCGGACGCTCCTCGCCCCAACCAACGATGAAGGACCTGCGATGACCCACTCCTCCTTTCCCTGGCACCGCTTGAGCCGCGCTGTGGCCCATGCCGGTGCGGCGCTCGGTTTGTTGTTCGGCAGCATGGCGGCCCAGGCCCAGGCTCCGGGTTTGATGCAAGTACTGGCCATGCCAGATTCCGTCAACAACCGCCTCGTCGCCTTCAGCGCGGCAGACGGCAGCCTGGTCAACGCCGAGCTCTTCGCACTGGCCGGCGGCACACCGGTGCATGCCTTGGGCGTAGGCAACGAGATCTGGGTCAGCGAGCAGATCGGCGACCGCGTCTCGCGCTGGGGCGCAGACGGCAGCTTCCTGGGGCAGATCGGCGGCGGCGCCACGGGCGGCCTGGACAACGTGCGCGGCATGGGCGTGGTGGGCAACACCGTCTACATCACCAACGCCGGCACTGCCAACGGGGCACCGGGTGCCGCCGTGGTGATGGTCAGCACCAGCGGCGCCGCGATGGGCAGCTTCGCCACCGGCACCACGGCGCCCAGCCCCTTCGGCGTGCTGGCCTTCCAGGGCGGGCTGCTGGTGACTTCGTCGTCGGCCAACGACGACATTCACCGCTACAGCCTGGCGGGCGCGCCGCTGGGCACCTTCCACAACAGCACGACGCTGAACTTCGGCCAGCAGATGGCCATCGCAACGAATGGCGACGTGCTCGTGGCCGGCTTCAGCTCGAACAACATCGTGCGCCTGAACGCGGCCACGGGGGCCGTGCTCACCACCTACGCTGCAGCCGGCGCGCGCGGCGTGGCCCAGCTCGGCAACGGCAACGTGATGTGGACCAGCGGGGCAGGGGCCTTCGTGCTGAACGTCAACACCGGCGCCAGCACCCAGGTCTACAGCGGCGGCGGGCGCTACCTGGAAGTCGTCAGCGTGGTGCCCGAGCCCGCCAGCGTGCTGCTGTGGGCGGGCGGGCTGCTGGCGGTGGCGGGCATGGCGCGGCGCCGTGCCGGCATCAGACTGGCTTGACGTAGCGGTGCGTGAAGCGGTCGCTCTCGCCGATGGCGGCATAGCGCTCGCGCTCCACTTCCTTGCGCGCGAAGGTGGGCGGTAGCGTCCACACGCCGTTCGGGTGGTCTTTCGTGTCCTTGGCGTTGGCGTTGATTTCGCTCTTCGCGGCGAGCACGAAACCGGCGGCGCGGGCGCGTTCTTCCATGAAGGCCTCGGTGACGTAGCCGCTCTTGGCCATGGCCTCCAGCGTGGTGCCGGGCGCGGCGCGGTGGTCCACCACACCCAGCACGCCGCCGGGCTTGAGCATCAGGAAGCAGCCGCGCAGCTTGTCGTCCAGGCTCTTGTCGCTGACCCAGTTGTGCACGTTGCGGAAGGTCAGCACAACATCGGCGCTGCCGGCGGGAATATCGGGGGCGCCCGTGGCGCCGGGCATCGTGGCCAGCACGGCCTTGTCGTAGAGCTCGGGCGCCTTGGCCATGCGCTCGGCGAAATTGGCGCGGCTGCGGCGCAGGTTGGCGTTCGCACTGTCGGCCGGAAAGTGCGCCAGAAGCAGGCGCCCGCTGGTGCGCAGATAAGGCGCGAGGATTTCGCTGTACCAGGCGCCGCCAGGTGCGAGCTCGACCACGGTTTGCGTCGGCTTCAGACCGAAGAAGGCCAGCGTCGGGCCCGGGTTGCGCCAGGCGTCGCGCGCACGGTTGGCCTCGCTGCGGTGCGGCGCGGCCAGCACGGCCTGCAACGCGGCGTCAGGCCGTGGCGAGTTGCCGCTCTTGTTACTGCCCATGCTGTTGCTGGCGCAGCCAGGCAGGGCCGCTGCCAGCAGCGCGCAAGGGGCGGCGGCCAGCAGGTAGCGGCGTTGCAAGCCGGCCGAGACCGGGGCGTGGAATTGCGTGGGGGTGGGGTGGGTAGGCATGGGCGCCGATTCTGCGGCAGCGCCCGGGCTGGCACCGCACCCCGTGGGGAGAATGCCTCAGCGCCGTTGGCCTGAGCGCTGTTGGCCTGAACGCTATCGGCGTGAACGCTATTTGCTGAAGCGCCCTGTCTGAGCACTTGCCTGGGCACCTGGCTTGCGCGGCTGTACTGAGAGCCGGGCCTTGAGCGCCCGGCCGCTTGTTTCAGCCCGCCGCCAGCACGGCCGCCAAGGCTTCGCGCACGGCCGTGGTGTGCACCGGCAGCACCACCACGTCAGCCGGCTGCGCCCAGGCCAGCAAGGCGCGCGCGGCGAGCTCTTCGTCGTCTTCGCGGTGCAGGCTGTGCGTGGGCTGCCCGGCCGCCAGCAGCGCCTGCTGCAGCAGTGCCGGCACCTCGCCCGTTGCGCGGCCACGCAGCATTTGCGGCAGTTCCTTGATGACGATGCGCGCAGGCGCAAAACGCGCCGCCGTGGCAGCCAGCGCGGTGATGGCCGCGTCGTCGCGGTTGCCGGCCTGCCCCAGCAACAAGCCCAGGCGCACGGGCTTCAGCGCCTGTGCCACCTGCAACAGCTGCGCCAGGCCGTCGGGGTTGTGGGCGTAGTCCACCAGCACGGTGGCGCCGCGCCAGGACCAGCGTTCCAGGCGCCCGGGGTTGTCTTGCGGCTGGGCGCCGAAGCTCAGCAGCGTTTGCCGCAGTGCCGCCAGCGGCAGGTCGCAGGCCAGGGCCGCCAGCACGGCCGCCGCGATGTTCTCGACGTTGTGCCGCGCCGCACCCTGCAGCGTCAGCGGCATGGCCGCCACGCTGCCCAGCGCTGCTTCCACATCGCCCTGAGCCCACACCAGTTCGCTGCGGTCGATGTTGACGGTGCCTTTGCTGCTGTTGCCGTTGGCGTCGCTGTCGCTGTCGCCGTCGCTGCCGCTGCCGCTGCCGCGATTGCCACCGCGCACCCCGCACACCGCCGCGCCGGTGGCGCGGTGGGCCACAAGCGCCGGGTGGTGCAGGTCGTGGGCAAACAGTGCCACGCGGCCGGCCGCGAACAGGGCCTGCACGTGCGGTGTGCGCGCAGCCACGGCCATCAGCACCGCATCGCCGCCGTTGAGCACCAGCGTGCCGCATTCGCGCAGCGCGTGCGCCACCACCAGCTTGGCCTCGGCGATGTCTTCGACACTGCCGATGCCGTACTCGCCCAAGTGGTCGGCGCTGACGTTGGTGATGACAGCGGCGTCGGCCTGCCGCAGCGCGAGCCCTCGCCGCAGCAGCCCGCCGCGCGCCGTTTCCAGCACCGCGAACTGCACCGCCGGGTGGCGCAGCACGGCGCGCGCGCCGGCCGGGCCGGCGTAGTCGCCACCGCGTTCGACTTGGCCGCCCACCGCCACGCCCTCGGTGCTGCAACTGCCGGCCACGCGGCCGGCCTGCGTGGCCATGGCCACCAGCAGCCGCGTGGTGGTGGTCTTGCCGTTGCTGCCCGTCACCAGCAGCACGGGCTGCGTGTGCAGCTGCTGCCACGGCACATCCATCGGCAGCGGCAGCACCGCGCGCGGCCAGGTGAGGCTGCCGCTGCCGATGCCGATGGAGACGCTGTCGTCGTCGCCGAAACAGGGCAGGCCGTGGGCTGCCGCCGCAGCTTGCAGGCGCTGCAGCGGGCGCGATGACTCGGCCGCCGCCAGCGCTGCGCAGTGCGTGGCCAGAGTGGCGATGTCGTCGCCGAGCGGCTGTGTGGCCACGAAGCCCTGAGCGGCCAGTGCCGTGTGTGCGTCGGCGGCCCGTTCCCAGGCCCATTCGTTGATGTCGGTGGCCGTGAGCAGTGCGTTCTCAGGCGCGACGAAGGCCAGCACCGTGCCGGCCGCACCTGACGTACCCGCCGCTCCCGCCGAACCTGCCGCGCCTGCCGCGCATGCCTCGCTGCCTTGCGCCAGCGGCCGCGGCGCCGGCCAGCCCAGCGCGGCGCACAGCGCTTCCACGCGCTGCGCCCAGCCGGCCAGCGCAGCGGCGTCGGTGGCGGCGGGGCCCAGCGGCGTCAACGCCACCGCCGGTTGTGCAAACCAGCGGTTGGGGCCGGTCAGCCGGCGCGAGCTCTCGAAGACCGGCGGCGGGCCTTCGTCGTCGTCGTTCACCGGCACTCAGTCGGCAGCTTCGCCGACGAAGCGCAGGCCGCGTTCGTCGCGCACGAAGCCGCTGGCCAGCAAGGCGTCGTCAGACGGCGCGGAGCGCGCGCGGTCTTCGCTGTCGCGTCGTTCTGCGGCCGGTGCGGGCCGGTCAGCGGCCGCCGCCGTCGCGGCTGGGGCTGCAGGGGTCGTGTGGGGGCTGTCTGCGGCAGGGCCCGTGTTCGCCGTGTTTGCCGTGATCGTCGGATGGGCCGGCGCGCCCTCGGCCTTGAATTTCGTCACCTGCTTCCAGCTGCGCGTCAGCGCGTCGGCAAACACCAGCAGCAGGTCGCCGAACTGCCCCATGCGCAGCGCGAAGTCGATGGCTTCCTGCTCGTCGGGAATGAGCGTGATCTGGTCTTCGCGCACGCCCTGCTCGCGCAGCACGGCGGCGATCATCAATGGCACCTCATCGCTCGCACGCCCGCGCAGGCCGTCGTCGCGGCGGCAGATGTAGTGGTCGAAGCGCCCGGCCACCGCGCGCGCAATGTCGCGGATGTCTTCGTCGCGCCGGTCGCCCGGCCCCGCCACCACCACGATGCGGCGGCCGCGCACGTCCAGGCGCTGTGCCAGGTCGGCCATCACGCCCACGGCGTGCGCGTTGTGGGCGTAGTCGAAAATCACCTTGAACGGGTGCTCGTCGTAGACGTTCATGCGCCCCGGCGCCTGGAAGAAGGTGGTGTCGAAGGTGCGCAGGCCCTGGCGAATGGCGTCGAGCTTGATGTCCAGGCTGAACGCGATCGCGGCGGCGAACATCGCGTTCTGCACGTTGTGCATGGCGCGGCCTTCCATCGTGGCCGGTATCAAATGCGTCCACATCAACGGGATGTGCCGGCCCTTGTCGTACAGCGTGATCATCTGCCCGTTCACGCCCGCTTCCAAAGCGCAGGCGCGGCCGCCGGCGCGGATGTGTTCACGCATGAACTCCGTCACGCCGGTGTGTTCCGGGTGGGTGGTGACGTAACACAGGTGCTTGGCATCGGTGTGCGCGCTCATGCGGATAACGTTCTCGTCGTCGGCGTTCAACACCGCGCAGTCGCGCGCCACCTCGACCACGATGCGTTTCACCTCCGCCAGCTGTTCCAGCGTGTTGATGCCTTTCATGCCCAGGTGGTCGCTCTTCACGTTGAGCACCGCGCCCACGTTGACGAAGGGCACGCCCATGCCGGCGCGCAACAGGCCGCCGCGTGCCACTTCCAGCACGGCGATGTCGATCTTCGGGTCGGCCAGCACCATGCGCGTGGCCACCGGACCGGTCATGTCGCCTTCCACGGTGCGCTGGCCGTCGATGTAGACGCCGTCGGTCGTCGTCAGCCCCGGCGTGTAGCCAGCCATCTTGGTGATGTGCGCCAGCATGCGGCTGGTGGTTGTTTTGCCATTCGTGCCTGTAATGGCGGCAATCGGCACGCGGCTGGGCGAGCCCGGCGGAAAGAGCATGTCGATGACGGGCCCGGCGGCATCGCGCGGTGTGCCTTCGCTGGGCGCCACGTGCATGCGGAAGCCCGGCGCGGCGTTGATTTCGCAAATGCCCGAACCTGAATTGGCGCCGGCCTTGTAGCTTTCGCTGATGTCGGGGCAGAGAAAGTCAACACCGCCGACGTCCAGCCCGATGGCGGTGACGGCGCGCACCGCCATCTCGCGGTTGTCGGGGTGGATGATGTCGGTCACGTCGGTGGCCGTGCCGCCGGTGGACAGGTTGGCGGTGCTGCGCAGCAAGACCTCCTGGCCGGCCGCCGGCACGCTGTCGACCGTCAACCCCTGGCGCGTGAGCATCATGCCGGCCTGCGCGTCGAGCTCGATGCGCGTCATCACCTTCTCATGCCCGATGCCGCGGCGCGGGTCTTGATTCAAGGTGTCCACCAGCTGCTGGATGCTGCGGCTGCCGTCACCGATGACCCGCCCCGGCGTGCGCCTGGTGGCCGCGATGAGTTCGCCGCCCACCACCAGCAGCCGGTGGTCTTCGCCCGAGAGGTAGGTTTCTACGATGACGCTGCTGCTGTGTTCAGCCGCTGCCGCAAAACCGGCGCGCACCTCGTCGGCTGTTTTCAGGCCGATGCTGATGCCGCGCCCATGGTTGCCGTTGTAGGGCTTGGTGACGACCGGGTAGCCCAGGCGCTCGGCGGCACGAACCGCGCGGTCGGCGCTGCGCACGAGTTCCTGCTTCGGCACCGGCAGGCCGCAGTTGCCGAGGATCTTGTTGGTTTCTTCCTTGTCCTGCGCCAGTTCCACCGCGATGTAGCTGGTGCGCCCCGTCACCGTTGCCTGAATGCGCTGCTGGAACTTGCCGTGGCCCAGCTGGATGAGGCTTTGTTCGTTCAGGCGCAGCCACGGAATGTCGCGGTCCGTTGCGGCCTTGACCAGCGAGGCCGTCGAAGGCCCGAGGGCGCGGCGCTGCGCGTAGCGGATGAATTCGTCGCGTGCTTCGGCCCACACCCAGCCTTCGGGCACCACGCCTTCGGTGCGAATCTCGGCCGGCAGCAGTGAACACAGCAGCTTGACGGCGAGTTCCGCGGCCTCCAGACCCTCGTCGCGTTGCTCGTATTCATAGACCACGGTATAGACGCCGGGCTGCCCATCGACGCTGCGCGTCTTGCCGAAGCTGATGTCTTCGCCCGAGATGTTCTGCAGCTCGATGGCCACGTGTTCCAGCACATGGCCCAGCCAGGTGCCGTCGGGGTCGGATTCGTCACCCCGCATGCGCCTGATGAAACCCCCGGCCACGCCGTAGCTGCAGCCGTGATCCTGCAGCCCGGGCAGCGCCGCCACCAGCGCGTCCACGTAGGCGGCGCCCAGCCTGCCCGTGGGCCAGGCTTCCAGCGGCCCGAGATCGAGCACGAGCTTGATGACAGGAAAGTGGGCGTACAGCGACGGGCCCACATACACATTGCGTTCGACGATGCGCATCGCGCCGGCTCCTTCTGGCTGCAGGGAAGTCTGGGCCACGCCCTGCAAGATCACAGCAAGAGAGGGCGCACCGCGGCTCGATGATGCCAGCGCCATCGCTGCCGACTGGCGCGGGTTTTCCGGGCCTTTGGCCTTGGCGGCGGGTGCGGCGGGCGGGTGTGCTGGCGCGCCCCGGGGGCAGTCAGGCAAGGCCGAACTTGCGGGTTCGCGGGGGTTCGCGCGGGTCCGTCCGGTTTCGCTCGGGTTCAGTGTTCGGTTGCACTGCTTGCGCGGGCGAGCCCCAGCGCGGCAGCCTGACTCAGCGTTCGATGCGGCTGATTTTTGTGCCTTGAATGCTCAGGCTGGCCATCAGGCCCTTCTGGTCGGTGATGAAGGCATAGGCGTCGTCCTTCAGCGTCGTGGTCGTCAGGTTCTTCGCGACACCTTCGTCGACCAGCACCATGCTGGGCCCGACGCCGATTTCCCAACCCTTGGTCTTGGCGAGGTACTGCACGGCCTTGTCGCTCATCAGGAAGACGACATAGGTGTAAGACTCGGCACCGGCCTGCCAGCCCCACGAGCCCGAGACCGAGTTGTAGTACTCGGTGACCTTGCCGCCCTGCATCAGCACGCCTTCGCCGTAGCCGCCGCCGAAAACCAGGCCGGCCTTGACGATCTTCGGGAACACGAGGATGGCCTTGGCCTTCTTGCCGACGAATTCTGCGTTCGGGTTGGCCTTGTAGAGATTCTGCAAGGCTTGCGCGGCCTCCTTGTCGAGTTCTGCGGCAGAAACCGCCAGCGCCGGGGCGCCGATGGAGGCCAGGCCCAGAACGCAGGCGGTGGCCAGCAGGCCTCGATGGAGTTGTCTTCTCGTGCAGACCATGGTCTCGTCCTTGCGGTGATGGAAGGGAGTTGAAGTGGCCAGGGACCCTGGTCGAGCCTCGGCGCCCAGACCATCGCTGCTGTCTGCCGGTGCGTCTGTTAGCCAGCGCACGCTGCACCTCGCGTGCTGCCGTTCGTCGCACTGGCGGTGCGGGCCTATCGCGCATTGCCTATGCTTCACGGCTTACGCACCCTTCAAGGCTCAATTCATGTCCGATGTCCGCCAGCGCAAGTCTTTCCTCGGCCGCCTGTGGTGGCTGGTGGACGCCAGCCGCCGCCTACTGCTGAACCTGCTCTTCCTGGCTCTGCTGGGCGGCTTGCTGTGGCTGCTGTTCAAGCCCGGCGCGCCGGCATTGCAGGACAAGACAGCGTTGGTGCTGAACCTGTCCGGCCCGGTGACTGAACAGAAAGGCGGCACGGCCCGCAGCAGCGCGCTGAAGCAACTGCAGGGCGAGGAAACCGCCAGCAGCCAGCTGCGCGACGTGCTGGCCGTGCTGGACGCCGCCGCCCAGGACCCGCAGGTGCCGCATGTCGTCTTGGCGCTTGACGATTTCGGCGGCGCCGGCCTGCCCACGTTGCGCGAGCTGGCCGCCGCCATCGACCGCTTCAAGGCCAGCGGCAAGCCCGTCTACGCCTGGGGTGCCAACTACGACCAGCGCAGCTACTTCCTCGCCGCGCACGCCACGGAAGTCTGGCTGCACCCGATGGGCTCGATGCTCGTTGAAGGCTACGGCCGCCAGCGCAACTACTACAAGGACGCGTTCGACAAGCTCGGCGTGCAGGCCACGGTGCTGCGCGTGGGCAAGTTCAAGAGCGCAGGCGAAACCTATTCGGCCAACGCACCGTCGGCCGAGGCACTGGAAGCCGAGAAGTACCTGTTTGATGCCATGTGGGCGAGCTGGCTGAAGAGCGTGGAAACCGCGCGCAAACTGCCTGCCGGCAGCGCCACCGCCTTCATCGACGCATTGCCCGAGCGCATGGCCGCCGCCGGCGGCGATCAGGCGCAGCTGGTGCTGAAGGAAAAGTTCGTCGACAGCCTGAAGACGCGCGACGAGATGCGCGCCTTCCTGATGGAAAAAGGCGCCAAGGACGACAAGGGCGAAAGCTTCCGGCAGATCGACTTCAAGGACTATCTGGCCCGCATCAAGCCCGCCACCGAAGGCGATGCCGTCGGCGTGATCGTGGCCGAAGGCGAAATCGGCGACGGCCAGGCGCCGGGCGGCAGCATCGGCGGCGAATCGACCTCGGCGCTGATTCGCAAGGCGCGCGAAGACAAGAACATCAAGGCCCTGGTGCTGCGCGTGGACTCGCCCGGCGGCAGTCCTTATGGCTCAGAGCTGATCCGCAGAGAACTCGAGTTGACACGCGCTGCCGGCAAGCCCGTCGTGGTGTCGATGGGCGACCTGGCGGCTTCGGGCGGCTACTGGATCAGCATGGCCGCCGACGAGGTGATTGCCGACGAAACCACCATCACCGGCAGCATCGGCGTGCTGGCCATCCTGCCCAGCGTCAAGGGCGCGATGGACAAGGTGGGCGTGAACACCGCGGGCTACGGCACCACCTGGCTGGTCGGCGCGCTGGACCCGCGCAAGCCGATCGACCCGCGCATGGCCGGCCTGGTGCAAGCGGCCATCGACCGCTTGTACGCCGACTTCACGCAGGCCGCGGCCAAGGCGCGCGGAACAACCCCGGAGAAGATCAACGAGTTCGCCCAAGGCCGCGTCTGGACTGGTGCGCAAGCGCTGGAACGGGGCCTGGTCGACAAAGTGGGCAGCTACCGCGATGCCCTGGCCGCCGCCGCCGCGCGTGCCAAACTGGGCAGCGACGCGCCCGTGCGCTACATCGAACGTGAGCCGAGCCGGCTGCAGCAGATGTTGGCGCGCTTCGGTGTCAGCGAAACCGGCCTGGCGGCCCGGCTGCTGGCCGCTGTCGCACCAGGCCTGGCCATCAGCAGCCCTGTGCAAGCCTTCTTGCCCGGCGCGCCCCAGGCCGTGGTGGACGGCGTGCAGCGCGACCTGGCCTGGCTGGCCAGCATGACTGGGCAGCGCCGGCCCTTCGAAGCCGTGGTGCACTGTTTGTGCGGCTCGCCCTGAACATGGGGTGTTGATATAGAAATGCCCGTTATGCCGGGGTGTGGCGCCGCGTCTTGGAAACGTTGAACCGGACCCCCAGCGTGCCGGCCTCTGCGGCTATCTCCCAACCAGCGCGGTGTTCAGCACTCCAGCCAGCCGCTGGCTGGCGCCCTGCACCCGCTGCACCAGCGTCGCGTTCCAGCGCTGCGGGTAAGCCGGCTCCAGCGTGCGCTGCTCGGGGTAGAAACCTTCCTGCGCCACGATGCGGCAGCTTTCTTCGGCCCACAGCGCCGGCGCGCCCTGCGCGGTCGGTGCAGGCGAGGCCTTCACGGCCAGCTTGAAGGCGTCTTCGCCGCCCGGCCAGTTGATCAGCATGCCGGTGTCCCACAGTGAATGCAGGTTGGTGCCGCGGTCGAAGGCCTGCAGCTGGTAGCTGTTGCCGCCGCGGTCGTCGAAGAAGCCGGCGTGCAGCGGCTGGTGCACGTCGGCCACCAGGTGCACCACGTACTTCAGCGCCAGCAGGCGTTCGGCATCGTTGGCAGCACTGGCCAGCAGCGCGATCTGCTTTTCCAGCGCACCCACCACGCAGTCGCCCTCGATGCACAGCCGGGCAGGCTGGTACTGGCAGGGCTCGCCGCGGTGGAAGTTCACGTAGTGCCAGCGTGCGGTGCCGAGTGAGCGGTTTTCGTCGGCCCAGGTCGACACCGAAACCAGCGTGCTGCCAGGCTCTTGCGCCAACAGGCGTGCGGCTTCGGCGCGTGCGGCCGGGCTCAGACGCGCTTCGGCCATCTCGGCAATCAGCCGGTGGCCCACACCGCCGAAGGCCAGCGCAGCCTGGCTTGCGGCGAGCAGCGCAGCGGCGATGGCGGCGCTCGCAGCGCGTGCGCAGGAGAAGAAACGGGAACGTTGCACTTCAGGTCACCAGTTGTCGATGCTCTTGGCCTGGTCGTCGGTGGCGGCGCGCAGCACCACGTAGCAGCCGTCGGGCATGTCCACTTCGGCGCCACCGGGGGTGAGCAGGCCGCTGCGCACCAGGGTGTCGGGCTGGCCGTTGCTGCCGCGTTGATAGACCTCGACCACGGGTGTCGCCTGAGTGTCTTTGCATTGGATGTGGATGGTGGCCATGCGGCGTTGCCTCACTTCATTGGGGTCGCAAGACTGTAGCGCCTGGCGCCGCTGCAGCCCGACACAATGCAGGCCAGGAGCCCATGCATGAACGCCACTGATCGCGACCCTGCCGTCACTTTGAAAAACACCCTGGCGGCCTCAGACGCCGACGCCGACACCGACCCCGAAGAGACGCGCGAATGGCTGGAAGCGCTGCAGGCCGTTGTCGATGGCGCCGGCCCCGAGCGTGGCCTCTACCTCATCGAGCAGTTGCAAGAGCAGGCCCAGCAGCAAGGCATG
>Ga0209591_10003809_pt1 | contig 17352 bp, 8 predicted proteins | sample MAT01_FD_187207 | JGI IMG/M metagenome (GOLD analysis project Ga0209591, IMG submission 187207) | Freshwater microbial communities from Lake Fryxell liftoff mats and glacier meltwater in Antarctica - MAT-01 (SPAdes) (version 2) | ecosystem: Environmental > Aquatic > Freshwater > Ice > Liftoff... | reverse complement strand
CCAAAGGTAACCATAGAATCAGTTAACCAGTCTACATCTGATTGTTTTGCAGGTTTCGCTTGGTTATTTTCTTTGCTTATTTCATTTACGTTTGAAAACAAATAATAGCAAGGTAATAAACCAATTCAGCAAAGGGATGGTGTATCGGAACAGCCGGTTAATTTAAGGAAAAGAAACCAGCAATACTAATTAGTATTGCTGGTTTCTTCATTTTTTGCAAGCCTGGTATTTGAGAATGTTTTTTGTAATGATAAGTATTGCGGAACAAATAAATTTTTAACCGCATCCTAAATGCCCTTGATAGAATTATAAAAAAGATGGCAATACAACATGATTATACACATCCAATAGAAAACGCTCATTCTTTAAATTTGGACGAACTTGCAAAGCTTTTGGAAGTAAACCTGCAAACAGGTATCGTTGAAACCAATGTAGAAGAAAGAATTAAAAAATTTGGATTAAACATTTATGCAAGGAAAAAGCAAAAAAGTATTTGGCTCATTTTGTTCGAACAATTTAAAAGTCCGATCATTTTATTGTTGGTAATAGCCACGGGCTTTTCTTTTTTCTTTGAGGATTGGATAGAAGGGTTTGCCATTATTGCCGTTATTGTGATCACCGCGGTGCTAGGTTTTTTTATGGAATTGCAAGCACGTAATTCAATGAAAGCATTGAAGAAAATGGATGTAAACGTTTCGAAAATTTGGAGAGACAATGGGTTAAAAGAAATTGCTTCTGAAAGAATTGTACCAGGTGATATATTAGTGTTGGAAGCCGGTGATATGGTATTAGCCGATGCAAGATTAATAGAAATAAATCAATTTGAAGTTGATGAATCACCTTTAACGGGAGAGGCTTTATCCATTGAAAAAAAAATTGAAATTATAAAAAAGGACGTTCCCCTTGCTGATAAAATCAACTTAGTATTTAAAGGCACTTCTGTGGTAAAAGGAAATGCTAAAGCCATTGTAACAGGCACAGGAATAAATACAGAATTAGGAAAAATCACACAACTGGTAGATACTGCCACACAAGATGACACTCCATTAGAAAAAAAACTAAGAGGACTTACAAAGATTTTAATGTTAATTACCGCTGCTTTTGCGTGCATTTTTATAATTACAGGTTTATTGCAGGGCAAACAATTTTATATAATTGTGGAAACAGCGTTGGCTTTGGCGGTGGCTGCTATTCCGGAAGGGTTGCCTGTTGTGAGCATCATTGCTTTAACTTATGGCATGTTGCGGTTGGCTAAAAAGAAGGTACTGATTAAAAGGCTGGCCTCAGTAGAAACACTCGGTGGAATCAATACTATTTTTACCGATAAAACCGGCACGCTCACTGAGAATAAAATTGACGTGAACGATCTGGTATTTTTTGACGAAGATATTGTAATTGATACGAACAACGAAACCGGTCATGTCTATACTACAAAAAATAAACCCGCATTTGAAAAATTGCTACTCATCTCTACTTTATGCAACAACGCTGCTTCCAAGGAAGATAAGGATACAGAAATATATTTAGGCGACCCTATTGAAATTGCGCTGTTGCAATTAGTAAATATCTACAAAATAAAAGTGAATGACATAAAAGCATTGTACCCTCGCATTGCAGAGGAACCCTTTAATTCTGAAACAAAATTAATGGCCACTTTGCATAAAAAAGCAGACCATAACATCGTAATGGCAAAAGGAGCTGCCGAAAAATTGATAGATAAATGCAATTTTTATTGTGTAGGCGACAAGATCGTACCGTTATCAGCGGCTGACAAAATAATATTTTTAAAAAAAGCAGAAGTGATGGAGGCACAAGGCTCCAAAGTGTTGGCATTTGCTTTTAAAGTAGCAGCTAACATCTCTCGTGAAAACTTTTCAACTGAATTAACACTAGCTGGTTTGATCGGCTTTTTAGATCCGCCCCGAATGGAAGTAGTGGATGCCTTGCAATCATGTAGAGATGCAGGCATCAAAGTTGTAATGATAACCGGCGACCATCCAGCCACAGCGCTCCATATTGCTGAAAAAATAAAGTTATCAGAAAAAGAAAATGTTGTGATTAACGGTGCAGCGTTGGAAAGCAAAATGCCTGAAGAAAAATTATTTGCCGCCACTATTTTTGCCAGAGTAACTCCAACACAAAAATTAGAGATGGTTAGCCTGTATCAAAAAAAAGGAAATATTGTTGCCATGACCGGTGATGGCATCAACGATGCACCTGCACTGAAAAAAGCGGATATTGGTATTGCGATGGGTATTAGAGGCACACAAGTGGCCAAAGAAACAGCGGACATGATTTTAAAAGATGATTCTTTTACCTCCATAGTTGCTGCCATTATGCAGGGCAGGGTGATTTTTAAAAACATAAAAAACTTTTTAATGTACCTGCTGTCTTGTAACCTTAGTGAAATATTTATTGTGTTTTTTTATGGGTTATTCAACTTCCCGTTTTCGATTCTTCCCTTACAAATTCTTTTCCTTAATTTGGTAACTGATATTTTCCCTGCACTTGCATTAGGGCTTGGAAAAGGCAATGATTTAATTATGAAAATACCTCCTCGAAATCCGCAGGAGCCCATTATAACGAAAAGGGATTGGTTTACCATAAACACCTATGCACTTTTGTTAGCATTACCGATTATGCTCGCATCCTGGTACTGTAGTTACTATTTAAACTATGAGGCACAAATTTGTAATAATATAACTTTCTTCAGCCTTGCTTTGTCGCAGTTATGGCATGTATTAAATTTATCTTCCATTAAAATATCCTTTTTTAACAATGAAATTACCCGTAATAAATTTACCTGGGCAGCCATGATATTATGTTTGGCAATTATGGCGGTATTCTATTTTATAACTCCGCTGAACAAAACGCTTGGACTTCAAATGCTTAGCATCAATACCTGGCTAATAATAGCTGCTACCAGTATTGCTCCTGTATTTTTAATTCAACTCTTTAAGAGAGCTTTTAAACTGATTGATTAGTATTTCATTTTCATCAACGTTTCCCCGAGGATGTTCTGTACGCCGGACCATTCATTTTTAAGAAACGTTTTCGGTAAGGAACGTTAGGTAATATGGAATCGAATGTAGTGTAATAATAGATTCTATGGGTGTACAAAGCTTTACAATAATTGATCCTTTGGAAAAGGAAAGGGAAAAAGTGACTTGATGATCACAACGCAACTTCCCCTGCGGGAGACGTCGCCAGAAAAGAGGAACAAGCATAACTACACTAAAAAAACCAGCTTTAAAAATAAAGCTGGTTTAAAAAATCGCTGTTTGCTCTAGTGATGGTGCAGGAAATAATAATTGAAACAGGGGCTACCGGAAGTAGTAATGCATTTTATGACTTATAATTTTTGCCATTTAGTGGTATGCAGTTGCTCTCCATTTTCTTTAAGTATTTGAACAATATATTCGCCAGTTGGTAATAGGCCATATTGATAAATAAACTGTTTTTCATTAAGAAGGACTATTTTTCTTCTGTTGACCATTCTTCCAGAAATATCAGTTATTGAAATGTAATAAGTCCCTTTAAATAGCCCCGACTCGTTTCTAATAGTAAAGTAGGATATACCATTGGGGGCTGGATTCGGGAAAATAATTATTTTATTTTCTGATTCTGCACATATTCCGCTTACTTTACTCACAGAACTATATTGGAATTGACCGTCGATGTCAATTGACTTAATTCTCACAAATAAATTGGCAGAAGTCAGAGCAGATGTGATGTCAAATTTGAATTTATAATTCCCCAAATTCCCCGCTGTTAGTGTACCCACTTTCTCATAATTTAAGCCGTTCTTACTAACTTCTATTTCAAACCTATCAACGTTTACCTCATTTTCTGTTTTAAAATCCACCTTAATGCTGCAAAGCTCCCTCAAAGAGGTGAGGTTTGTAAAGGTTACAGGCAAGGGGCCACCGGTATTTTCTACCACTACGTACTGCAATGCGGTGTTGTTATTTGCACCATTCTCATCAGAAAGATTTACTGTAGTATTATGGTTCGTTACTAAAAAATTAGTAGTCACGGTTGAACTACCAAGGATGAATCCTTTTAGTTGAAATACAGCGGTATCAGCAAAATTCTTAGGCAGCGGGGCAATCAACTCTCCGGTAATCTGTATTTGCCCCCCAAAAAATTCGGACGTCCACTGAAAATAGTTGCTCGTATTAACGGTGCTTAGATTGAAGGCTGGATCCAGTTCTACATTTGTGCCCAGACCTATTTTTATTTTGCAGCTGCCTGTAGGTAAAGCGTTAATTAGATTGTAATTAATTACAGGAACTTTTAATTGAAATACAACGCCCATTGGAATTTGAAATGGATCTAACGGCACCGTGTTCTGCGAGGTAGTCCTCATGACGTTAACGGCGGGGTCAGCTATCACTGCTTGTGATACACAATGTGCAATGAAAGAATAAAAAAGTAAGGTAGTAAAAAATAGTTTTTTCATAATGTAAATTTTTCAATTTTAAGCAAGGTGTTTCGGTAGATCAAAAAAGGTTTCGGCGATGCTGTAACTGTGCTTCCGTAAAAATTCATCAATTTTTGCAGAACACTGATTGTAATGATGATCAAAAGGTAGTGGATGATGAGTGGTAGTCTTGTATAGGAAGAGGAAGAAATGTAAAACTAGGTCAATTGAAAGGGATTGGTATTAAGCGATTGTTATTGTTGTATTACTAATTGTATTGGGAAAAACCAATGATTTTATTCTTTGAGTCGGCCGTTGACACGCTTATCGACTTTTAAATAATGTTTGTTCTTTTTAAGAAATCCCCTTACAGCATGTTTTTCAATCTCAAACAATTGAACATATTCAGATACTTGTTTCAATAAAAACTGGTAATTAGCATAAATTTTTTTTAATTCTTTCTCTTTTTCATTTATCAACGCTAAGTGATCCTGCGGCAGATGATACGACCCCGTTTCTTTAAGAGTCTGCAAATAATCCAATAAAATTTTCAATTCTGCCGTTCGAATGCCTTGCATAAAACTTTTTATAATGCTGAAAAAATACTTTTTTAGGAAACAGTTCTTTTTATTTAGTCTACGAAAAAAACCAGCTATTTTTTAAAAAACATGGCCAACCTTTTTTAAAAATTAAGTAAGATTTTTGTGTTTGATTGAAAACAAAGACATGCATGAAAAAACATGCATGTCTTTGAAAAGTTATTCCTGAAATAAATAAGAATTACAGCTTCTCGAATTTCAATATAGCTGATTCAGATCCGTTTTCATTCATCACCTTGATGATGTATTTACCTGATGCAATCACACCGAAGTTGTAAACAAAATTTCTTGCAAAGTCTAACTGCAACATTTTTGTTTGAACCAGTTTACCAGAAAGCTCATACATATCAACCCTATATTTTCCTACTAAAGTGCCTTGCTGAACACTGATGTTTACAGAAGAAACATCTACAGCAGGATTAGGGAATAAGCTTAGCTTCAATTTACCAGTTGGAGCCGATGGGTCAATAGGCAACTTACTTGATACTTTGTATGAAACAGCAGTACCATTGTTAGCACCATTTTCGTCAGATAATACAGCGACGGTATTATGGTTGGTAATTAAAAAATTGGCGGTGATAGCAGAATTTCCTTCTTCTTTTACTTTTAACCTAAAAGAAAGATCTACTGCATTTACACTAACAGGTAGTGCATTCACCAATTCACCTGTAATTTGGAATTGACCACCCTCTTCGGTGATGGTCCAGTTAAAGTAATTACTCAATCCCGCATTGTTCAGATCGAATCCAGGATCAAGAACAAGCTTTGTACCAAGACCGATTTTGATTTTGCAGCTTCCTGCCGGTAAAATTTTACCATGATTATCGCAAGCAACCGGCAACTTCATTTTAATGATTTGCTCTGCCTGTAAATTGGTTGCATCAACCGGGTGGTCTGTTAGATCTGAAAGTTGAATGGTTTCCAGTTTTGGATCAGCGATCACCGCTCTCCTATCCTGTGCAAAACCTGCCATGCAACCCATGGTCAATGCGCCTATAACAACACATTTTGCTCCAAGACTTTTGATATTTAAATTGAATTTCATAATAAAAATTTTTAGATATTTTTAATAACAAAGGGGATTGGTTACCCCTTTGTTGATGTTATGTTACTGTGCAGTAAAAATGATTGAGTTAAAGTTATTGCTCAAGTTCACTTCTCCATTCGCTTGTCTTAACCTTGCACTCAAGGTAAAGATTGAAATGTTAGGAGTGTTTCTTGTGAGGGTAACTGCAATCCTTACCAATTGATTACACAATAATGTGCCAGGTGCACCAGCATTGCTTGGATCTGTTAAGATAATAGATACAAAAGCAGGATTGCTGTTATCAATTTTCCAACGTGTGTTATCAAGAGTGTAGGTAGTACTTCCTACAATAGTTGAAAATAGGGTTGGGTTGAAATTGATGGTAAATCCATTCACTTTTGTGATCCTGATGGTATCTCCCACAGCTGGGTTACCATTGATCTCAGCAACATTGTACACGATGGTTTGTGATGCACCAGGAGCTAAAAATAAGCTTCCAGTTACATCAGATCCCAAAGTAATGTCAGGAGTAATACCATTTGGTTGTGTAATAACAATAGCAGCAGTTGAAGCTGAGCAACCATTGTTGTCTGTTACAGTAACTACGTAACTACCAGCAGGTAAACTAGTGAACACACCAGATGTGGCACCTGTTATGTTAACCGAAGGGGCGATGGTGTAAGTGTAAGGAGCAGTTCCACCAGCAGCTACTACAGTAATGGTACCATCGCTGTTGCCAAAACAATTGATGTTTGTGCTGGAAACACTTGCCGTAGGCAGCGTTAATGTGGTTGGTTGCAAAATAGTAACTGTTGTAGTCAAACTGCAATTAGCCAAAGGAGAAACACTTGTAGCAGACGCTGTAATAGTGTAAACGCCCGGAGCAAGGCCAGAAAGTGTAAAGTTATTTACACCAGAAGCCAAACCGGTTGTGTTGGTATAACCACCAGGACCTGTTGTAAGTACAGATGTGCCTGAACTTGCCACAATGTTAATGATACCATTTCCAAAGCCGTTACAAGTAACGTTCACTTGAGAATTAGTTAATGTGATGGGCAAATTGTACTGTAAAAGTGCACTGTTATTTTGTAAATCTTGATCGTTTAAAACTTGTAAAATGTTAGTGATAACGATATTTGAAACCACGTTAGATCTACAAGCAGAATCACCTTTCACCCTGAAAGTTGCGATGTTGTCAAAGTCAGCAGGGATAGTTGCAATTTGTGTACCTGTAAGTACAACATCACCGTTCATCATAGCAGCTACAGCCCAAGAGAAATAAGTGCTTAAAGGAGCAGTGGCCAAATTAAATCCAGGATTCAACACCAATTTACGACCCAGGTTAACTCTAAAGCTGATGGTACCGTTTGGCACAGCATTCAACTGGTTAAGGTTGTAGAAAGGAACGTTGATATCATACACATCAGCAGCAGGAGCCAACAATAATGTGTTTGCATTTTGGATAGAACCTGAAGTAGTGGTAAAATACATCTGACCCACTGCTGGATCTGCTGTAGCAATACCAGGATTAGCCAGCGTAACCGCCGCGCTTACCGCTGTACATCCATTAGCATCAGTAGCAGTAAATGTATAAGAACCAGCCAACAAACCAGTGAAAACACCAGTAGCGGCGCCTGTTGCATTAACAGTAGTACCACTTGTAATTACATAAGTCTTAGCACCGGTGCCGCCTGAAGCACTTACAGTGATAGCACCTGTACCGCCAGAAATTGCGATGGGTGTTGAAACAGCAGCAGTAGCTGAAACAGCTGTTGGAGCAGTTACAGTAACCGCAGTTGAAGTAGCAGAACAAACAGGATTAGCTGTTTCTCTTGCAACAACCGTGTAAGATCCTGCAGCAACCGTAAATGTATTAGAAGCTTGGAAAGTACCACCGTTTAAGCTGTACTGATAAGCACCTGCTGGTACTGCAGTTGCAGTTAAAGTAGTTGTACCACCATTACACAAAATAGTTCCTGCAGAAGCAGTTACACCTGTGATGATACAAGCGGCTGGGTTGTTTAATACAACAGCAGCAGAAGTACCGGTGCAACCGGCTGCGCTTGTAGCGGTAAATGTATAAGCACCCGCCAATAAACCAGTAAACACGCCAGATGCAGCACCTGTTGTATTAGTGGTAGTACCAGAAGCAACTGCATAAGAAACACCGCCAGTAACGGTGATTGTACCTGTACCACCTGCTGTAGCAATAGCAGATGTAATAGATGCACCAGGAACAAATGCTCCTGGTTCCGTTACAGCAACTGAACTTGAATTAGCCGTACAAGTTGAAGTAGCCACTTCTCTTGCAGTAACGGTGTAAGGAGAACCTACAGCATTTACTGTGAAAGTATTGGCTGCCTGGAAAGCACCACCGTTTAGGCTGTACTCAACTGCACCAACAGCGCCTGATGGGGTAGCTGTAAGCGTAGTAGTACCGCCATTACAGGCGATTGTTCCTGCACTAGCAGATACACTGATACCGCAAATGGCAGCAGCAATAACTTCAATTGTTGAAGTAGCACCATTATTCGCAAGGGCATCTCCTGATACACTAGGACCTGCCGCACAGGTTGTACCATTACCAAAATTTATTTGACCCAGAAAAGTTTGAGGGGGTGTAACGGTCACTCCTATCACTTTCAGTATTATGGTTCGTTGACCAAAACCTTCGAGAACATCTGAGGTATTGCACACACGAAGTTGAGACCCCGTATTACTCAAGATGGTCCAACCTGCAGGCAACGCCGGTTGTTGTGCATTAGGTAAAAAAGTTACACTAGCAGGTATAGTAACAATAGGACGCAGTTTAGACACTGCAATACTTCCAACATTTGCGTTACCTACCACTATTTCTAAATCATTGGTAGCACCTACTGATACTATACCAGAGTTAGAAGGCAAAACAAATATAAACGGGTCTGCCTGCGCCGATGCATTAGATGCAAGAAAAATAGCACCTATGCAAAACAACATGATTAATTTAATGACTTTCATTTTTATTGATTTTAATAATTTAATAATTTAAATACTTGTACTTTAAATTAGTTAGCAGATAACGATTGGATAGAATCATTGTTATCAGAAATTTTATCGGCCCCACCGCTAACGGTTGCAGATAAACTTTGATTTGTACCATTTGGAGTTGTAGCTTTTCTTTGTATTCTGAAGCCAAGAGAAGTTGAACCACCAAGAGATATTATAATACCAACTTTGGAAGTAGCTGTTAGATTACCACTCACTAAACTGAATAACCAATCTCCATTATTGTATGGAGCACCAAGAGCAGCTGCAGTGCCATTAACACCTGTTTGTGGTGTTGCACTTAGAGTTGCTATACCGGGTACGGTAATCGTCCACGCAGTCGGAAATGGAATAGTTACGGTGATAGTACCGTTTGTATTACCAACTGCATTTTCAAAAAGATCTACCACTAAATCTGCAGTTTGGTTAGCTGTAAACAGTCCTGTTTCTACTTGAAAACCAAGAAGTAAATCTGAACCTGAGAGGGTTGCACCAGAACCTACAGTATTTGGACGATAATCAGGATTTAAAAAATCCCAGGCATTTACCAATACATCACATGGTGTTGTAATAACAGTATTTGTTCTTGAAGCAACATTTAAAAAAGTACCAGTAGCAGCATTCTCAGCAGCCAAAGCAGCACCTGCATAAGGAGCAACCCATACGGTGGTTAAATCCATTGCTATGATGTTGTTTTGAAAATTAGCCAAGCCGTTTGCAATTACATCGGCATCAGTTACCAAACCTCTCCAGTTATTCATAAAAATACTGTTGAAGATTTTTAATTCAGAATTTCTTCTGATACGTGCACCTCTTCTGAAGGCATCTGCGGTTGGTTGCGTAATGCCACCAGCATTGCTACCGCATCTGAAGGCACCAATTTGTGTGATGTTGTAAAAACTTGCACTTGTTTTTGGAGTAGGCGTAAAGGGAGCCGCAGCATTGTTATCTGATTCGAATCCTTCTGAAGTAGAAAGAGCAATAACGTCAGCAACAGTCGGATCTTTTACTGCCAAACCAAATTGTACCAAGCCGCTATAACCGAAGTCTGTATCAAAATCATCATCCAACGTTCTAAAAGCTACCAAATGCTTTGCATTTACAGCACCACCAAACCACTCAAATGCATCATCGTTGCCAAAAGAGGTTTGTACATAATCTACTGAGGTTCCATTACCTACACCACCGAATGTCAAAGAATTTAATTCGTTACCGTTTGTTATAGCAAAACCAGCATATTCAATGCGCAGGTATTTTAAGGAACCTGAGTTATCAGCATTGTTATTTCCCCCGTAGCGAGCTCTTGGTTCACCAGCACCGATACCTTCAATGTTGACGTTTACTCCCTGGTTGGTAAGCCCTCTGCCCAAAATGGTTAAACCGCCCCAGTCTCCTCTTACTCTGGCGCCTATTGCTCTGCTAGATGTCATCACAATAGGATTACACTCCGTACCATTGGCAATAATGGTAGCACCTCTTTGAATTACCAAAGAGCTGATTACTGTATTAGCATCACCACGAATGACGGTACCAGCCTCGATGGTAAGGGTTGCAAGGCTGTCAACATAAACGATACCTTGTAACAAGTAAGTGTTATTTCTTGTCCAGGTTTGAGTTCCAATAACACCTGCGATAGTTACAGTAGGTGCCGGATAAAAAGTGTTTTGCGGATCCCAGTTAGTCCAATTGTCTGTCCATTGTTTTGTTGGAGCAGGAGCAAAAGCACCGCGATAATTAGTGGCTTCCTGTGCTTGAACAATTACTGTGGCTAACATCAGCAATGGTAGAATAGATAAAATTTTCTGTTTCATTTTTTAATTTTTTTAGTAGATAAAACTGTGTTTGTAAAATTGGTGTTTAAAATTTTTCATTTTTTTTCATTCATGTTTGTAGTAAAGTTTTAGTGAATAGATAATGTTTTCATTATGGTGTAATTTTTCGTTGATTTATTTAAGGATCGTAAAAGCGATTGATGGAAAAATGCTAGATAGCAATCAGTATAGAAATAAACAATTTTGTAGTGACTAATATGCATAGGATTAATGTTTACCATTTTTTGGAATGCTATCATGTTGCCAATAGTCGGCTGAATAAAATTTGTTTCTTAAGCTTTAGTCGATGCCGGGAAAGCGTTTTCGATAGGGATCGGAGAATTAATAGGATGCAGAAAATTTGAAAAATAATTTCAGGATAAATAGTAACTGAAATGATTAACAGAACACAAACTTATATTAAAATTTTGGAAGGCTTTGTTACCAAAAAGCAATCAAATTGTTAAGTAGTTATTCAAAATTTAAATTCATTTAAAAATGATTTTGACGAACTAAAAAGTATATTATTTTAATCGTTTGCATGCTATTTAGCGGATCAAATAACTTAAAGGATAATACTAAAACTTAAAACTCGCACTAAAAGTAAATACCTTGGGTGCTATGTTAGATGAAAAGATTCGGTCTTGTTCCGTAAACGATTGAGTTTTGTCATTATCTAAATAAACGGTGATATTCTGAGCCAATAAATCTCTTGCATTAAACTTTACTTCTACTTTGTTTTCAAAAAATGTTTTAGCAATCTGAAAGTCAATAACTGTTCTTTCTTTCTCATAAAAATCTGGCCTGTCTCTGTTTCCGGCAATGGCAAGTCTTTGACCAATTCTATTTAATGAAAAGGTAGAAGATAAACCAGATTTTTCGTCACTATATCCAAGTGAGGTATTGATAATATAGGGTGATTGACCTTGAAGTGGACGACTAATTTCCGAGCCGTTGGCGTTTTTACCCAAGGGCACTTTAGATTTTATATAAGCCCCATTTCCGGAGATCGTAAACTTATTTAGAAAAGCCTTTTCATTTTTAATTCCGAATAAGGTAGATACCAGTAACCTAAATTCAGCTTCAACACCATAAACTGTGGCAGAAGGGTTATTGCTGAATGTTGCCTCGTTAATGTTAACAGGTAAAGTAACAAACTCAATAGGATCTGTAAATTTTTTATAAAAAACAGATGCAGAGAGTAACTGTGCTTTTCCAGGGTAAATTTCATACCTGAAATCGTAGTTGTTTATTTTAGCTCTCGATATTATTTCGCTGCCAAATACGAATAAGCCTGTAACGTATTCAAAAAAGCCAAAAGGAGCAAGCTCTCTAAATTCGGGCCTGTTCACAGTTTCGCTATAAGATAGGCGCAGGTTTGTTTTGGGAGTAAGAGCATATACCAGGTTAGCAGAAGGTAAAAAATCAACTTTTGTGAAGTTTAACTTAATGGTGTCTAAACCCCTTTGTGCAGCATTTAATTTTTGGTTAAAACTTTCCATTCTCACGCCATAAATCAACCTGATTTTTTTAAAAAATCGCTGGTCATTCATAATGTACGCATGAGTAGTGGCAGAAGATGCTTGGTAATCGGAATTTGGAACTGTCACATCCTGCACAGCCACACCTGCTTTACCGCTAGACATTAATCCTAAGTATTGTCCTAAAAAAAGCTGGTCGTAGGGAAGGTTATAAATGGATTCGTCTATTTTATAAGTAGACCCACCATATCTAATTAATCCTAATTGTCTGCTTGTGAAGTCTCTTTCTCTAAACTGATAGCCGCCGCCTATCTTCAATAGATTTTGGTTATTTTTCATGAAGGTGTAAGGCTGAGTAATATCTACTTTGGCATTTTTAATATTTTCTTGCGAATTGGTTGTAATAATACCACCATTCGACGAATTAGCGGCTACTCCCCCATTTGGTAAACTGGCACTTGTAGAAATCATCTGATTGGGAATTTCTCTGTTTACTTTGCTATATGCGGCCAACCAGTTTATTTTTGTTTTTTTAGAACCTACCTGATGATCTCCAATAAGCTGGCTGGTGTAAATCTTATCAGAAATAAAAGCTCTGTAGGTTTCTGTCAGAATAGCGTTGGGCTCATCAAAAAAATCGTAGTTACCTACCCTTCTCACTAACCTGTTCTCTGTATTCACACTTAGGTTATTTTTCCAACTGATGTTGTTTCTGTTATTAATTTTAATGGAGAAATTACCAAGTGCGGCCCAAATTACTTCGTCGTTGTAAATGGAATCTATTACTTTTCTTCTTTGTGTCGGGAAATAGCCGGGATCTGCAGGATTGCCTGTGTAACTTCCAGGGCCATCAAAGCTATTTCTTTCACCGGTAGTAAAAAGAAAACTCCGGTTATAGGTAATTGAAAAAAGAGAAGATATAAATTCTTGCTCGTTCTTATTGAAGTTGAAACTTTTTGCTAACTGAAAATTTACATTGGGACTTGTATGGGTAGTTCTAACACCCCATTTGTATTTAGCAAAACCCTTTGCAAGCGCTAGTTCGTCATTAAATCTATCGGGTAAGTTTAGAAATCCAATCTTAGTAGGTAATCCTTTCGGCAAAGCCCTCGAACCATCATCTAGGCCTAACCAATCCTTGCTACCCTGCATTTCTGAGTAAAGACGGTTTTTACCAGTTATCAATGAATTGAATCCCTGTCCAATTAAAATAGTACCAATGCGTTTGGGAGATGTTGATTTTGTAGTGATCTCAATGATGCCTCCTCCAAATTCTCCAGTTTTATCGGGCGTGGCTGTTTTAAAAATAACTAAGTTGTCCAAAATAGCAGAAGGAAAAATATCAAATGCAAAAGCTTTTCTATCACTCTCGGTACTTGGTAGCGGAGCCCCGTTTATAAAGGCGGAATTGTATCTATCGTTTAGTCCTCTTATGATGGCAAACCGATCATCCTGTATACTGGCACCACTTACCCTTTTAATAACATCGCTGCTGCTTTTATCCGGTGTTCTTTTAATTGATTCGGCCGTAATACCATCACTTACATTGGCACTATTTTTTTGTGCTATTAAAAGTGAAGCTATTGTTTCTCCTGCTGCCTTTATTCTTTTTGTTGTTACCACCACCTCATCTGATAATTTACTATCCAGAGAAATGCTGATATCAGTATTTTCATTGTCCTTTACTACAATTTCTTCTATAATTTTATCCTGGAATCCAGTATAGGTACATTTAATTGAATAGAGGCCGGGTTCTAATTTATTAAAAGAAAATAAACCGTTTTGATCAGCAGCCTTTTCAGTGGTTTTATTGATCAGCAAAATGGATGCACCTCCCAAAGGCTGACCGGAACCTGCATTAATTACTTTCCCTGTAATTTTTCCGGTTTGTGCAAATAAATTATCCGGGATAAAAAATAATAAAAAGAGTAGATGGGCTACTTTCATGCAACAGCGTTTTGCGCAAAGGAAATTTATTATTGCTCAAAGCACGTGAACAAATTGTTATGCAAATATTAACATTTAAATAAAATGTTTTATTGAGACTTCTTTGTTTGTTTATTAACATTTAGATAATGATTAGATAACCTGCATTCAACAATTTCTGCATTCTATCCTTGTAGTTTTGCAGCAATCACTTTTCATTTCATGCAGGATTTTACATTTTTCGCATTATGATAAAGTAAAATGATTCTTTTACATTTAAAATTATCTGATGAAAAATTTAGTACCATTTACGCTGTTTCTTTTTACATCTTTTGGCGCTTCCAATTTGTATGCTCAGAACAGCATGATCAATGTGCTCACTAGAAATTCTGGCGTGGTAAAAAAAGGTGAAATTATCTTTTTTGAGGTTTCCATTAATAATACAAGCCCAACTACTTCAATCCCACTTTATAAATTAAGGCCGCAAATAAGTTTTCCAATTAACCTTGTAGACATACCGGCTACCGGCCACATTTTACCCAAAGGCTGGGCAATCACTTCTAATAGCAAAGGAGTTGTTACATTAACCAACGGAACTGATTTTATTGAAGAAAATGGAAATCGCACCATTCTGATTGCCATGAAAGGGAAAGCAGAAGGTGGACCCTCCACCATCATGGGGAATTTGATTTTTTCTAACGGTGTTGCCCCAGGTTCAGGTGTTGGAGTCCCACTCCCGGGTGATAATATGGCAGACAATTCCTCCACCTCGTCCATCATAGTCGTAAAATAAAATCTTAGGTAAATTTTTAACTCATTATCTGCAGCTAAAATGAACAGTATAAAATTTTTGATATTTTTTTGTATTACTACTTTCTTTATAAAAATAAATGGATTTAGCCAGGCCAATCCTTACATTCAGGTTTTACCCTTAAATAGTGGTTTAGTTTCTTTAGGTGGTATCCTCGAACTTCAAATTACAGTTGGTAATGCTGGTGTTTCAAACATTCCTGTTTTCAAATTAAGGCCTACAATCACAGTTCCTTCCATTGTAACTATTTTACCAGACAATCAACAAACCGGCCTGCCTGCTGGCTGGTCCATTGTAACCAACACCGGGTCGCAAATTCGTATCTGTAATGGAACAGATGTGATGAGTGGATCAGCCTCACGTACAATATTTATTAAGGTGCAGGCAGTCGCAATAGGTGGCCCTTCTACATTTTTGGGGCAAATAAATTTTGCCAATGGGGTAAATTGTGCAATTGCAGGTCCAGCTGTGGCCGGAAATAATACAGCAGATGATTTTTCTACATCAACTTTACAGGTAGTTCCTGGTTGTAGTTTGGGTATAAGCGCAGTTGCTGGTGTAATTTTATGCAATAACGGAAACACTACTATAACTGCTTCCGTTACTGCTGCTACAGGCCCGGTAGAATACACCATAACCGGAGGGGCACCGTTTCAAACAAGTAATGTATTTAATAACGTAGCTGCTGGTTCTTACACAGTAACGGCAAGAGAGGTCAATAATCCCTTAACCTGTGTTGTCTCCACTACTTTGAATATAATAGCAACTCCCGCAATACCAACTCCAACATTAAGTATTATACAACCTACCTGTACTTCATCGAACGCGGTGGTAAGCATTGCTTCAAGTACTACAGGTTTAACTTTTAGCATTGACGGAGGATTGTTTTCAGCATACCCTAGTGGTGGATATATACTACCAGCAGGTACACATACTATTATTGCAAAAAACACCAATGATTGCACTTCCCCCATTACTACATTTATTGTGAATGCTCAACCAGCTACACCAGCTACACCAGTAATAGGTGTAGTTACCCAACCAGACTGTACCGTATCTACAGGTTCTGCTGTATTAAACGACTTGCCCGCAGGTTCATGGACCATTGAGCCTGGAGCCATTAACGGAAACACAACTTCAACTACTATAATTAACCTTGCAGCTGGTTCTTATTCATTCACCGTCACCAATGCTGATGGCTGTTTTTCTTCCCCTTCTGCCACTGTAAACATCATTGCAGTAGGAGGTGCACCAGAAGCACCTCTTGTTACGCTTTCTCAGCCAACTTGTGTAATTGCGACTGGCACCATTATAATTACATCGCCTACTCTTGGTTTGTCATTCAGCTTAGATGCCGGTGCCTTCACAGCTTATCCAACAGGTGGCTATTCAGCAATTGCTCCGGGTTCCCACACTTTGATTGCACAAAATATAAGTGGTTGCTTATCTCCTTTCACTAATATTACCATCGACCCACAGCCATCTTCCCCACCTGCACCAATCGTAACGGTGGTACAACCGAATTGTACAGTTGGCACCGGTACCCTAACTGTTAATTCACCAACCGCAGGTTTAATGTTTAGCTTAGATGCTGGTACTTTCGCCCCTTACCCTGTCGGCGGTTATATAGTAACAGCGGGCATTCATTCATTAGCAGTACAAAATTTGAGTGGCTGTACTCCCAATGTGAATAATAATATTACCGTAAATGCGCAACCAACTACACCCACTATTTCGTCAGGATTTACACCCATTACTTGTTTTAACGGTAGTAGTGTATTAACTGTAACTGCTGCTGGAGGCGTGTTACCTTATGAGTATAGTGTAAACGGAGGTACATTTCAAAGTGTAAATGTTTTCAACATTATTGCCGGATCTTACACTATTGCTGTAAAAGATGCGAATGGGTGTATTGGTAACAATGCTGGAATAATCATAACCCAACCAGCCGCCATCACCGCAACTGCTGCTACATCTTCGATAGCATGCAATGGTGGCAATGCCATACTAACGGTAACGGCTAATGGCGGTTCAGGCGCTTACGAGTATAGTTTAAACAATGGCAATTTTCAATCAAATAATACTTTTAATGTTGTAGCAGGATCATATGCTGTTAGAGTAAGAGTCATAAATAACCCTTCTTGTTCTACTGCTGTAAATACAGTCGTAAACGTTACACAACCTGGTATTTTGAAAGCTTCAGCCACTGCTAATGCAATAACGTTTTGTGGAGGAAATACTGTAGCAAAT
>Ga0209591_10003807_pt1 | contig 17358 bp, 12 predicted proteins | sample MAT01_FD_187207 | JGI IMG/M metagenome (GOLD analysis project Ga0209591, IMG submission 187207) | Freshwater microbial communities from Lake Fryxell liftoff mats and glacier meltwater in Antarctica - MAT-01 (SPAdes) (version 2) | ecosystem: Environmental > Aquatic > Freshwater > Ice > Liftoff... | reverse complement strand
CTGTGGCTTTGGCGTCCTGCCACATCCAGACCATGAAGAGTGTGAGGGCGATGACAAGGTCTGCGAAGACCTGGCCTGCGCCGAAGCTCTTGAAGTGTGGTTCGAGAATGCCCCAGAAGCCGTGGTACCAGAGGGCGGCGGCGGTGAGGGCTGTGAAGGGGATGAGGATCAGGGTGAGTATGGTGCGTGGCATCTTGGATTCAGTATCGAGCGCCCAGGTTATCTTCGCAATTACCTTGGAGGTTATTGAATTCTTGCGCGGGCGTGGTTCAATCGAGCTATGAATTTGTTGACCGAGACGTTGCGGCAGGTGCGGCGTGCAAAGCGTCTGAGCCAGTTGGAGTTGTCGATGCGGATGGGGGTTTCGCAGCGGCATGTGAGCTTTGTCGAGAGTGGGCGGGCCAAGCCGAGCCGGGACTTGTTGGTGGTGTGGTTGGAGGAACTGGGGGCTCCGCTGGCGGTACGGAATGCGGCGATGTTGCAGGCGGGATTTGCTCCTGTTTATAGCGCGGTGCCTTGGGGGGATCCTAGTTTGGCTGCGGCTCAGGCGGCGTTGGGGAAGTTGCTCGATGCGCATGATCCGATGCCGGCATTTGTGCTGGATGCGGATTGGAATTTGTTGCAGATGAATCAGGGGGCGAAGTGGCTCGCCGGGGTGTTGATGCCCTGGCTGATGGAAGCGCCGATGAATTTGCTGGATCTGCTGTTGCACCCGGAGGGCTTTGCCAAGAAGATGCTGAATTTGCATGAGGTGGGGCCTGCGTTGCTGGGGCATTTGCGGGAGGATCTTTTGATGCAGCCTTCGCTTGAGAAGCGGGTGGAAGCGTTTGCGGAGATGTTGCGGGTGCGGTTTGGAGGGCAGAGTCTGGGGGCGGCTCCTGGAAGGGCGGCCGCGCCGATGTTGACTTCGCGATTTGGGACGGAATTTGGTGAGCTCGCGTTTTTTAGTATGTTCACTACGTTTGGGAAGCCACAGAATATTACGCTTGCGTCGCTGCGGGTGGAGCATATGTTTGCGGCGGATGAACGGACGAAGGCGGTGGTGCGGGGGCGGGTGTTGTGATGGGGCGCGCGTCGTGGCCTCGCTAAATGAGAAGTCTCGCGGCCCTTGAACCGAAGTTTTCGTCGAGCTTGAATCTCATGCAGCTGTTGGACTGGGAATTTTAACAAAACGCTCACGGCTCATCTCCGCGCCATAAGCGAAAGCGGCGTACATGTCTTCGCGGTGGAGTTGTGGGTAATGATCGAGAAGCTCTGGTTCGGGTGCAGTGCGCATACCCGAAGATCTACCTGGCTTGCCATGCGCGGCATCAGAATGCGAAGACGACAGGGGTGCAGCTTTTGCAGCGGCACTCTACGGTGCTGGCTCATCTCGATGAGGCCGGTTAGTTTGGTCAGGGGGTTAGAAGGCGGGCTTGATTTTGAACTGCGACCGCCAAGAGGATGGCGTCGGGAATTTTATTGTGGCCCTGTAGTTTTGTGAGGTCGAAGGTTGAAATATCTGTAATTTCCGGTTGATTCTCAAAGATGAGGCGGCTGGGAGTGTCGAGGAGAAACATAGTCAATCGTCGTCTCGCAGGCGATTGACCTCCGCCATGGTTAGAGGCATTCCCCCTGGGCGGCTTGGCAACAGCAGAATGCCATTTCTCATCTTTGGCGATTCTGTTTTTGTTTCCAGAGCCAATCGCAATAGATTGGAAATCAGTTTCCCAGTACTTAAAGCTCGGTCTCTTGCTAAATCTTTGGTGACGGCAAGCACATCATCGTCAATATCCAAAGTGGTGCGCATAAGCTGAGATTTCCGTATCACGCATCTGATGCTTGATGCGGCGCTGTGGTGATCGGATCGATTCTGGTCTTGCCGTCCGCTAGAGAGAATAGTCTTCTTATCCAAGGCTGAGGAAGCGCATTTAGTCTGCGCCGTAGTTAATCTCTAGCTTCCTGACGTAGATCGAAGCGAAGGCCAGCACTGTGGCGGATACGGCGAAGATACCGAGGACTGCCAGTGGGGCGGCGATCGGTGCGGCGGTTGTGGCTAGAATCTTGAGCGGCTCCGGGATGTCTGCATTGAGCGGGGCAACTACCGGGCAGAGTGCCTGCAGGTAGTAGATAATGCTAAATTTCTTGAGCATCGCGGGTAGAAACCAGTTGACGCCTTCCCAGAACAGGATCACCGCTGCCGGGATGAGCGGGTTGCGCATGATGATGCCTGAGGCGAGGAAGATACTGCCGTAACCTACGATGGCTAGCGCGGTGACTCCGACGTAGCTGAAGAGGTGACCCCAGCCGGCGGTGTTCATGTACTCGGTGACTTCACGGGCGGGGAACGCGCTGAGCATGAGAAAGAACTGGAGAGCCGTGCTGGTGCCGAAGATCGCTATAGCAGCGACGATACCAGCGAGGTATTTGCCGACCATGAGGACTTCACGGCGGACCGGGGCGAGCAGGTAGTAGTGCATGCTCTGGTCCAGGAGTTCGCCGCGAAAGAGATTCATGAAGATGCCGACGCAGCCGAAGAAGATGGCCAGCCTTAAGAAGAAGTATTGGAAGGCGCCGGCGAAGCCGAGGATGTTCTGGTTGAGGTCGGCCTGGTTTCTTGGGCTCTTGCTCACGAGAAGGCCTTCGGTGAAGCGGAGTTCCCAGGATTTTGCTCCGTCGTCATAGCGGATGAATTCACGTTTGCGGCCACGGGTGAAACGGCTGAAGCCGACTTTTGCTTCCGATAGCAGCTTTGCTGCGTCGTCGGCCTTTATGCCGATCTGGATGGAACCGGCTATGGCTGTTGCGTTGGGGGAGGCGACCTGGATCTGCTGTTGGTTGACGCGGATGTTGTGCATGCGAACGGCATTGATGCCGAAGAGCAGTGCGGGAAGGAAGGCGAGGGCGTAGACCCAGAGGCCGCGTTTGGCGAAGAGAGTTTTCTTCCATTCAAGGCCTACGATGGCGAGAATCTGTTTTTGCCAGAGGGCGGTGCCGGTCACTTTAGGCCTCCTTCGTCGCCAATCAGGTACTCGTAGAGTGAGTTGACGTCATCGTCGGCGGGGGCGATGGTTTCGATGTTGATGCCTTCCATGACGAGGCGGTTGAGCAGCTTGTAGAAGTGGCTGGCGTTTGTAGTTTTGACAAGGATGCCTTTGAAGTCGGGATGGATACGAGCTTCAACGACGTGATCGAACTGGAAGATGCGCGAGGCCATCTCTGAGGGCTGGTCGCAGCGGATGACGATCTGATGGGGCCGGTCGGAGATCTCTTCGCGGACGCCGCGAATTGCACCTTCGGCAACGACGTAGCCGTTGGCGAGGAGGATGACCTGATCGGAAATCATGTCTACTTCGTGCAAGACGTGGCTTGAGACGATGACGTGTGCGCCTCGTTCGGCTTGCTCGCGGAAAAGGGCGATGGTCTCGGAGCGAACGAGCGGGTCGAGGCCGTTGAGAGGTTCGTCGAGGATGAGGACTTGCGGTTCGTGAGCAATCGACTGGGCGAGGCGGATGCGCTGGCGCATGCCTTTGGAATAAGCCGCTACCTTGCGCTTGGCGGCGTCGACGAGGTTGACCTTCTCGATCGCACGCCATGCCTTGGACTCGGCTTCTTTGGAACTCATGCCCTGAAGCAGTAGTGAGGCGTGGACGAATTGAAAGCCCGTGTAGCCGCGTGGGAAGGAATCGAACTGGGTGCAGTAGCCCATGATGCGGAACAGCGCTTCAGGATCGTTTGGGGCGATGCCCCGGACGGAAATCTGGCCGCGAGTGGCTCGGACGAGGCCGGTCATGAGATTCATGAGGGTGGTTTTGCCGCTGCCGTTGGGGCCGACCAAGCTAGTGATGCCCGGAGGGATGCTGAGGTTAACTCTATTGACGCCGAGGACTTCGCCGTAGAAGCGCGAGACGTTATCGAAGATGATCTGGTCGCTGGTGGCCACTAGCGCACGATTTCCTTCGGGCGGATCTTGCGTTCGAGCATCAGGAGACAGACGATGCAGACGGCGAAGAAGCCTGTCCAGGCTTCGAAGGGTTCGAGGCCGGTTTGGGATTCGATGTTCAACTGATCGGACCAGATGGTGTACATGATGCGGGAGATGTCGATCATCGAGCCGTAGTCTGTGCTGAGGATCGAGTTGATGATGCCGGCGAGGCCGGCGCCGATGCCGAAGACGCCTAGGATGAGGGCGCCGGCGACCACCTTCCACTTAACCCAGGCCGAGAGGGCCACCGAGAGTAGGGAGAGGATCAGGATCCAGGCGAGGTTGCCGAGGATGATTGCGCGCAGGATAAACCAGTTGTTCGAGAGCCAGCCTGAGCCGGCTTGCGAGACCTGCAGGAAGAAGAGAATGACGCCCGGGACCCAGGTGATGATCGAGAGCAGAATGAAGAGGACCGAGACTTTGCCTACGACGTATTCAGTCCGCGAGAAGGGGCGGGAGAAGTATGTAGGGAGGGCATTGTTGGCGAGGTCTGGTGCGATGAGACTTGGGCCGATGAGGGCAGTGAGGATGTAGGCAAGGCCACCCTGGAAGTTCATGAAGACGCGGAAGAAGCTTGAGTCGATCTTGAAGACGTCCGGTACGGGGAAGCCCATGCTGGAGAAAACTGAAAGGTTGTTCACCAGGTAGAGGTAGCCAGCGCAGCCGAGCGGGAAGAAGAAGCAGGCGACGAGGAAGCCGGTGAGGAAGCGGCTCTGGAAGAGCCGCTCGTAGGAGTAACGCGGCAGCACGAGAAAGCGTGTGCGCGGTGGGGTGAGTGGCCCCGAGTAGGTTGTATAGGTTCGTTTGTAGACGGCCATTATTGGGTCATCGCTTTGAGGAAGATGTCTTCCAAAGTGTCTTTACGGAAATTGAGGCGGCGGAGTTCGAGGTCTTTTTCGGTAGCGACGCGGAAGAGTTCGCGGAAGCTGAATTCAGCGGGGAGCACCATCTTCCAGCGGCCTTTGCCGGCCATGGCACAGGTGGCTCCTAGGGCTTCCATTTCAGCGGCGAAGCCTTCGTCGTCGCCTACGGTTTCCAGTTCGACAAAACGTTTGTTGGCACTGCGTTCGGCTTCGAGATCGGCGTAGTGTACGATTGCGCCGTCCTTGAGGATGATGACTTCTTCGCAGGTGTCTTCGACGTCACGCAAGAGGTGAGAGCAGAGGACGATACGCATGCCGGCGTTGTCGCGCATCTCGCGGATCATCTTGAGCATACGGCGGCGGGCTGGGGGATCGAGGCCATTGGTAGGCTCGTCGAGGATGACGAGCTTGGGGCCGTGGACGATTGCCTGAGCCAGTTTGGCGAGCTGCTTCATGCCGAGGGAGTAAGTGCCGAGTTTGCGGTAGCGGGCTTCGCCGAGGCCGACATAGAAGAGGCATTCGTGGGCGCGCTCGAGGGCGGTTTCTGGCGGGAGGCCGGAGAGTTCACCCATCATGCGGATAAAAGTGACAGCGTTCATGTCGGCAATGAACGAATCGTTTTCGGGCATGTAGCCGATGAGGGAGCGGATGTAGCGAGTCTCTTTGTGCACGTCGTGACCGAAAACACGCGCCGTCCCGGAGGACGGCGCGTAGAAGCCGAGGAGCGTGTTGATGAGAGTTGACTTACCCGCGCCATTGGGGCCCAGCAGGCCAATCGTTCTGCCTTTGAGTTCGACTTGCAGCTTGTTGAGGATGAGCCGCGAACCGAGATGAACGGAGAGATTGTCTAGCTGGATGACGGCGTCGAGAGGAGTGCTCATTGGACCTTTTGTTGTTTGTTCATGATACCCGCTCCGCCGATTGCTTTGGCGAGGATTTGCGGGAGAATGGGGGTTCCCTTGCCTGCGGCGAGGAGGCTATCGAGGCCAAAGCCGAAGAAGCCACTGGAGGAGGCGACGGTGATACTATCGGGGCCAGCGTAGGCAGTGATCAGGACGGGGCCGGAATTGGAAGTGAACTGATCGACTGCTTTCTTCTGGTCTGCGCTGAGGGAACCTTTGAGTGAACCGGCGACTGCTTCGAGGCTGGTGCCGATATTGACCCAGAAGACGGCAGAGGCGTTGACCTCGGCGTCTGCGGGCAGGAGTTCGATGAAACGGCGGCTGCGGGGCAGGCTGAGCAGATTGTTGCGAGTCTGCAGGGCCTTGAGGATAGTATCGCGGCTGGCGGCTGCGACCATGTAGCCGCCGGAGTATGTGAAGTTCAGCTCGACAGGCAGGGCGGCGTGCTGGATGGTGTAGAAAGTGCGACCGCCTACGGTCTGCTCAGAGAACTTGACCGAACCCATCGAGGTGCCGGCGGCCTTCTGGTTAAAGGCGTCAGCCACGCGGCGCAGTGTGGAGGTGAGGCGTGCGGCGTCGTAGACTTCGGTAGCCATTACATAAGTGGGAACCGGAAGCAGCGCGCCGTCGACAGCGAAAGTGACTTCGCCACCGATGGGGCCAAGAAGGTCATTGACGATGTTGATGCCGAGAGTCTTTTCGAGCTCGCTTACGTTGCTGGAGAGGCCACCCATGGCGGCGAAGAATTCCTCGGCCATCTGACTTGCGTCTTTGGTGACGGCGCTCATGGCGAAGGTGGCTTCTGGCGAGATGTAGTCTAGCGAAGGCATGGGAGCAGGGGCGGCGAGCCAGCTTGCGATCCCGGTGCGGGGTGCGCTGAAGCTGACCGAGGCGCGGGTATCGGCGCGGCCCGAGACATCGCGACGCTCGACCATCAGATGACGGAGCTGGTTGGCACCGCTGAGGTTGATAGCTTTCGTGTCGTTCGTCATGCTTGTCTTTGAAACGGATTGCGCGAAGATTTGTTCCAAATCAACTGCAAGAATCCATCCAGCGCCTTTGGCGTAGGACTTTTTGACGGTTGCTGCGAGTGAGGTTGAGTCGAAGCCGCCGGAGACAGAAGCGTTCTCGCCGATTACGAGTAGGTTGTCGGTGAGCTTGATGTGGCTGCCGAGGTTGGTGCCGCCAGCCATCTGACGGATTTGGGTGTCGAGGGTGGCGCGGGCGGCGCTGCCTTTGACTTCGGCGAGGATGATGGGTGAGCCGAGGCTTTTGTTCGCACTGGTCGAGGCGGCGATGACGATCTCGTCGCCAATCTGGCTGCCTGCGGATCGGAGCTTTTCTGCGAGGTTGCGGGCTTCGGTGACCTGGGCGGTATTCCACCATTCCTGCAGAACGGGGCTCTGCTTCAGGCGGTCTTCGAAGATTTTGGTTGCGTCGGCAACGGTGCCGCTCAGGTTGGGGATGGCAACATAGACGACGGTGTCAGCCGGGAGTTGAGCGAGGAGCTTCGATCCTATGCGCAGCGATGGCAGGGGGAGCGATTCGATTTGCTTTGAGATTGTGGAGAGCTCGCCGAGCATGCCCATGTATCGGGCTGAGTCTTTAGACCAGGCGATCTGGTCTGAGACGTTGCTGCGCTTGAGGGAAGCCTGGGAGCCGGTAAGCTGACCGGGCAGGAGGTCTTCTGTTTTGCCGTCCTGTTCGACTACGACGCGACCTTCGACGACGGCGACTTGAGTGCCGCGGAGGCCGGCCGCGACAGAGAAAATGGTGCCTTTGACGGAGACGGTGCTTTCACGAGTGGCGACTTTGAGCGCACCGCGCTTTTGTTTAGCGGCCTGGACGAGGATGTTGCCGCGTTCAAGGCGGATCGTCGAGCCGCTGTAGGCGGCAGAGATGCTGAGTTCGGCGCGTTCGTTCATTTCGATAAGCGAGCCGTCGGGGAGACGAACTACGGCTGAGGAGCCTTTGGCCGTGCGGATGGCTTCGCCTTCCTTGAGAGCGGAACCGGGCTTTACGCTTTCGAGGCCAGCGGCGGAAACCTTAAAGATTTCGCCAGAGACAGTCGCGATTTCTGCACGCGGGCCTGTTGGGGCCATGAGACGGTCGATGCTATCGAGGGCCATATAACCAGTGGTAATAAGGAGGCCGGCGGCGATGGCCCATGGGGCTACTGTGCGGGTGGTGGAGCGGGGCTTGGAGGCTGGGCGCATTTCACGCACGTTGCCACGGAGCTGATCGAGCTGGCGGCGGTAGGCCGGATTTGAAGCGAGATGGTCGTCAACCAACATGCGCTGGGCCTCGGTGAGTTCTCCTCGTAAGTAAGGTTGGAGGAGGGTTGAGAAGTCAGCCTCGTTGCGCAGGCGATCGGGGATGATCGAGGCAGGTTCTGACTTGAGCGCCGAGAATACGCGGGACGTCGCCGAACGGGATTGTTCTGCGGTGGGCTCGTTTTGCTTCATCGCGGTAGTGGCGTCATCAAGATTGATTTGGTTATTTTTGGGGTCCATTGCTTTTGCCTTTTGAGTTGAGTCGTTTACAGCGCGAGAGAGCCGGATTCGAGACGAATTTCGTTTTGGAGTTTTTGCCGCGCGCGAAAGAGCGTCACGGCGATCATGGTTTGGGAGGTGTCGAGAAGTTCGGCAATTTCCTTGTTGCCGTAGCCTTCGATGTATCGAAGAAGAAAGATTTCCGCCCACTTGGGGTCGATGCGAGAGATGGCGTCGCGGAGGCGGGAACTGAGCTCCTGCTGGGCTTTACGGGAAGGTTCGTGGACGAGGTCTTCAATGGATGAAGCTTTGTTTTTGCGAGTGCGGATGAGGTCAACCGCGGCGTTGACGGCAGCGCGGCGGAGGTAGGCTTCTGGTTTATCGACAATGCCGAGGGAGAGGTCGCGGCGAAGAAAACGCAGAAACACGGTTTGCAGAATATCTTCGGCATCTTCTGAGTTGCCCAGGATTCGGAAAGCAGAGCGATAAACGGCATCGCTCGATTCGCGATAAACGCGCTCAAAATCAGCATTGACCATAGGTGTATGATCCATCTGATTTGCGGGAAGTGCCAGGGTAATCATCGTTCTCTCGTTATCTCTCTGATTGCAAGGACGAAGCCTGGTGAAGATTCTTACAGCAGTAGAACTATTTAGTACCGATGGGTGGATTTTGGGGCAGCCAAGGCAGGGTATGATAATAAGGAATCTAAACAGGTGCAAATCGTGATGAATATAATGAAACTCGCCGCAGTGATCTTGTTGGCACTGGCCTTTACCGGGTGTGACAGCGATCCCAAAGTTGCCCGCCAAAAGTACCTTGAGACAGGGGACCGTTACTTCAAGAATGAGAAGTATCGGGAAGCCATTATTTTTTACAAACGGGCATTGCAGAAGGATGCGCGATTTGCACAGGCCTACTACCAGCTTGGCAATGCGGAAATGAAGCGGGGCAGCCCGATTGACGCAATGCGTGCTTACCAACGCTGCGTGGAATTGGACCAAAATAATATTGATGCGGCGACCAAATTGGCCGAGATCTTTTTGGCGATCTACTCGAAGAGCGAGACAAAACCGAAGAACATTTTGAAAGAGATTGAGACTATCTCCAAGCGGCTGTTGGACAAAAACCCAACTGGTTTTGAAGGGTTGAGGCTACGGGGAATTTTGAAGCTGGCGGATAACGATCTCAAAGGCGCTCTGGAAGACTTGCTGCTGGCAGAGAAGGCCAAACCATTCCAGAAAGAGCTGAGCACTGTTCTGTTTCAGGTATTGATGCAAAACGGCCAGAGTGAAGAGGCAATCGCATACATTAACCGGGCGATGGCTGCTGATAAGGAAAATGCTTCGAATTACGACGTGCTCTATGCGGAGTATGCGAAGAAGGAAATGATTCCTCAGGCTGAGGAAGTTTTGAAGCGGAAGATTGCCGCGCTGCCCAAGCAACCTATTCTGAAAGCACAATTGGCCGCACATTATTTTGCGGCAAAGCAATACGACAAAATGCAGGTAGTTTTGGACGAGATTCTATCGATCGGGAAGAATACGAAACTAATCGACCAACCCCGGATGCTGGTCGGCGATTTTTACTTCAAGATTCGCGACTTTGAAAGGGCGATGAAGCAGTTCGAAGAAGGAGTCAATGAGAACGCGGCCAAGAAAAGCGACTACCAGAAACGCATCGTAGAGACCTACATCTACATGAACAAGAAGACCGACGCTGTGCGCCTGGTGGAAGAGATTCTGAAGGCAGATCCCAAGGATAACGATGCGCTTGCGATGAGAGCGAGTTTGCTCTTGCAGAGCGGGACGAAAGATCAAGTCGATACGGCTGTCACTGATTTGCAGTCGGCCATTTCCCGCGCACCGCAGAACCATGTGATGCGCCTGAATCTGGCGAAGGCCTTTATGGCTCGTGGAGATGGAGACCAGGCACGAGTGCAATTGCAGGAAGCATTGAAGATCCGGCCTGACTACCAGGTGGCAAAAATCCTACTCTCACAAATCTTCCTGCAGAAGCAGGAATTTGGCAAGGCGCTTGAATATGCGAATTCAGTACTGGCTTACGATCCAAACGAAGTGAGAGGCCGTTTGTTGAGAGCAACTTCGCTCTATGGAACGCGAGACTATGCGGCGTCGCAAAAGGATCTCGACATGATTCTAACGCGCTACCCGAACATGGGGGACGCACTGTATATGACTGCCCGAATTCAGTTGGATACTAACCAAAAAGATAAGGCCCAACTGACATTCGATCGGATGATGAAGGCAAACCCGAGTGATACGCGCGGCTTGTTGGGGACGGTTGAGACTTATCTGCAGTTGGGTAAGGGCGACCTTGCAGTGAAAACAATTGAGGCTGAACTAGCCAAGTCACCAGACCGCAATGACATCCGGAACGCGCTAGCCAATACGGCGGTGCGAGTTGGCAATTACGAACGTGCTTTACCTGAATTCAACAGGCTTCTGGCTGCCAATCCCAAGGATGCGTCCGTAGTTGTAAGGCTGGCGGAAGTTTACAAGCGAATGGGTGACGATACAAATGCCATCAAGTACTTCAAGCAAGCCGGGACTCTATTGCCGAACGACCCATTGGCACCGTTGCAGTTGGCAATGATTTATGACAAGCAGGGGAAGTCAACAGACTCCAAGCCGATCTATGAGCAGATTGTAAAGATGGATCCAGGCAATGTGCTGGCCCTGAATAATTTGGCAATGATCATGGCTGATCAGGGATCAGATCTTGATGTAGCTCTGAGCTATGCGGAACGAGCGAAACAGAAGTTGCCGACCAATATCGATATTTCCGACACACTCGGCTTGATCTATATCAAGAAGAATCTTTCGGATCAGGCGATCAACATCTTTGCCGACATCGTCAAGAAAGATCCGAATCGCTACATCTTCCATTACCACCTCGCAATGGCTTATTACCAGAAGGGCGACAAAATGAATGCCAAAAAGTCTGCGCAAATGGCACTTACAAAAACGCCGCCGAAAGAGGAAGAGCAACGCATTCGTGAATTGCTAGCCAAGTGCGGATAAGCTATTAAAGTGAAGTTTCCAATTCTGTTTTTACTTGCTGGCCCTCTCTGGGGCCAGCAATTCGTTTCAGGGACACAATTTCGTGCCACGCATAGTTATTCCGTGCAAGTGTCAGGTGTATTTGCACAGGAGACCCGGCTTGTCTTCAGTTGCGGAGATGTGGGTCTGGAGAAGACGCTTCATACAGGGGATCGCGACTGGGCTTTTACTCATCGACCCGCGAAAGACTGCCAGTATGTGTTGCGGCCGGCTGGTGGAGCCAAAGTGGTGGTGCACGACTATGGCGAGACGCGGCATCTGGAACTGGAACCAAATGATGAATGGTCTACTGCGACCATGCTTTCGCTTGGGGAGGTGATGCTTGGCAGTGGCGATGATAGTGCCTACCTGCCGGCACCAAGCCAGAAGCGCGCGAAGCCGCTGGCTGAATCTGTGAAGCGGGATGAAGACTGGTATCGTTTTCGCTTCGAGGGTGGTAAGCCGAAGCTGGTTGGTTTTCAGGTGGAACTGATGGAACGGGACAATTTACCTGTAGATGTCTCTATGTTCCGTGTGGTGGGCGGCAAGACTGCCTTGTACACCGAGGGTGAAGATCCGGTCTCTGTACCTCATGAGGTGCAGGCCTTGCCGGGGAACAAATATACAACTCGTGTTTTGCGGGAAGCTGGCGATTATTACGTTCGCGTCGTCGCGAATCATCCGGAATATCGATTGAGGACGCGTCTTTATGATGTCGCCCCTTATTCGGATCCGAAGCAGGCGGTTCGCGCAGGTATTGATTATTTGATGGGGGCTGGCGATAGCTGGCATGCGAATACGCCCCGGCGTGGTGGTGTGTTTGACCGGGTTGCCAATGTGCATCAGGAGACTTCGCTTTGTGTGGCTTGCCATGTGACGCACTTTACGCAGCGGGGGCAGTTGTATGCAGCTCGGCAGGGGTATGGAGTTGAGTTGCGTAGCTCGCTGCAATTCATGTCGGAACGCTTCTACAACAATCCCCGGCCGCTCTATGGGTTTGAGCAGGATGGTGCGGTTTGGGCGCGTGTGATTTCGGCGCCAGCCAATGTGTTGGGCCGGATGTCGCACCTGATGGATGTGATGGAGAAGCAGGTGACCGGCGAGACGCGAACTAGCTTTCATGACGGAGTGAAGAAGTATCTGAAGCTCTACTATGACGGGCGCACTGTGTTGCCGCCGGATGAGACGAATGGGAATCAGCCGCTTGTGAGCAACTATGAGGTGGCCTGGTATGCGTGGGAAGTGACGAAGGATCCTGCGATTGCCAAGTTGATGGAGCAGGATGAGCATAAGAATCTGATTGACCTTTGCTACCAGACCCTGGGGCTGGCTGCGATTGACCGGGTGAAGCACGCGGCTAAGATCGCTCGCAATGCGGAGAAGATTTTGGCTGCGCAGCGGGAGAGCGGCCAGTGGTCAATGAAGTTTGAGGCCAAAGAGAAAGACGTCGAGTTCCAGACGGGGCATGCCGTTTGGGCACTTGCTGCGGCTGGGGTTCCGAAGGAAAATCCTCAGGTGGATAAGGCCTTGAAGTTTTTGCTTGCCCGTCAGCAGGATTTTGGCGGATGGCTGGATCCGTTGCAAAGCTTTGAGAATTTCCGGACGCCATTCCGCGAGACGCAGATGGCCGTGCTGGCATTGAGTGCTTATTATCCGAATGGAGAGGCAAAGCGCGGTTGGGGATCCACTGTTGCGAAGCTGCCCGAAGGTGGGGAGGATTTGTTGTTGTCGCTGGAGCAGATATGGGACCGGCCTTCGGCTGAAGTGCTTGCACGGGTGCGCGGGCTGGTGAAGAGCAGGGATGTGCTGGTGCGGCAGTTGGCTGTGGAGGTGTTGGGACGGCTGGCGCTGGTTGAGGACCTGGCTCTTGTGCAGGGTGCGCTTGGTGATTCGAGCAAGCTGGTACAACGGAGCGCTGCCTGGGCGATGCGGCAGGTCTTGAGCCGTCGCGGACAAGGTAATGATGTGCTGTTAGCTGCATTGGCTAACAAGGATGCGCGTATGGAATGGGGCGCGACGCGCGTGTTTGCGACGCACTTTCGCGAGTTGGCGCGGGATTCCCGCTTTGTGGATGGACTGATTGCCAAGACTGCATCGGCGAGTGTTGCGGTGCGGGTGCAGGCGCTGAAGGGCTTATGGCAGATGTGGTTCTGGAGCCCGGATGATGCAGTCAAGAGCAAGATAGAGGATGCGTTTCTTGCGGGGCTGAAGAAGCCGCAGCCGGAGTGGGTGGAGCGAAACCTTCGCGAGGGGCTCTACAATCTGGGCGATGAAAATATCCGGTACATGTACAACAACTGGGTTCCGTTGATGGCGCATGAGGCGGACCGGGAGAGGGTGATTCGCGGACGCCTGAAGCATGAGGCGCGTCTGGCTGGGAAGTATGCCCGTTTTCTTGAGACAGAGAACGATTCGAACCGGAAGCGCTTTCTGTCTGCCGTGACTGAGTATCAACTGCGGCGTGCCGATACCTATGATCTGAAGGCGGATCCGCATAGCGTTTCGCCGGCTATCTATAACCGGATTGGTAACGATATCGAGCAAACGGTTTTCTTCGGCGAGAGCAATACGCGTTTTGCGAAAGCGTTGCTTCCGTTGATTGAGAGCAGCGACCCGGAGATGCGGCGGCTTGCGATGCAGGCGACCTTGATGACCAGGGATGCGAGATTTGGGACGGTCAGCAAGATCAGTGGAGCGCCGGGAGCAGCCCGGGATCAGCTTGTGGCTGTGGCGAAGAAGGACCCGGCGAACGAAGTGAATCTCGAAGTGCTGAAGGCATTTAATGCTGCGCCTCTGAGGCCCAGAATGGCTGGACAGCAAGGGCCACGCGGGCGGACAGCTGAGCGGCCGGATGAGAGTTACTTCCGTGGCTATGTGCAGCCGATTCTCGAGAAGCGCGGCAAAGATGGTTATGCGTGCGTGCAGTGTCATGCAAGCCACGCGATCTTTGATGGCAATAGTGTGGGTTCGGCGCTGCGGGTGGTGAATCTGGAAAACCCGGAAGAGAGCTTGATTTTGAAAAAGCCGATTTCAACGGCTGAGAGTGAAGGTGTGGCGGGGAGCAACACGGTACCGCATGGCGGCGGTGTCCGTTTTGAGAAAGACTCGCCCGAATACAACACGATCCTGAACTGGATTCGAGGAGCAAAACCCTGATGTTGCAAAACCCTACAGTTGCCTATGTCGCGCCTTTCCTGATCTTTATCGGGATGCTGGCGATTCAGAAGAGCCTTGCGTTTTTGGGTGACTGGGAGTATGCGGTTCGAGTGCTGGTGGTGGGGGCATCGATCTGGTTTTTCTCGCGGCGGGTGCTCGATTTCAAGGTGCGCTTTTTTGCCCCCAGTCTGGCAATTGGTGTTGCTACTTTCTTCTTGTGGATAGCGCCTGACTCGATTTTCCCTGGGTGGCGTCAGCACTGGCTATTTACGAATTCGGTAATGGGCGAAGTGAAAATCTCGCTGAGTGCGGAGCAGTTGGCGAGCCCGCTGCTGTTGCTGTTTCGGACGATTAGTGCCGTATTAATGGTTCCGATTCTTGAGGAGTTGTTCTGGCGGGCGTGGATGTTGCGGTGGCTGGTGAAGAAGGATTTTGAAGAGCTGCCGATGGGGAGCTGCGACAGGCAGTCGTTCTGGATCGTGGCGGCGCTGTTTGCCGTCGAACACGGGCCGTATTGGGAAGTGGGGCTATTGACGGGAATCATCTGGAATTGGTGGATGACTCGGACCAGGAGCCTAGGCGATTTGATCTTTGTGCACGCCGTTACCAATCTGGTTCTCAGCCTTTATGTGATTTGGACCAAGAAGTGGCATTTCTGGATGTAGAGGGTCGAGCCGGCTACTTTTTGTCGGCGGCAGGTTTGTCGGAAGAGCCAATCTCAGAGTCCTGTGCGGTTGCTGGTTCGTTTGAGTTGCGATTACGAATGATTTGGGTCTGGTCGGAGTAGAAGGTACGGCTGCCGTTTGTGCCGAATTGCTTTGGCTGAGCGCTAATGACGTAGCCTTGCGGGTTGCCCTGCAGGTTGAAGAGGTAGCCGCCTTTTCGGCCTTCGCCGAGTTCACGATCGAGGAGGTCGGCTCCAGACGGGCCGGCGGAACCGCTGGCCGGGGGGCCGAGTTCTGCCAGGGCGGTGGCATAGCGACCGTACTGCGAGTAATACTGCGTCTGCGCGGTGTGCATTACGGAGACTGCGCGGATTGCTGCCGTTTCTTCAGCGAACATGCGAGCTTTGGTGAGTCTCGGGAGGGCTGCGGCGACAATGATCAGGATGATCGCGATGACGATCAGAAGTTCTGTCAGCGAGAAGCCGCGACGGGAGTTGCGCTGTATTCGATTCCACATAAAGTTATCTACTCACAGTATCTGACGTTTTTGATTTGCTATTCGTTGAGGGCGGCGTGAATCTTTTCGAGTTGATGCCAGAGAGGGGCGAGTTGGCTGAGCGGGAGGGCGTTGGCTCCATCGCTAAGAGCCTTGGCCGGGTTCTCGTGGGTTTCGATAAAGACGCCGTCGATGCCGGCGGCGGTGGCGGCTTTTGCGAGTGTAGGAATGAATTCGGGGTTGCCGCCGCTGGTGGTGCCTTGGGCACCGGGCGTCTGAACGCTATGGGTGGCGTCGAAGATGACGGGGACGCCGAGGTCGCGCATGATCTTGAGGCCGCGCATGTCGACGACCAGATTGTTGTAGCCGAAGCTGGAGCCGCGCTCGGTGAGGATGATGTTGTTGTTACCGGTGGACCGGATCTTGTCAACTACGTTGCGCATGTCGGAGGGCGCGACGAATTGACCCTTCTTGACGTTAACGGTTTTGCCGGTGCGGCCGGCGGCGATCAGCAGATCGGTCTGGCGGCAGAGGAAGGCCGGGATTTGGAGGATGTCGACGGAGGCTGCTACTTCGTCAGCCTGAGACGCTTCATGGATGTCGGTGAGAACTGGGATGCCTTTGGTGCGTATGGAGGCAAGGATCGCAAGGCCTTCCTTAAGGCCGGGGCCGCGATAGGAATGGATGCTGGAGCGGTTGGCTTTGTCGAAGCTGGCTTTAAAGATGAAGTCGCCGACGAGGCTTCGGATGGAGTCTGCGAGGAAGTGGCAATGCTCGGCACTTTCGATGACGCACGGGCCGGCGATGAGGGTGAATTTCATTGCGTGAAAAGCGGTTGAGCGAGGCGGGCGAGGCGCTTCTGCCGGTTAGCGTGAGATGCGACTACGAAGGCACTAAAGAGCGGGTGAGGCTCCAGCGGCTTGGACTTGAACTCGGGATGGAACTGGCAACCAAGGAACCAGGGGTGGCCCGGGATCTCGCAGATCTCGACGTATGCGCCATCGGGGGATTCGCCGGTGATGCGGAGGCCATTGTCTTCAAGGATCTTCTGGTATTCGCGGTTAAATTCGTAGCGATGGCGGTGGCGCTCGCTGATCTCGGCTTCGCCGTAGGCTTGACGGGCCAAAGAGTTTGTGGCGAGTTTGCAGTCGTAAGCGCCTAGACGCATGGTGCCGCCGAGTTCGTCGATGCCCTTGAGTTCGCGGAGTTTGTAGATAACGCGGTGGGCTGGGGCGGCATCAAATTCTGTAGAGTCAGCGCCGCTCAAGCCGCAGACGTTGCGAGCGTACTCGATGACCATCGTCTGCATGCCGAGGCAGATGCCGAAGTAGGGAACCCGCTCTTCACGGGCATAACGGATCGCTTGCAGCATTCCCTCTATGCCGCGGGGGCCGAAGCCGCCAGGAACGAGGATGCCATCGTATTGCGATAGCGAAGCTTTGCAGTCTGGCCAGACTAGTTCCTGAGCTTCGATCCACTTAAAGTTGATCTTGAGCTTGTGAGCGGTTGCGCCGTGGAGAAGGGATTCCTTGAGGCTTTTGTAAGAGTCTTCGTATTCGACGTATTTGCCGACGAGAGCGATGTCGACCTCGTCGATAGGGTTCTTCATTCGATCGAGCATGTCGAGCCAGTTGGACATATCCGAGGGCTGGGTCTCGAGGTTGAGGAGTTCGAGGATCTTTTCGTCGAGCTTTTGATCGGCGAATACGAGGGGGATTTCATAGACGCTGGAGACGTCGGGAGCGGCGATGACAGCAT
>Ga0209591_10003801_pt1 | contig 17365 bp, 15 predicted proteins | sample MAT01_FD_187207 | JGI IMG/M metagenome (GOLD analysis project Ga0209591, IMG submission 187207) | Freshwater microbial communities from Lake Fryxell liftoff mats and glacier meltwater in Antarctica - MAT-01 (SPAdes) (version 2) | ecosystem: Environmental > Aquatic > Freshwater > Ice > Liftoff... | reverse complement strand
CATCCTACCGATATATCATCCCTGACGGGATTCTTAATAATTCTTTCAAATTATTTTTTCTACTGATATATCATCCCTTACGGGATTTTGATTTTTCGGATTTATTATCTACTGATATATTATCCCTAACAGGATTTTATGTTGATTAATTGTTCAATAGCGGGGGACTAATTATGCTAAAGCTATAACCCTGTTAGGGGCGATATATCGGTAAACATAATCAGGGCTCATACCAAGAATCCCGTCAGGGATGATACATGTACTTTTTGTAAGCTATTTACTCGCCACTCTATAGTCGTAAGAGTTTTTAATCCTTCGCATCCTGAAAACTTTGGTTTGGATAAAGGTTTTCACTCCTTTGTATCCTTAAAATAAGGGTTGAAAACCCCTAAACCACAACCTTTTATTTCCTGATAATTCAAGTTAACTAAAGTATCTTTGCGGGTTCAAAATTTAGCCCGTTGATTAGCCGCGACACCATAGAAGAAATCAGAAATCGCCTCGATATTGTCGATGTAATCAGCGATTTTGTGTCCCTTAAAAAATCCGGGCAAAATTACAAGGCACTCAGTCCTTTTTCGAACGAAAAAACGGCCTCGTTCTTCGTGGTTCCAAGCAAGGGAATTTTCAAAGACTTCAGCAGCGGTAAAGGTGGCGATGCCATCACCTTTGTGATGGAGCATGAGAAGATGAGCTATGCCGAATCGCTCCGTTATCTGGCAAAAAAGTATGGCGTTGAAATTAAAGAAGACCGCCAATCCGATGAACAAAGCGCGGCATTAAGCGAACGTGAAGGACTTTACATACTGATGAATTTTGCGAAAGATTATTATCGCAAACAACTAACAACCAGCGAAGAAGGGATCAGTATTGGATTAAGTTATTTTCGCGAGCGTGGGTTTCATGATCGCACCATCGAGAAATTTGAATTGGGCTATGCTTTAGAGGGCTGGGAAAATTTTTCTGCCGAAGCTATTGATACAGGCTATAATAAAGAGCTGCTTGAAAAAACCGGGCTTGTAGTTAAGAAGGATGATGGCAGCACCTACGACCGCTTTCGCGGAAGGGTAATTTTTCCTGTACATAATATTTCCGGAAAAGTAATAGCATTTGGGGCTCGCATGTTGGGCAAGGAAAAGAATCAACCAAAATACATTAATTCACCTGAGACTGAGATCTATCATAAGAGTGATGTGCTCTATGGATTGTACCAGGGAAAGAATGCGATTCGCCAACAGGATGAGTGTTATTTAGTAGAAGGCTATACCGATGTTATCTCGTTGCATCAGGCCGATGTTCAAAATGTGGTTGCCTCTTCAGGCACCGCGTTAACTGAAAATCAAATCAAACTCATTCGCAGGTTTACCGAAAATGTAACGGTGTTGTTTGATGGTGATGCAGCGGGTATTAAAGCTGCTTTGCGCGGAATCGACATGATTCTGAAAGGCGGGTTGAATGTTCGGGTGTTATTATTTCCCGATGGCGAAGATCCGGATAGTTATTCCCGTAAGGTGGGCACTACTGAATTTCAAAAATTCCTGAAAGATCACACGCAGGATTTTGTTTCGTTTAAAGCAGGTCTCTTTGCATCGCAATCCGCTGGTGATCCGATTAAGAAAGCAGAATCAATCAAAGAGATTGTTACCAGTATTGCACAAATCCCCGATCCTGTAAAGAGATCTGTTTATATTCAAGAGACAAGTGCTTTACTTAAAATTGCAGAAGAAGTATTGCTTTCGGAGTTAAACAAGATTTTAATTCAGGAGCGAAGAAAAACAAATAAAGACAAACAATCCTATCCCGATGATGTTGCCCTGACCGGTGAGATGGTTAAGGAGATTGAAACGCCAACAAAGCTCGATGCGCAAGGCATGGTTGATTTACAGGAGCGAGAGACCATTCGGTTGCTATTGAACTTTGCTGATAAAAATGTAGATGAAAGTTCGCTTTCAGTTTTTTTTCTTAGAGAGTTGGACGATGTTTTATTTACAAATCCGATATATCATCAGATTTATGAGATTTTTAAAACGGGAATTAGCAAAGGTGTTATTCCGGATAGTCACTTTTTTTTAACAGGCAGCACGGAAGAAGTGAAGCGAGTGGTAACCGATTTAGTAACACCGAGATATGATACAAGTAAGCATTGGGGTGACAAATACAAAATCTTTTTTTCGAAAGAAGATGAGCTTGTTACTGAATTGGCTCTAAGTAACGTGTTACGTTTGAAATTCAGAGTTGTTCAAAAGATGATGGAGGATAATCTACAGAAAGTGAAAGTAGCTGAGGCTGGAGGAAATTGGGAAGAATTGGATGATGTGTTATCTACCCAAACAGGATTAAAAGAAGCAGAGCAAGAGCTAGCAAAATTGTTGGGTATTGTGATTGCAAAGTAGGAACAGGAGTGGCTATTTTGTTGTTTAATGTTTGCCACTATGGCACAAAGACACAAAGTTTATTATTCGATAGTGTCTTGGTGTTTTTTGTAGCAGAATTATAAAAGTATATGAGCGGTAAAATTAAAATTGATTCGATTGAGGCAGCCATTGAAGAAATAAAGCATGGCAAAGTGATTATAGTGGTAGACGATGAAGATCGAGAGAATGAAGGTGACTTTGTTTGCGCGGCCGAATCGATCACTCCGGCCATTGTAAACTTTATGGCAACCCATGGTAGGGGATTAATTTGTGCACCCTTAGTGGAAGACCGATGCGAAGAGCTTGGGTTAGAGCTGATGGTGGGAAAGAATACTGCTGCATTTGAAACTCCCTTTACAGTTTCTGTAGACTTAATAGGGCATGGCTGTACAACAGGTATTTCAGCGCATGATCGTTTTAAAACAATAAAAGCGTTGGTTGATCCTGAAACAAAACCTGAAGAGTTGGGTAAACCCGGGCACATCTTTCCGCTCAGGGCAAAAAAAGAAGGCGTGTTGCGTAGGTCAGGTCATACAGAGGCAGCCATTGATTTTGCGCGGCTGGCGGGTTTTCGCCCGGCTGGCGTGTTGGTAGAAATAATGAATGAAGATGGTTCAATGGCGCGCCTTGCTGATTTAAGGGGAGTAGCTGATCGTTTCAATTTAAAGTTGGTAACGATAAAAGATTTAATAGCCTATCGCATGCGAGTAGAATCTCAGATTCGCAAGCAGGTAACTGTGAATATGCCAACTGCCTATGGTGATTTTACGTTAACAGCCTATGAACAATTAAATACAAGCGAGGTTCACATGGCGTTAATAAAAGGAACCTGGGAAAAAGATGAACCAGTAATGGTGCGGGTGCATTCATCTTGTGTAACGGGAGATATTTTTGGATCGTGTAGGTGTGATTGTGGTAGTCAACTTCATAACGCAATGATGATGGTTGAGAACGAAGGGAAAGGTGTTGTGCTGTATATGAAACAGGAAGGGCGTGGCATAGGATTACTAAATAAGTTAAAGGCCTATAAGTTGCAGGAAGAAGGTTTAGATACAGTTGAGGCTAACTTGCAATTGGGGTTTGACATGGATAATCGCGATTACGGCATTGGTGCCCAGATTTTACATGACCTCGGCATAAGAAAAATCAGATTGATAACAAACAATCCTAAAAAGCGTGTAGGCTTAATGGGTTATGGTCTGGAAATTGTAGACAACATCGGAATTGAAATACCGTCTAACCCACACAACGAAAAATATTTAATGACCAAGCGCGATAAACTCGGTCATTCAATTTTAAAACATAAATGAGAATTCTTCTTCTTTTTATTTTAGGATTTGCATCGCTGCCTTTGGCTGCGCAACAGTTTGCTTTTGAGTTGTGGCACTCGGGAAGAGCCGTACTTGATTCAGGCGATACCTTGCGTGGTACTTTAAAATACGATATGTCAAATGACATTCTACAAGTTGAGGTTGATAAGAAATTGGAGAGCTTTACCTCTCGAAAAGTTTTGTACTATGAAATATTTGACGAAACCGTAAAACGCTATCGCAGCTTTTATTCATTGCCCTATTCGCAAGGAGCGCAATACAAAGTACCTACATTCTTTGAATTATTAGAAGAAGGAAAGTTGACCGTGCTTTGTCGTGAGTTGTTGGAGTATAGAACCACCGCTTCGCCTTTTTTTTATTATGGCTCGGTTAGCGGGCCAGTCTTGGTTTATAAATATTTTTTGTTGAAGGAAAACGGAGAACTTGATGAGTTCAGAGGTAAGAAAAATGACTGGCTTGATATGATGCGTCCTAAGTCAGACGATGTTGAAAGATTTGCTAAGAAGAATCGACTTAACTTCGATGATAAGTACGAACTGGGCCGCATCATTGAATATTATAACTCTCTTTTTAAAAAGAACTGAACGCCTCAATTTATGAATAAACCTTTGATTTTAGTTATTAACGATGATGGTATTACCTCACGCGGAATTCTTAGTTTAATTAATGTGATGAAAGAACTGGGTGAAGTGCTAGTGGTTGCACCCGATGGACCACAATCGGGTATGGGGCATGCGATAACAGTGGGTGATACATTGCGGTTAAATGAGTCTTTTATATTTGAAGGAGTTCGGGCATTTGAATGTTCAGGCACTCCGGCTGATTGTGTGAAGATGGCACGCCATTTTGTTTTAAAAGATAGTCGCCAGCCCGATATTGTAGTGAGTGGCATCAATCACGGAAGTAATACCTCCATCAGTGTGCTTTATTCGGGCACCATGTCAGCGGCTATTGAAGGTGCTATTGAAGGTGTGCCTGCGATTGGATTTTCTCTTTGTGACTATAGCCATAAGGCAGACTTTTCTCATACACATGATGTTGTTAAAAAAATTGCAAAACAAGTTTTAGAGAAAGGTTTGCCAAAAGGAGTTGCGCTCAATGTCAATATTCCGCCTAAGCGAAATGAAACAATTAAGGGGATTAGAATTTGCAGACAGGCAAATGCAAAGTGGGTGGAGAATTTTGATCAGCGGTTCGATCCTAATGGAAGAAGTTACTTTTGGATGACTGGCAATTTTGTAAATTTTGATAAGGGTGAAGACAATGATGAGTGGGCTATTGCGAATAATTACGTTTCCGTTGTACCCTGTCAATTTGATCTTACCGCGCACCAAGCCATACCCATATTAAATGAAGATTGGGATATTTTGAATTAGGGCTTAGACCGGGTCAACATCAAAAACAATTTTGACGTTTCGGTATTCTTTAATCTGTTGCAAATCATTGGCTGCATTATATAGAACTGATTTGATTTCGCTCAATTTTCCCTGATCGCGTTTTATCTTTAGTAAAATTATCATTAGAAATTCGTTTCTTATTTTAGAAACCATGGGCTCGCCTGGACCCAAGATGCGAACGCCTTTTAACTTCTCTTTTAATTGATTAGCCAATGTATCGGCAACTGCTTTTGCGATTTTTTTATCGGTGTGTTTAATAGTAATATCGATCAACCTGGTAAAGGGTGGATAATGATTTTCGTCCCGGTCGTGCAACTGATCTTGAATAAAACCTGTAACATCATTTTCAATTACGTATCGAAATAGAGGATGTTTAGGATCAGAAGTTTGTAAAATTACTTTGCCTCGCTTTTCTCTGCGCCCCGCCCGACCACTTACCTGCGTGATTAGTTGAAACGCTCGTTCATACGACCGGAAATCAGGAAAGTGCATCATGCGATCGGTGTCAAACACTGCCACCAAACTTACGCGATCAAAATCAAGACCTTTCGTAACCATTTGTGTGCCTACCAAAATATCCGTTTCTCCTTTTTCAAAGCCTTCAATAATGGTTTCATATCCTGATCGCGATCGTGTAGTATCTAAATCCATTCGTTGGATTTTTGTTTCTGGAAAATGAAACTTCAATTCTTCTTCTAATTTTTCTGTGCCATAACCAAGGGTAAGAATTCGTTTACTTGAACAAACAGGACATTGATTCGGCAACTCTTCGCGATAGCCGCAGTAATGACAAATTAACGCATGCCGATACTGATGATACGTGAGACTTACCGCACAGTTAATACACTTAGGCACCCAACTGCAATCTTCGCACTGCACTAGGGGCGAGTATCCTCTGCGGTTTTGAAAAACAATCACTTGCTCTTTTTTATCAATGGTAGATTGTATCTCCTTCAATAGTAAAGAAGAGAACTCGCCCTTATTGATTTTTCTTTTCTTCTCTATTTTTAAATCAGCAAAAACAATTTCAGGTAGTTGAGCTTCACCAAAACGTTGTGTTAACGAAACTAAACCATAGCGGCCAGTAATAGCCTGATAGTATGATTCGGTGGAGGGTGTGGCACTACCCAACAAAACTTTTGCATGATGGATTTGCGCTATCACCATGGCTACATCACGGGCATGGTAGCGCGGAGCTGGGTCGTGTTGCTTATAGGATGAATCATGTTCTTCATCTACAATAAGTAGACTCAGGTTATCAAAAGGTAAAAATATAGCCGAACGAACACCGATGATAAACCGAAACTTACCTGTAAGCACGCCATTCCATACTTCTACCCGCTCGTTATCTGAAAACTTGGAATGATAAACACCCATCTCACTACCAAACATTTTTTTTAGTCGCTGAACGATTTGAGTGGTTAAAGCAATTTCTGGCAGTAGCAATAAAACCTGCGAACCGCCTTCGAGTGCTTTTCTAACCAGGTCAATATAAATTTCAGTTTTACCGCTACCAGTAACTCCGTGCAAAAGCGCAGTGGTCTTGGTTTCAAAACTTTTCAAAATTTCGTTGCGGGCATTTTCCTGCAGCTCACTTAGCAGCACCGGATGCTGATGGGCGTTATCAGGAAAACCGAAACGCGGCACGATCACCTCAAACTCTTCAAGAATTTGTTTTTTGATTAGTGTATTGACAGACGATTCTGAGATTTCGGTATCCAACAATTTTCCTTTTGCAATACCTTGAAGGTTAAGCTCAGGACTTGCAAAAACCGGTACTTCCTGTAAATATTTTAGTAGTACTGCTTCTTGTTTTGGCTTTGAAGCTAGCGTTTCAAACAAAGCTTCTAGATTTTGTTTTGAAGCATAATTTGAGTGAATGCGAAGATGCTTCTCTGTTTTTGGTTTGAATTTTTCCTTAACTGCTTCAAATAGAATAATTGATTCCTTCGAGGTAAGGGATTTTAAGATATGATAAATAGATTTGGTGCCAAGCAGTTTGGCTGCATCTGTATAGCTTAGGGTGTTGGACTTTAATCGCGCAAGCAGGATTCTTTCTTTTTCTGAAAAATCAAAATCCGATTCTTCAATGTCAAATCCGGGCCGCAACTGCACCATCGACTCACTCGAAAGTTTGAGTCCGGAGGGTAGGGCAGCCTGAACAACTTCGCCTAACGTGCAGAGATAGTAATCAGCAATCCATTTATAAAGCTCGAATTGTTGTTCGTAAATTACTTCATCAACATCCAGAATATCATGAATGTATTTGGCTTCATACTCTTTGGGTGGTTGGTTATGCAACTCGGCAATAATTCCGGTGAGGATTTTCTTTTGCCCAAACGGAACAATTACCCGTTGTCCTTTTTTAACTATTGTGTTTAATTCTGCAGGCACCCGATAGGTGAAAAATTTCGGAATAGGAACTGGCAGAACTATCTCGGCAAAGAATGTGTCTTTAAGGTCAACTTCAAATAAATCAGGACTCTTTGCCATCTCCGTAAAACTCACTAAAATTAAGGGCAATTGGAAAGATTAGGTGTTGAATTAGTGGTTAAAAATTGTGATAGAGATCGCAAAGTGATTCGAATGGTTTACATAATTAAGTACTTTGTGAAGCCATTGTGTTCCTTGTTAATCCCTTTGTATCCTAGTGGTAAAAAAACACACCCATGAAGAAAGCAATTCCTTATTTAATCCTGGCCGTATTCCTTGTAATCGCGCTGGGCGTTAGGCAATATCGCGAACAATCAGATGTTCAGCCGAATTCGTCAACTGCCAGTAAGACAACTCAGCCAGCCGATGGCAGTGGTAAAAGTAACCTCAATGCATTTCGTGATCCGCAATCGGAATACTTTTTCACCAAGCATGCCCGATGCCGCATGGAATGCCGGAAGATTACGCAGAAGGAAGTAAAAGAAATTGTGCGCAAGGCTGATGTTAATTATAGCAAGAGTGAATTGGATGCTGCCCAAGGACCTAAGTATGCCGTGGAAGGCTATACCTCAAAAGACAAGCAACATATTCGTGTAATTGTTGCGCCCAAGCAACGGCACTTATCCATTGTTACGGTTATCGATTTGGATAAAGATTGGGAGTGCCCGAGCTGTAAGTGAGGATATTTGACCTCTAACTTCCAACTTCGAATTTCTAACCTCTAACCTCTAACTTCCAACCTCCATCACTAACTCAATCTCATCGCCACTCGCGCTAAACACCAATTTATTATTTACCTGTGATGATGCGCCCTTACCTTTAATTACTTTATAACCGGGCTTAGTATTTTTTGGAAGTACGATCTCTATTGTCCAATCAGCATTCATCTGAATAATTTTTAATGAAACCTCACTTCCTGATTTTTTATAGTAGACAGATACGTTGTTATCAGCTATAATTACGTTTTCCAATTCAGCATCATTCCATTCGTCAGGCATTTGAAATTCTATTGAGATCTTTTTTTGAGCCGCATGTGGGTGGATTCCAAAAAACTGCTGCACGATGGGTACGGCAAAGCCATAAATGTTCCAGGCTTGGGTAGTCATTCCATAATCGGGCGACACTTCATAGATGCTACCGGGTAGGGCATAGCTAAAGGTGCGCGCCATTTTTTTTAATAAGTTGAGTGCCTTATCGGGATGCTCATAATTATTTTCCGCTACCACTTGCACCCCTGTTGGAAGTGTCATAACAGCACCGGTGTATGAAAAAACTTTACTTCCTTTAAACGAACCCTCGTCCGAACCTGCCGATTCATCGCGGTCAATGCCAGTTACAAATACGCCATACGGGTTCACAAATTTTTCTGCCGTGATCAGCGCGCGATTTGCTTTGTCAGTATCGGCCACGTTCATCTCCATCGGTGTGTTCACAACCCAATTGTGATAAAGAACAAACGGCCTTGGCGTGGAAGATGGATTTTTCAGGATGGCAGCTTTCGTATTTCTTAATTCAGCAACAGCCCAGGGTTTGTTTAAGGTATCAGCCCGTACGATGGCATCTTCAATTAGTTTCAGTGCTTGCCTATCCGTTCCGATAAAGTCGGCATAGGAGTTAAACTCTTCCGACCAAAACTCTTTATTGATTTTTACTTTTAGTTGATCGGCAGTTTGACTATACGATTTGGCCAACACTTCATCGCCTAACGCTGCTGCTATTTGAGAGGCATCCGCGAAAGCGCGTTGTGTATAAACTGCCACATCAATCATTTCGCTATTGAGACCATGAATTTCCATCATGCCAAAGCCATCGGGGAAAAGATTTTTATTGGCGTCATTTTCTGTCATTAACCAACTTAATCCTTTCTTAATTGTTGGAAAATATTTTTCAAGAAACGCACGATCACCTGTCCATTGATAAACTTCCCAAATCAAGGAAGCAAACTGTGGAGTTTCATTGATGTTACCTTCATTGAATACCGCACCATTGGTGGACATCTCATGGAGTATTCTTCCATTGCCATTAATTACGTTCGACATACTATCCAGCAGCGCAATAGTTTTATACACAATCTCTTTCTGCCCAATAGCCATATAGCCTTTCAATGCATATTCACTATCAACACCAAACCACCATGGGTAATCGGGCATTCCTGCAGTAATGCCGGTACCAATTTCCGGAACGGATCTAACCAGCCAATCGCAATTATATTTTAACCACTCGAATGCCTGTTGCAAATGTTTATCCGGAATAGTGAGCTTGGATTGATTGGCAAGAGCAGCATATCGGGTTTGCTTTTTAGAAAAGTCAGAGACAAAATTTTTCTTGATGTCTTCGTAAGAAACTAATGCAGCTTGTTCACTTTTATACGATCCGGCTATTATAAAATTTATTACTTTTTTGGTGTGCGCAGATATTGCGAACTCATAGGTGAGCGAACCAGACATTCCGTTGCCTGCATACGGATTAGATGCTGCGTTATGTTTGGCGGATTTTTCATCTGCTCCAAAAGCAACAAACCATGGATTGCTATTATCCTTCATCAACCATAAGTCTGAGTTGGTTTTGAACGTACCAGAATCTTTGCTGTCAACCATATTGGTTCGTTCGCCTAACCAGGTTGGCCTTAGGTCGGAGTGACCGTTGAAATGGAATTGAAAATTTTGATGTTGCTCTCCGGTGTTATTTAAAATGAATTGAACCAACAATCCTTCTTTATGATCAGGCACAAATTGCCACCGTTCGATGGAAAGATTTTTGTCTGCAATCCGGTAAAGGTGTTTGTTAGCAAACGGATAATTAACAAACGTATCGGCATGATTCAATTTGATCGTTTGGTCATCCCAGCTAAGATCAACTTCGAAGCCATCCATCAATTTTATCGGATGATTCCAGATGCCGCCCATTTCACCTTTGATATGCCAGCCCAGTTCGGGGAATGTTCCATCTTGATGCCCAACCATATAAACACGATCGCCTGCAGTTACATAGGGTGAGTTCAGGTAGCTACTTTTGCCGATAATGGAAGGTGTTTCCAGAGTAGTTTGATTGAAATCAATCTTAGTAAGGTTTGTGCAAGCACTAAAAATGATACACAGCATTAAGGTGTAGAAATGTTTCATTGTCAAAAATGTTTACTTGCTTAATTCTCGGATGTCTGCTATTTCCAATACGTGCTTAGAATAACCATTCCGCACAGCGTTTATCATAGCCTGGCCAACTTGCTTAAGCGTAAGTGTTTTGCTGGAAAATAGAACGGTAAAGATTGGGATAAAAATTTTGTATATCGTCTTTATATTTTTTTGTCCTTTAAAGGGCTTCATAACTCCGGGACGGAAATTATATACTCCTTTGAAAGGAAGTTTCATTAAGTCGTTTTCAGTTTTACCCTTCACTCGTGCCCACATAAGTTTTCCTTTCTCTGAACTATCGGTGCTGGTTCCTGAAACATACGTAAACACCATGGTAGGATTAAGCTGAGCCAGCTTCGTTGCAAAAGCTATAGTTGTATCGTAGGTGATATGTGTGTATTGTGCTTCGTTTATGCCGACAGAACTTACACCTGCACAAAAGAAACATCCATCATAGCCAGATAATTGCTTTTCGTAATTTTCCAATTTTATAAAATCAGAAACAATCAACTCACTCAGCTTTTCATGTTTCCAATTTAACGGCTTTCGGTTTACAACAAGTACGTTTGTTACGATTGGATTTTCGAGGCATTCCAACATAACGCCTTCGCCTACCATGCCTGTTGCACCTGTAATGATTATTTTCATAGAAGTATAATTAAGGTTTTTGTATGGAACGTTGCTGGTTTATGATTATGAAATTTATAACTCATTTAAAAGTCTGGAGGAATGATGGACTCGAACTACTCCAACGTGATCAACCTTCATTCGAAAGATAGTTCTGTAGTTACCTTCAATTAATTCTCTTATGTCTTCTTTACCAAATTCAGGAACGATTCGTCCAGACTGGGGATAATTTTCAAGTTGGTCGACTCTATTGTTAAGTTTAGCTACAAATCTGTCCGCGTAAAACTTCGAATCTTTTGAGATTTACTCATGAATGGATTTTAAATCTTCTATAGCTAAATCCATCCAAACAACTTTTACCATTTCTTAACCATATCTTTTACTTGTGCGTGGTCAACCGCCTTACCTTCATCGAATTGCTTAAGCCCTTGTTCTACTTTTTCCCTTTTCATCTTTCTAGTTTTCCTCAATTTATGTCTTTTTACTGGATAAATCCACTGTCCAATGTGTGAGCGCCCCAGCCCACATTGGTGTTTTTTTACCAACGTGCATTATGTTTTTTTGAAATTCTTATTTTACTGAAGCATCCAATTATTTGTTGTTGGCCTTACCTTCTATCCCTCACGCAATACAACCAAAGGCTCGGGGAATTGCAAGTTTTCCTTTTGTTGTTGCGGGACGCCTGACCCGCATCAGGTTAATGAAGTTGATTGGCAAATTGAGAAAGAAAATAGTTGGATTGTTGGTCAGCGACCAACAATAGCAAAAGCTTGCCCATAACGTTTAGCAGCTACAAGAAGTTGGCGATTTCCCTGCCTGACTGCCTCAAGCAGGCAGGGAAGCACAAAACTGTCTGCCACCACAACTCTCGTGTCGAAGGTTAAAGTTCATTTTCTAGTTGTCGTTCGTGTTGAATTAAATACTGTCTTGTTTCTGTGTCCCGTTCTGTTTCAAGTCGTTTTTGTATGTCGAGATATTTACGGCTTAAAAGTATAAACTTTTCCGTCACGATAAACTTGTCTAACCACTCTGAAAAGTCAAGCAAATTTTCTTGTTTACTATTATAACAAAATTGATTGTCTGCGAAGTCTTGCGTTTGAAGATTTGAACCTTCCCATTTCTTAATTTTGGTCATTTGTCTGCCGAAAAAAATGTCGAATAAATATGTGTTACTACAAGATGTTTCAAATGCTTTTTTTTCTGCTTCTTTCAGCCTGCCAGTTTTGAAAAGTATAATTGTCCACTCGAATAAAAAGTCAGGATAACCGCTGTCGTTTGAAAAGGTTTTGTTGAACCAATTGAAGTAACGAAGTCCGCCAGTAAAGTCGTTAAGTTCTATGTAAAGTTGTGGTGGAAAGTAACGAAGTCCTTGTCCATCGTGATATTGTCCACCCCAACGTTTTTTGTCAGCCGAGAGTGCAGCTTTTACTTTTTTGATTTTATTTTTTATTCGCTCTTGTTGTTTCGGTGTCATTGATTACAAATTTTATTGGTCGTGTTAGTTGATTGTCTGCCCGTGATAAATCTTTTCTTTAAAAGTCAGCGTTGGATTGTCCACCGACAAAAGTAAGAATGAAGCACAAAACTTGAAATTTATTACAAAGTCAAGTCGAAGTCGAGTAGTGGCCAGTCCACCGATGACTTTACAAACTGTCGTGGTTGTGTGGTCGTCAAACATAGCCTATAACGTTTTGCAGCTACCCGAAGGTGGCGATTTAGAAGCACTTCACTGTCAACCAAGCACAAACTTTCATAGAAGCACAAAGCTTGATTTTAACCACTGAACCGCCACTTCTGGGTAGGTGCTGTTGCGTGCAGTTTACTATTTAACCTCATTATTGTTTTTTTTACGGAAAATGGTAATTGAAATACCGATTAGTAATGTCAAGGTTACCCAAATCCAAAAACGTTGTTGAGGTACATCTTTTTGCAAAATCAATATTGGCATAACGGGGATAAAAGCATTGGCGACACCATGAGTATAAAGACCTGAAAATGGCCTATTACCTGAAATTTTTCGAATCCAGGAAAAAATGAAAGAATAGCCAACCATCAGGAGCGTAAAACCTCCGAAGTTCATATAGATTTGATTTGAACCTGTTATAAACCATAAAGGAAGATGCCAGCAAGCCCAAATGACTCCAAGTATTATATTTGCGTACCATATTCCAAATTGTTTTTCAAGGATTGGAAGAGCATAACCCCGCCAGCCAAATTCTTCCTGACCTCCACCAAGAAAGATCATGATTAATAAATATGGAATGAAAACCCATATAGAAGGTAATAACATTTGTAGTCGTTTTTCACCAAATAATTCTGGGAGAAACCATGCAATAAATGTACTACCGCCTAAAATTACTAAAGGAAAAATATATGCTTTCCAACCTAAATGAAGATCAAGAAAAATCCTCAGATATTTAACTGAAGAACCTTTTCTGCCCTTGTCTTGATGCAGGACAAAAAGAGCACCTACTAGTGGTCCAAATGCCCCGATGGTAATTATTGGTAAAGTTAAGAAAGACAAAAGCTTATCTGTCATAGGAATGATTTTGAAACTAATCATGACAAAAGGAGTCCAAAGCACCCATGACCAAACAAATGTGACTAAAAAAAATCGGAGAGGGAAACGACCACTTTCATTCACACTTAAATTCATTTGTTATCGTGAAACATAAATCGTGATAAGATAGTCAAAGAAATTGCCCATAACGGTTTACAGCTAGAAGAAGTTGGCGATTTTTACCATCCCGATAGCTATCGGGATTGATGCGGAGAACCAATGTTTGATTAGCCTCCGCCAGCTGGCGGACTGCGGAGCACTGAACCGCCACTTTTGCCAAACTGCTGTTATGGGTTGTAGCGGTACCCAGTTTTTCTGTCCGCGTCTGCATGTTAAATTTTAATATGGCTCCAGTTCTCTCCAGATTTAATTCGGTAAAGCTGCATTTCACTAATGCCAAATTGCTTTGCAATATTTTTCAATCGTGTTTTACGATTAGGGTCTGCAAGTTTCTTTTTAAGTAACATTACTCTTGTGGAAGTTAATTTATGTCCGTCTCGGTTTTTATTATGTTGAATAAGTTTTTTTCTTGCCTTCAACACTAATGGGCTCGTTCTATTGTGTTCCAACCATTCTTGTCTTGTTGCCCATTTTAAATTGTCCGTGGAATTGTTTTTGCGATACCTGTCTATATGAAGAACAAAAACATGATCCTCTGATTTTCTTTTAAGAAATTGCTCTGCAACGATTTTATGAATAAATATTTTTTTGTCTTTAGTTATGCCTTTCACTCTAATTTTAAATGCAAAAACTGGGTAGGCGTCAACTTTGCTTCCTTTTAAGAGTCGACCGTTTTCGATTTTGTCAATAAAGCTTAGTAGTCGACCGTAATTTGAAACAGCATAACGCAATTTAAGTGAATGGTGAACTTGGAATTCCTTCCATTTTTCAAGAGCAAAAGATTTAATCATAAACGTTTATCAATATTAAAGTTCAATTTTATTTATTTGCCGGGCGTCCCGCTGTTACCCATAATGGTAAGTATATGCGAAGTGCGACCGATAGGGAGCATTATCGCATATACATTTTTCTGCACTGGCTATTTTTCTTTTATCTCAAGCAATTTGTTTCCTATCATCATGTACCAATTTCCATTACTCATTGTTTGGCTATTCGAAAAATTGATTCTCAAATTGGTTGTAGTTTCATCTGCTTCTGTCCAATTCAACCCACCGTTATTTGTTGAAGCGATTAAATCATTTACTTGGTACACATCTGTTGGGCAACCACTCTTTTCCAGTAACATTAATCCCTTGTCAACCGAATCAAACCCAATCATTCTTGCACTTTCACTATAAATTGTTTCCCAAGTATCTCCCCCATTAATTGATTTAATAACCTCACTGGACATAGCAACGATGATGTTATTTTTATCTATAATTTCTACATCCCAAATTGTTGAACTACTAATTTCTATTGTTTTCAGCAAATTTCCATTTGTATCGACTACTAAAATTTTTCCGTCTCTATCTGATATATAAATTTCATCTTCGAATATTTCATAGCTATAAGTAACCAAACTAAAACCTAATTCTGAAGAACTAAATAAAGTATCCCATGTTTCACCATTATCGGCAGATTTCATTAAAGTTGATTCGTTATCTAAATTTAAATTAGCATACAAATTTCCTTCGCTATCAAATTTCGGATGGTATAAAATCCCCTTTAACTCTTCAATTTCTATCTCTTCCCAATTTGAACCACCATTCACAGTTTTAAGAATTACACATTTATTTTGACAATTTGGTGGAGGACAACCAGTAACGTCATGAACTGTTATTATACCAAAATTCTCATCCTTAAAAATCATTCCTATTGGATGCTGGTCGATTCCAATATTCATGTCTGTCCATGTTTCACCTCCATCGATAGTTTTGAAAACCTCTACATAGCCTCCAATATTATTATTTAGCATGGCATATCCTGTTTGCTCATTGACAAATTGGAAGGATTGTACACTTCCATTAAAATCAATTTCACTTATTGAGATTATATCAAATCCGATTGGCGACATAATATCAGTTTTGTGTTCACAGACTTCACCAAATTGTTCAATCAATGTTTCATCCTTGTCACATGATACTACCATGATAATGACAAGAAGTATTAAAAATATCTTATTCATAACTTTTCATTTTTTGCTTGTGCATAACGGTTTAGGGCTTGGCGAAGGGCGGGATTTTTACCACTAAACTTCATTCGGAGAACTGAACTTTCGGCTTGCACAAATGTGTCTGCGAAGCACGAAACCCCGCCTTTTGGGTAGGTGCTGTTAGGCGTATGTGCTTTGTTTATATTGATATTGTCCACTTACTAATAATTGATTTATATAATCTATTTGTCAGCAAAAAATGGAGTAGCAAAAGGATTGTCTACAAGCCAAAGCCAAATTCCATCAGCACCTTTCCGCATCATATTAGCAGAAGCACCTTTCATATTAATAGGATTGCCTTGTGGGTCTGTTGCTGCCATAGTCCATTTGTCTAACCAATACATCATATCATTTCCGACTGGTGCATTCTTATGTTCATAAACTTTAATGTCTGCTTTCATATTGCAAAGATTAGCAACTATCTTTTCTATGTTGTCAAATCCACTAATTGTGTTACCGTCTTTGGCTATATAAATTGCCTCAGGGTCAAAGCAGGTCATAGCATTTTTCAAATCCCCAATACGAATGCAATTTAAAAAATATTCGTCTGCTTCATTTGGGTCTGTTCTGTCAAAATTTTGTGTCATTTCTTTTTCTATTGTGAGTTGTAATTGTGTCGCGTAACTTTACGCCTAATTTAAAATTGATTTACATAAGCTATTAGTCAGTAAAGAATGATGCAGCAAAGGGATTGTCTACAAGCCAAAGCCAAACTCCTTCTGCATTTTTTCGCATTATATGTGCGGAAGCTCCTTGCATTTTGATTGGATTTCCTTGTGGGTCGGTAGCTGTCAAAGTCCACTTGTCTAAACGATATATCAGGTCTTTACCGACTGGTGTATTTTTGTGCTTGTGAATTTTAAGGTTAGGTTTCATATTGCAAAGATTAGCAACCACTTTTTCTATGTTCGCAAGTCCACTAATTGCATTTCCGTCCTTGTCGATATACACTCCATCTGGGTCAAAGCAAGTCATTGCATTTTTTAAATTACCCTCCCGAATGCAATCCATGAAATATTCATCTGCCTCGTCTGGATTTGTCCTGTCAAAATTTTGTTTCATTTCTTTTTCTGTTTAATGATGTTAATGTGTGTCGTTTAGCATTCTGACTAACGGTTTGCAGCTACAAGAAGTTGGCGATTTCCCTGCCTGACTGCCTCAAGCAGGCAGGGAAGCACTAAACTGTCTGCCAGCACAAAACTTGCTACGAAGCACAAAGCTATATTTAACCACTGAACCGCCAATTTTTTGTAGGTGCTGTTATCGGCTGCCTTTCTCTTCTGTCAATGCACCGCTGTTACACTTACTTTCTCAATTCCT
>Ga0209591_10003800_pt1 | contig 17367 bp, 7 predicted proteins | sample MAT01_FD_187207 | JGI IMG/M metagenome (GOLD analysis project Ga0209591, IMG submission 187207) | Freshwater microbial communities from Lake Fryxell liftoff mats and glacier meltwater in Antarctica - MAT-01 (SPAdes) (version 2) | ecosystem: Environmental > Aquatic > Freshwater > Ice > Liftoff... | reverse complement strand
ACCGTCGACCCCGCGTCGGGCTGGCAGGTCCGCCCCTGGGCCGGCCTTGAAGCCGAGTGGGGCGCCGCCGGCCATCCCGCCATGGTCGTCGTCGGCACCACCACCACCCCCGTCGCCCCCGACCTCACCGCCAACTGACTCACCGCAGCCGCGCCCTGGAGCGACGTGGCTACTCCGGTACCGATCTGGTGGTCGCAGCCAGATCGAACCGCAAGCCGCTCCAGCCTTCTCCCGTGCCGAGCGCTCGCGTGCGCGCGATCCAGACCTGGGTCGAGCCGTCGGTGCCGCGGGCGCGCCGCACCACGCGGCTCACCCGAGTGCCCTCGCGCGGAAGCTCTTCTTCGCGCACGCGGTAGGGCGTGACCGGCGGCGCGAGGAGCTTCCCACGCGGCACCGGCATCGAAGCGCTGCCCCCGGCGAGCGGCAGCAAGGCCGCGCGTTCGAGCGAGATCTGGTCGGTACCGGTGAGCTTCACCGGCTGCAACGGGAACCAGTGCGAGGGGACCGGCGACTGGATGCGAAAACGCAGCGGCTGGTCGGAGGTCGGATCGGCCTCGACCGCGGGCGGCGCACGGTCGGCGCCGAGCTGCGCGCGACCCAGCGGGGTCTCGGTCGCGTGCTCGACGGCCCACGCCAGGTTGGCGGTGTCATCGCGCAGGAAGCGCACCTGTTCGAGCGGCGCGCTCTCGAGCACCGAGACGGCGGCAGTGCTGGGCACGAGGAAGTAGTCGGTCACCCCGCCGTCGGTGCGCGCCGTCGAGAACAGGCTGAAGCGGCCCGCACTCGGCGCGTTCGCGTCGGCGCGCGGGATCGCAGTGGAGCCGCCGAAGACGTCGACCATGGTGAGCGTGCTCGCGCACACGGTGCCGACCGGCTGCTCGAACGGCACGAGATACCAGTCATTGCCGTGGACGAGCATGAAGTCGACGAGCAGCATCGAGGCGAGATTGCGGCGGTCGGGGCGGATGGCCGCGACGTCGACGCGGGCGTCCTCGAAGTCCCAGAAGCGCTCGTTGGGCATGCCGCGGAAGCGCACGTGACCGGGGATCACGGCCCGGCGGATGGTCGTGACCGGCGGCGTCGCCACGCTGCCCGGCACCGTCTCGCCGGTGTGATCGAAGGCGTGCCAGGCGAGGTCACCGCGGCGGTCGGGCGTGGCAGCCAGCGCCGCCTTGCCGGTTGTGGGAAGGCCGGTGAAGACGCGAACGTCGTAGTCGAGCTGGGCGGAACGCCAGCCCGCGGGGTCGGCGTTGCTGGGGAGCCCGGTTGTCGTGGCGATCCAGGCCACGAGACGCTGCACCGCCTGCGCGGCGACCGTGTGCCGCGCCGCGGGCACCGACCACGGCACCCCCGGCGGCGGAATCGCCGAACCGCCTGGCGTACCTGGCGGGGCCGGCGGCGACGCCAGCGTAGAAGCCTGCCAGAGCGCGAGGCCGTCAGTGGCGCGACCGCGCCAGATCGCCCGGAACCGCGTAGTCCGCGGGTCGGACTCGGGGCGATCGACAACCGGGTACGCCGCGCGGAAGAAGGGCCGCAGATCGGCGGCGGCGAGCTCGTCGAGGATCCGATCGAAGGTCTGGCCCAGCTCGACCGCGCGCGCGAGGTCGTCGCGGCTCGACGGCTCCGACGTGACCGCGCGCTCGAGCGGCGCGCCCGCCGCGATCGCCTGCGGCGGCCCGCCGCCAGCACTCCAGGCCGCGACGCCGGCCACCTTGGCCTCGATGCGCAAGTAGGCGGGCGAGGCGGCGTCCTCACCCTGGAACTCGCCCAGCTGCCATTGGCGGGTGAGCAACCAGGCCGGGTCGCGCACACGCGCCGCGAGGGGCTCCGCGAGGTCGGTCGTGCGCGGGCGCGGCTCGAGGCGATTCCAGTAGGTGATCGACGGCATGGTCACTCCGCGGCGAGGATGAGGTCCTCACCGATGGTCTGCGCGGTGAGGTGGGTCGCGACCGTGTCCCCCGCGAGGTTCGCGGCCAGGAACGTCGTCGGCGCGAACAGGCCGAGATGGTCGAGGTCTTCCGGATCGAGCGCGCGAATAGCAGCCAGATCGAGCGTCTCGTGCAAGATGTCAATCAGCGCAGATAGCTGCCAGTTGCTCTTGGTGTCCGGAGGCACCGCCAGCAAGACGCACTGGGCCGCTTCGGCACCCGGGGCGTCATGATGCACGGCATAGGCAGTCTCCTGCACCGCGGCCGGGATCAACTCGGCCCATTCGTCGAGCAGCAAGCCGGCGAGCGGGCCTCCCGGCGGCAAGGCGACCGGCCGATGCAGCGCGAGCGACAGCGCGCCCGCTGGGGGCGGCGACATCGCCGCGTCGATCATCCCGCCGACCCACGGCCGGGGCGGCGTGCTGTGTGGCAACTGCGCGATGCGCAACTCGAACCGGTTCCCCGACGTGGCTTCGGCCGCGAGCGTGGCGAGCCGCAGCTCCGCGAGGTGGGGGCGTACCCGTGCCGCGCCCTCGAACCAGCGCCGTGGCGCGTAGGCATCTCCGACGAGCGTCGGCCCGTTGGCGATCGCCGCATCCAGCTCGGCGCGGTTGCTCGGCGAGAACGGCGGCACGATCCGTAGCTCGGGTCCGAAGAGCGCCTGTAGCCGCGCGAGCCCGGTGGTCGCACCGCCCGCCGCCGCCAGCCGACGATCCAGCTCCGCGATGGTGGCGGTCGCCTGCGCGAAGATGCCGGCTCGGGCCTCGGCGGCGAGGTCGTCGAAGCTGGCCGGGACCGCGGTTCGCACACCCAACCCCACCGCCGCCAACAACGTGCTTCGCAGGTCATCCAGACTCGCCGGCGGTTCGGCCGCGACCGCAGCCTGGAGCTGACTGCTCAGCACCGTGCGCGCGTTCGCGAAGCTGGGCGTGACCGCGACCGCGCGGGCCTCCAGCTCCGCGTCATCGGCAGCGCCAATGGCATCGTTTGCGCCGGGCACGATCAAGTCACGCGCGGTCAGCGCGCGGGCTCCATCGACGACCTCGCCCAGGGTGCGCGCGACGTCGCACAGCTCGAGCAAGGTCACCTCGTCGGCGACGCGGCGGTGATCGATCGCGATCTCGGGCCCGATCGTGGCGTGGGCGTTGCGGATATAGGCAGTGAGTCGGGCGGCGAGCTCGCCGGTGCCATCCGGCAGCGTGGCGCGTGCCAGCGCGATGGCGTCGAGCGGCGACAACCCCAGTTGCAGCACGGTGACCGTCTCCGTGTGCGGGAGGCCGTCCGCGAGATCCTGGTACGTCACCCGCGCGCGGACGTTGGCCGGATTGCCGAGCAACCCGCCGACCCAGGCGTCCAGGCGCGGCTCGGCGACGCTGCGGGGCGTCGGCGCCCACACGGTCGGGCTCGGCGCGCCCAGCAGGACCGCGACGCGATTCGTGAAGGCCAGTCCGCCGCGCGGCTGACTGGCGATCTGCGGCTCGGGCAGATCGCCGCCACCGGCCAGGGCGGCGAGCGTCGCACTGGCACGGTCGGTATTTCCCTGCACCGCCTGATAGACCGACTCCGCGAGCAGCAGATCGGCCGTACTGTCCACGTCGACCTCGAGCCGCGCCAGGCACGCCGCCATCGCCGGACGGTCGCCGACGTCGACAACAGCGAGCTCTCCCCACGGAATGTCGCTACTCGTGACGTGGCCATCGAGCTTGGTGCGAAGCGCCAGTCCGTCGACGACGTTGCGCGCCGGGATGCGTTCAGTCGACTCGGCCGCCTCGAAGGTCGGGTCGGCGCCCAGCGGGAACTTCGCGCGGAAGCGCGCGATGTACTTGTCGAGGCTGGCGTCGTGAAGCGCGCGCTCGAAGCGGTACCCGAGCACCGCGCCAAGCGGCTGCCCCTGGCGGACCGCGTCGATGAGCTTGAGGGCGCCCCGCACCCGCTGCGACGACAGATCGATCGCGGCGTGAGCCCGGGCATCACCGGTGCGGGTCAGGTGGGCGTTGCGCAGCACCGCCGCGGCGGCCGCGTGGGCGGCGCTCGGCGCGTGGATGAAGCCGCCCGCGGTGCCGGGTCGCGGGGCGGTGCGCCGTCGCAGATTCTCGACCCAGCCGAACCCGCCGACGTGGATGCCCGTGGGCGTCGCCGCCCGCATCGTCGCCAGACGCCGCGTCGCCAGCGAGGTGATCCACGCGTCGAGGCGATGCGAGCAGGTATCGAGCGTCTCGGTGAGCAACCGCGTCAGCTCGGCCGTCGGCAGGGTCTCGAGCGCGAGCAGCGCGGCCTGATGCGCGCGAACCGGCGCGCGCGTCGTGTCGCTCGAATTGGCGAGCAGCCACTTACCCAGTTGTTGGGTATCGGTTACGCCTGGGATCGCAGCCGCGAAGCGCTCCCAGATGGTGAGACGCGCCTCGGACCCCGGCGTGATGTGGTGGAGCTCGTGCTCCAGCCGATCCGCGGGCGCGGCCACGCCAGCCGTGATGGCGAGCCCGACGCCGATGCGCGCGTACTCGACGAGCGTGCCCTGCCGGAGCAGGTGATAGAGGAGCGGATTGGCGAAGCTCGGGGCCGTCGACTCGCCGGCCGCCTTGAGCGCGCTGATCGATGAGGTGCGAAGCTCGCGAATGTAGTTGGGCGTGAGCTCGCCGGCTTCGGCCAGCGGTGCCGGGGCCACGAGCTCCCGGGCGATGCGGGGCGCGGTGTTCGCGAGCGTGAGCCCGGCGATGCGCGGCGTCGTCCCGGGGATGCCGACGTCGGCGAGGATCGGGGCGATCTTCAGCGCGCGCGCGGCCGCCTCCAGCGCAGGGCTGATGAACAGCAGCGGCAACAAGTTCTGGATGAAGGCCGGCCCCATCACCTCACGCGCGCGGACCTCCGTGCTCGCGGCGTCGCGGTTGAGCACCGCCAGGAGGTCGACATCCGGATCACCGCTGCTGCCGAGGCGCGGCACACGGCCGCTGCGGGCGAGGTACTGTTCGCGCCAGTGCGCGAGCAGCCCGGCGAGCCCGGTGTCGATGGTGCCAGTGGTCGCCTTCCAATGGGCGAGTGTCGTCGTCGGGAGGATCCCGTATGGAACGTGCCCGATGCGCACCGCCGGCAACGGGCCGCGGCCCCGCACGAACGCCGTGAAGTGGGCGCGCACGTCCGCGATCTGCGCGTCGTTCAGGAGCGGCGTCATCAGCTGTTCGAGGAAGTAGCCCAGTGTGCAGGGCCACAGCGCCGTGTTCATCGCCGCGGCCGCCGCCTGTTCGGTGCGATTGGCCCCGTCGACGTGTGCGAACGGGGCGGTGGGCACACCGAAGGCGTGGGCGAGCGCGAGCCCGTCGGCGCCGGCCCCGACGAGGGTGGCCCCGCGCTCGACGGCGAAGGTGTGCGCTGCGTCGGTCACCGGCGGATAGCCGGAGGGCGCGGCCTGGGTGCCATTGGTGGGCGTGCCCTGCCGCACGAAGGCGAGCCCCCGCGTGTAGTGATGGGCATCGAGCAGCGTCGCGAGCTCGCTCGCGCTGTCCGTTGGCGAGGCGGCCCGGACCCCGAGCACCAGCAGGCGATCGAAGCCTTGGGCCAGATCCGTGGCGGTCAGCGACATGGTCAACGCCATGCCGACCGCGCTCGCCTCGGCGAAGTCGATCGCCCACAGCAGCTCGCGATCGACGGTCAGCTCGTCCTTGCTCGCGAGCGTTGGATCGCCTTCCGCCAGGTCGCCGCGGAACGACAGACGCAACGGCGAGACGATGTCATTGCCGGTGACGCGGTGAATCTCGATTCCGCCGCGGTAACCGATCGCCATCCACGCCGTTGGCAGGAGGCGCGCGACGACGGTCGGAAGGGCGTCGGGCGCGATGGCCACGACGGGGAAATTCGGGACGCCGGCGGGCCGATTCTCGATGTTCGTGGGCGTCGTCCGCTCGACGATCCACGCGCCGCGCTCGACACCGAAGCGCTCGGTCACGAGCCGCCATGCGTCGAGATCGCGAATCGCGTCGCCCCAGCACAGATTCCAGAAGTCCTTGCCCGCGCCGACTTCCTCGTCCGTGAGCTGTGGCCGGTGCGCGTCCGCGTAGATCTCGTCGGGATAGACGCGGATCCGCAGTTCGGCCGGTGACGTCGAGAAGCGGGTCTCGAGGCGGACCGGGAGGAGCGCGATGGGCAATGCCGCGGTCAACGCGGCGACGTCAGAAGCCAGGTCAGACATGCAGGGGCTCGCTGGTAGCGGGGAATGCGGTCAAGCCAAGAGCTGCGCAGCGTGGAGAGCCACGCGCACCGGTTGCTGGCAGGTGATCACCGCCTGATCGGCCCCGCGGGCATAGGGCAGCCCCGCGCCGGCCGGGGCGAGGTGCCAGCCCGCGCCATTGGCGACCTCGAGGCTGCGGAGGGCGGGCACCGTCACGCCCAGGTCGAGATAGTGCAGCGCGCTCAAGGCGGCCTCGGTGGGCGCCAGATGCGACCACGCCACATCGCCCCAGGCCGCGGGCGGCGGCACGATCGACTTGTAGTCGGCGACGTCGAGCCCGAAGCGGGGCTCGCCCGGCTGTTCCTGGAAGACGAAGAACCAGCCCGGATCCAGCTCAGTGTCACTACCGCGGACCTCGGCCGGCTTCAGCGCGAACCCGAAGAACGCCACGTCGGGCCGCAGGCGACCGGCGAACACCGGCTGAAGCGCGGCGCCCGCGACCAGCGAATACTTGCTGTCGGCCTTCTGCGCGCGTTGTGCGTACACCAGTGTGTTCGGATACCTTCGCAGCAGCTCGCCGCGCACCACGAGCACGAGGTCCGAGCTCGTCGGCCGCGGCGAGTGCGTGCCGAGCCCGCCCTGCCAGGTGTGGATCGGGACGATGTCCTTCGCGGCGTCGGGCACCGGCAGCGCCACCAGCCCGGCCGGGTCCCAGAACTGCCGGAAGTAACTGCCCCGCTGATCCGACGGATATTCGTTCCACAGCAGCTCGCGCGACATCTCGTGATTGAGACCCACCATGTACGCTTCGATGAAGGCCGGATTGGTCTCCGCCAAGGTCGCCGTGTCGGCCGGGATCTCAAAGAGGCCCGGGAGCATCCAGTCGGGAGAGAGCTCGGCGAGCGGCTTGTACATCGGCTGCGGAAAGACCGGATGCGCCATCACCGGCTCGATCGGATCGTTCGGACTCCAGCTGAAGCCAGCCGCCGTCACCAGCCGCGGACCGAAGCCGGCCGGGATCGCCAGCCGGGGATCGATGGCAGTCTCGACCGCCGCGCGCAGCGCCGGTAGATCCAGCCGGCGCACCGTGGCGCCCGGCGCGGTGGTCCCAGCGCGCCCGAGGAGCGCGCTCGCCGCCGCCCGGAACGCCCCGACTGACGGACTATCGTGGTTTTTGTCCGGTCCCTGCGGCCACGCCTTGGGAGGCTCGCCGTCGAGGGGATCCCACACCAGCCCTTTATCGAGTGGCCCCGCGCTCGCGACCTGCGCGGCGGTCGGCAGCGCTTGTCCGATCGCGGTCTCGAGCCAGCTCACCGTCGGGACGTCCGGGTGGAGCGCCGGCCGCGTCGGGCGCACTGCGTCCACGTACGTGCCGTCGTTCACCCGGCCAATGAAGGGCGTCGACGTGCGATCAGCGCGGGCCTGGCGTCGCCCCAGCGGCCCCAGCGGGCGCATCAGCCGCCGCATCGGCGCCGACAGCAACGCAGCGTGGGGTGGACTGTGGTCGACGAGGTTGCGCACCGTGCGCGTCGCCGGCCGAACCTGCCCCTGGACCGCCGCCGTCAGCACCAGCACGTCCTCCACCGGCGCGGCCTTGATGTGCCGACGCCACAGGCGCTCTCCCGCTGCGCGCGCCACCTGGGCCATACGGAGCTGGGCATTCGCCTCGCGGATGCCGGCCACCTGGTCCCACGCCGACGCCATCAGATCGTGCTGCGCGCGCTGGACGACCTCAGTGCCAAGCGCGGCCGCGATGCGGCTGCGCGGATCGCCGTTGAGCGCGTGAAACCACGGCGGAGTGCTCGCCGGCACCAGCTTGGGTCGCCGCGCGTGCCAGCCGCCATAAAGCGGAGGCGCGACGACCGGTGTGCCGCCCGATTCCAGCACCGTCGCCGGCGTGTTGACGAGCGTGGCCAGCGCGGTGACGAACGTGCTCGTCGGCGACGGCAGCGGCGGCTCGCCCGAAAGCGTGGGCCGCTTCAGGGCTCCGCCCAGGCGTAGGGGCGTGGCAGCCGCCGCTGGCAGGCCGCCGCCGGGCTCGCTCACGTCGAGCCCGCGCGTGCCGGCGGTGATTGGCAACGTGCGCGGCGTCAAACGGCGCGCCAGCGACTCGAAGTCGCCACCCGCGCCGGTGCCAAACCGCCAACGATGATAGATGGGCAGCTCCAGTCCGGCCGGCCCGACCGTCGTGGTGCTCCAGGCCGCCGCGAGGGTCGCCGTGGCGCCGGTGAGCGGCATGCGCAGGCCCGCCCGCCGCCCGACCTCGAACGCCGGGACCAGCAGCGACCAGTACGTCGTGCGCGCGTCGAGTCGACGCGGGCTGAGCAAGCGTGCCAGACAGCGCTCGGGATGCAGCCTGACCGCGTCGGTCGTCGAGGTCGCATCGATGCCGCTGATCTGCACATGAGCCCATGCCCAGAGCTGATCAGACGATGGCAGTGGCGCGCCGGGCCGGACGGTCACCGACTCGAGGGGGCGGTCCACCCCGCTCGGCATGAACGCACCCAGCTCGGATTCGCGGAACGTGAGCAGACACAGCCACGGTCGCACGCGGCCGTCGCCGTCCTCCTTGCGCGGCGTGTAGCGCCACGGCAGGTCGACCTGGTCGAACTCGATCGCCGGGAAGTAGTTCGTCTCGGCATCGAGCGTCTGCGCCGGCGGCGACAGCCGGCTGACCATGCGCCCGTCGAAACCTGTCACGTCGCCCGGGCCGTGTAGCTCGAGTGTCGTCGAGCCGGACAGGTCCGCGAGGTGGTTGAACTGCACCGCCACTGGCATCGACACCCGCACGCCGCCGCTAGCCGGAACGTCGACTGTCGTCACCTGCGCCGCCGCGCCACGCCGCACCCACGGCAAAAAGCGATACCCCGCCTGCGCTGGGCCGCTCACGCCGCGGCCTCGTGGGCCGGGACGACCTGTAGCGCGAAGCCCTCGTGTGGAGCCGCGGTCAGATGGGCGCGCAAGGCGAGCTCGGCTTCGCCGCGGGTCACCGGACCGGTCACGTCGGGGCGTGCCTGCAAGGTGGCAGTCGATGCGATCACGTACGTCTCCTCTTCCAGCCGAAACACTGGCGGCGTCGTCGGGCCGTACAGCGCCGACCCGTGGCTCCGCAAGGGTGCCTGTGCCGTCGCTGACACCGCCGTGGCCAGGACCTGCGCGTCGTGGCCCGGCTGGTACACGGCGCCGGTCCGGCGCGCCGCCCCGCCCCAGATCACCGTCTCGTACGTCAGCGTCTTCGTCAGCCCGTTTGGGGCCCGAACCTCGGCCCCGCCGACGCTCAGGCCGGACGTCATGCGTTCGAACCCGGGACGCGACAACTTGTCGGCATCGGACAGCGCTTCGAACTGCGCGGGCGCGAACCAGTCAGTCACCGGGCTACTGCCCTCGACACGCCCGCCCAGCCGCACCTCGGTCACCTCGAACCGACTGACGCCCTCGGGCACACGCTGCGCGAACCGCGTGATCGCGCGACCCAGCGGCACGACCTTTTGCCGGAACGTCAGGCTGGCGCCGGGATCGATCCGCACCGCGGCCGCTTCGCCGGGCGGCGGCGCCGTCGTCACCGCGTGGAGGCCCGGCGGCAAAGATGTGCTCCAGCTCTCCGGGCGCTGGACCTCGGCCAGCAGCAGCGGCCAGATGCTGCGCGTCGGCAGCTCGACCGCCTGATCAGCGCCGAACCGCACGTGCACTGGCACGCTCAGGTCGACAAACCACAACGACAAGGTCGCCTTGCCGTCGACCCGCCACGGCCCCGGCCCCTTGATGTGCCCGTCGAAGTGGATCCCCGCCAGCGTCGTGGTGCCGCGCCGCAGCTTCACTCCTGCCCACACGTCCACCTGCAACGAGAACGGCGAGAACACGATCAGCGTCTCGAACCCGAGACTGCCCCGGATATTGAGCGGGCCCGCCGACGCATACATCTCGGCCTGCGCTCCGATCTGCGCGGTGTTCGAGGTCAGCGCCAGAAAGCCCTGGACGTCGAAACGCGGATCGTCCCCGCTCCCGATCGGAATCTCGATCCGCCGCAACGCCGGGAAATCCGGCGGCGCCCGGAACTGCGAGTGAAAGCCGCCAATCGCCAGCGCAAAGCTCGGCTCATCGCCCCACCGCAGCCGGAACGCCAGGTCACCCCGGATCGGAAACCCCGCGATCGTCGAGTCCCGCAACGACGCATCGATCGCCACCCGCTTCTGGCCCAGGTCGACCTCCCCCACCACGTCGATATGCAGGTCAATGACCGGATGATCCCGCGTCGGCAGCGCCGCGCTCACCGTGCCCAGCAACACCACCCGCACCGGCGCCGGCATCTCCAGCAGCACCGCGACGACGCCAGTCACGATCGTCGGCGTCCCCCACCCGATCTTCACCGCCGGCCCGAACACATACCGTCCCTCCGCCGCCGGAAAGTTCCTCGCCAGGTCGCCCGTCAACCGCGCCGCCTGCGCCACCGGATCCGCCGCAAAGAAGATGTCCCCCATCCCCGGCCCCCGCAACGCCGCCCGCAACGCATCCGTATCCACCCGCCGATGAATCCCGATCAGCCCACCCACCCCATCGAGCGTGAACCCCAGCCCCAACGGGACCGGCTGGAACTGTGCCGACACCACCGCCGCCAGCGAGTACCCCGGCCCGGCGGCGTCGAGCACGCCAATCGCCGACAGGTTGATTCCGAAGGCATCGAGCGCCAGCGCGCCCGTGTACCGCCCGGCCTCGTGCCGCAGGTAGCCGCCGCCGTGTACAGGCCCAGCATCGATCGTCAGGCCTGCGCCATCGGGTGGTCGAAAGTCGAAGTCGAGGTCGAAGTCGCGTGCGGGCGCGTCGGACGGCAACACGGCGACGAGCTGCGTTCCGACGCCGTCGACCCGTACGCTTACCGGCCCCAGCTTCACCTGGACGCCGCACGATGCGACCAGCCGCAGCGCCTCGGCCGACACGTCGAGCGCGACCGCGACCTCGTCGAGCGTGAGCGGACCCAGCGTCACCCCGATGGGAATTCGCACTTCGAGCCCCGCGCCGCCCTTGAACCGCAGGCCCCGCCCGCTCGAGTACAGCACGCCGAAGTCGAACGCGGCGCGAAGCTCGCGGTCGCCCAGCACGCGACTCAGGAATCCATCGCCGCCGTCGCTCGTGACGACGAACAGTCCGCGTTCGATCTCAAAGCCGAGATCGATCGTCCGGCGAGCGCTGGACAGCGCGGCAACTGCATGAAAACGCACGCCGTCCAACTCAAGCCTCGTGCCCTCTGCGGCCCCCATCACAAGAGGCTCATCAGTAGCGGCGCGTCCCGCGTCGAAAGTTGCTCGAACTTCGCTCGTGCCTGGGTCAGCGAGGAGCTGGAAGCCCTGCCCGCCGGCGAAAGCAAATCCGTGGACGTCCGCTCCGAGCCCAAGCTTCAGCACCCAGTCGAAGACCGTCCGCTCAAGGTTCAGCGCGCCGAAGGGCGTGACGACGATCCCCAGATCATCTTCATCACCCGCAGACAGGGCGACGGTAACCCCAACCTCCTCGTCATCGACCAACTGGGGCGGCAACGCGATCAGAAGCATGTGCTCCATGTACGGCAGGGCGGCCCCCATCCAGGTCTCATCTTCGGGTCGTACTCCGTACTTCCACGGAAGCCCAAGTGCGCTCAGCAGTCCCCCAGCACGGAGCACGACGAGGTCCGCCGTCTCCGCAGCGGCGGCGCCAGTCGCGAGGGGTTCCGCGGAGAGCTGCGATCGCAGCGCGGCCACGGGAGCGGTAAGCAGCGCCGCAACGCGCTCTGCCACGAGATGCTCGACGGAGACCGGCCGTCGAGCTTCGCCAGCGCCGACGCTCGGGATCCTGCGAAGCTCCACCAGTCCCATCGCTACGGCGACCTGATACAGGAGAGGCGATCGAAGGCGCAGGTAGCGGACTGCCAGCAACTCGAGCAGATCTCGCCCCAAGTCAGGTAGAGGCGATCCCGGATCGCTCGCACGAGCAGCACGGAGCGTCGCCAGCGCGCCGCGGGCGGCAGAGAGCCCAGTTCGCACCGCCGCCAGCGTAGACGTCGACGAACCGACGAGCAGTTCGAGCGCGCCCTTCGCTGCGGCCAGCGGGGGCAAGAGCCCGGCATCGTCGATGGCAGTGGGCGTTGTGCCGACCATTGCAAGGATGCGCTCCAGGACGTAGGGGTCATCGACCGCGATGAACAGCGGGTCGACTGCATCCACTAGCTCTTGCAGGAAGGCCTCGAACGCATTCATGGCGTTGGCTCACCCGGATAGCGGAACTTATCATATCCTGTGAGATCGAGCGAGACGTCGAACCGAACCCACTTGGTCACAGCGCGCTCTCGCCAGTGCACGAAGTACGAGACGATATCGTTGCCGAATCGGACCTCTCCGACGTTGGATCGCCCCACGATCTCGCTGCCAGCACCGGCGAGAGCACTGAACTGGAACGCCGCAGACGCATTGTTCCAGGCACTCATCGGCGGCACCGCAGGAGTGAATGCGGGCGGAGTGGCCTTGTAGTGCGAGCCGATTACGGCGGTCATGTAATTGAGCAACACTCGATATGTGGGAGGGGTGGTGATCGACTTGATCTCGAGCTCGGTGCCAAAAATGTACTCATGGCGCAGAGTTCTCAGCGGCCGATCCGAGTTGAAGCGAGCAGGGCGCGCGGTCTCGTCGTAACCATCGTTGTACCACTCCTCGCCGATCTGCAGACCGTCAGAAACCTCCAGGGGGCTCCATCCGACGAAATGCTCCTCTCGGGCGACGACCTGTTTCAAGACTGTGGCCGCGACGTTGGGGACGAACTCGTATCCCCGCCTGTGCTGACCTTCCGTGTCCTTGTTCCCGTTGTGAAATGGGCTGCCGACGAGTTGGGCGACGACGAGTTGCGCCGGCGTCGGTGGACCGGGTTCATCGAGCTGTGAATCGGCCCAGTACTGGATCCGGGCCGCCGAGCTCGTATGCACATCGCCCGACAATACGACGACTGATCCGGCTCGCCCTACGTGGCGAGCGAGTGCAGCGAGCAGCCGCGAGAAATCGATCCGCTCGGGCTCCCATGCGTCGCTCATGTCCTCGAGGCGGTATTTCGACCGCAGCAATGGCTTGATCGGAAGATCGCGAGCCCCTTGGCGGAGGGCCGGTGCCGGCGCGATGTTGGTAGTCATGACGAGCATCACTTGGCGACCATTGGCCGCCAGAGCGTTTCCGATCTGATCGAGGATGATCGGAGCAGCGATAAGGTCGGGCGCGGCCCATCCGCTCGTCCGCGGAAACGACCGCCACGTACGACTATCGGCGACGATGACTTGATGCGCTGGCCCCTCGATAGTGTAGTGGTAAAGCAGCGATAGACTGTCGGTCCAGCCGCCACCGACGAACGCGCGCGTGCCTTGCTCGTGGAACACCGCGTATGGAGGATTGGTGTGCGCGTGATCGAACAACTGAATCGACTTGTGGATGCCTAGAATCGCAAGGAGAGCTAGGTTTGCCGCGAGGTCATCGTAGGAGGAGGCGCCATCGAACAGATCGAGAAGTTGCTTGCCAGCCGGATCGAACAGCGGTCCTGACCGGAACTGCTCGGGCGCATTGCCCCAGTGCTGGCATAGCGCATATGCGCAGAGGGCATTCTGGACGACACGCACTCCGATTGGCCCGGAGTAGACCTGGTCACAGAACGTCTGGTACATGTTCCAGTCGTCGGTCACGTCATGATCGTCGAAGATCATGTAGGTAGGGACGTTTGCCAATGCGCGTCGCACGTCGCCCACTGTCTCTGCGAAGACAAGAACACGTTCAAAGTGCGCCGTCATCCAGTCGCGCTTCTTGTCCGCTGCTTTCCACACATGCTCATCGCCGCCGTCGTCCAATAGAACCATGAGATCGGCGACGTCAGGCATAGTTGGCGGCCAAAGCACGTCGGACCAGACGAACAAGTACATAGCGAGAAACTCGCCTAAAGACATCAAGTGGCTACGTCTGTCTACGGTGGTGAAGCCGGCATCGTAGATCATCTGTTCGCGAGAGGTCGGCCATAAGAGACTCGGCGGTATCTCACTGCCCATCGTGCTTGGGATGCCATCGGGTCCGATCAACGTCTCTCCCGCCTCGGTCAACATCATGAGGAGGATGTCAGCGACCTCGTCGGCATAGATCTGATCGCCGGACATGATGAGTTGGTGCGGTCGGTCCAAAGGCGACTCTACGGACTGCGCGATCAGGTTGTTGAGAATGGGTAGCGCATCGGGCTTCTCACCATTCGGCTTTCGGCACGATCCATGGATGATACGGAGACGCGGGAGATCCGCCGGCGGCAACGAGAAACTGGGCAGCTGGTACGGTGGGTAGGCCAGTATCGTCGCCACACTGCCACCGATTGCTGCCGACAGTTGCATGGACTCGGTGCCAGTCTGGAACGCAAGGTGATAGAAGTAGGTAGTGCCGTTAGCGAGCGACGTCGCTAACGTGGCCGTCACCGCCACAATATGCAGGCGCGGACCGATCTTTGTCGTGCTCATCGTACTGGCCACCAGCGTCGGGTCCGTAAGCGCGTGCGTGGCCCTGACCTCGAGCGTGACCGCGGCGGACTTTCGCAGCGCTATCCACACGGTCACGCTCTCGGCAGTGACCTTGCGTAGCATCGGTCCTGCCAGAACCAAAGGCATATCAGGCTCATCGATCCGATCGGCCAGTCGAGTCCACGCCATACAAACCCCTTCCGCAGCAGTTAGATCGATTCTAGGAGGTGACGGACGCACCGCGCGAACGTCGCTGGGACAGTCGGGCCGCCCCAGAGCACCGCGCGCACGACGTCGTCACGGTCGATGATCGAGTTGGCACGCGCGACGCGGTAGACCGAGAGATCGTGTGCGCCCGTGACGACCGGTTCATCGGTGAAGGAGGCGTCGAGCCTCACCGGCGTGGCGCGCTCGAGGGGCGGCGGGTCCGCAGAGGTCCTCGGATCGGCGGCGACCACCACCGGAATGTCAACATGACGCGCGACCTCGTCGTACGCGGTTGGTAGGACTAGGCCGGTGTTGGCAAGGACAAGAAGTGGCCCGGTAGGCGCGGTCCACGGCCGGCCGGTCGCGTCGACGCCGTGTAAGTGCGGAACCTTGCGTCGGTGTTCGGGCGCAATGATGTAGGCGTGGTACGCGACGCAGCCAGTCGCGATCTCGGCAGGCCGGTTGTATTCGCATGCTTTGATGGAGCCGAGGCGGCATGCGCGCGCGAGGTACTCTACCGCATGCGGATCGGCTGGCTCAGCATCTACCGCGCGCAGTGCGAGGTGTTCGCACGACTCCAACACGTTGTTGTCGCAAGCGAGCGCGAGCGTGCCTGAGTCGTCGATCGCGGCGCACGCGCGATAGTCGCCCGCATCACACAACTCACGCGCCGCGATTGGCTTGCCGACAGAGTCGCAGGCGTCGGCGTCCCCGCGCCGACACGCTTCGGTAAGGCGCGCAGTCGCGATCGCCGCACCGGTATCGTCCGAGTCGAGGCCGACTTGGGCGAGGGCGTGGCACCCCTCCAAGACTCCGGCACGACATGCTGCCTCGATGTAGCCCCATCGCTCGTCCTGCTGCGCGCCGCTGTCGCTGCCTGCCTCAAGGTTCGCGAGGGCGAGGCACGCTTCATGTTTGCCAGCCCGGCAAGCAGCTTCGGCAGTATCCTCGTCGAAAGAGATCGGGCCAACGCACGCGAGCCAGTCGCCGCGTTTGCAGGCAATACTAAGAAGGCGTTCGCCCCCGCGATCCACTGGGACGCCGCGCCCCCGCGCACGGGCGAGCGCCAGCCGGCGGCACGCCGACGGTATGCCGCGCCCATCGGAGCAGCTGCGCGAGAGAAGCTCCGCCGCCTTCCGGAAGTCGCGCGGGACACTGTCACCGCGCTCGTAGCGAGCTGCGAGATCGATGTCGGCGTGGCCCGATCCGCGGTTGGCGCCGGCGCAGCACGCTGCTGCCGCAAGGACAGCCAGCGCTGCCGCCGCAACTCCCGCGCGGGGCAGGCCTCCTCGACCAACATGGAGCGCTCGTGCGGGTGCGCCGTTCCCTACCTTCACGGATTCGACGCTACCTGAGCTACGACCCTCCCGCAAGCCGTGCGCGACGGACTTGCGCCGCGCCTCGATCGAGGGGGGGATTGAGCGATGAAACAACCGAGCGTCGCGCGCGGCCCAAGACCAGGTGATCAGCGTCTATTCTTGCCGGTCGCATTGCCTCGTCCGAAATCCTATCGGACGGGGTCGTTGCCTCACGTAGTTTGCTACCGCCGCGTAGGGCGGCAGGAGCGTGCGATGAGAAAACGGATGGGCTTGGCGACGCGACGGGAGTTGGTTCACGCGGTCAGCGAGCGGTACACGGCCAGCACGCAGCTCGATAGAGTACGGATCCTCGATGAGTTCGTGGAGGCGACGGGCTACCACCGCAAGCACGCCATCCGCGTCCTCGCCGGGAAGCCAAGGTCGCGGTCGGCGCTGGAGCCGCGCCTTCGGCTTTACGACGCGGCCGTGAGGGAGGCGCTGATCGTTCTCTGGGAGGCCTCGGACCGTGTCTGTGGGAAACGGTTGAAGCCGCTCATTCCGATCCTGCTGGACGCCATGGCGCGGCACGGACACCTTCACCCGGAGGGTGAAGTTCGTCAACGGCTGCTCGCGATCAGCGCGGCCACGATCGACCGGCTCCTCGCGCCGACGCGGGCCGCGGTTCGAGGCCGAGTTCGCCGCCCGGCCACCCCGTCGGTGCGGCGCGCCGCTGCGGTCAGAACCTTCAACGATTGGAAGGATCCACCGCCGGGGTTCACCGAGGCTGACCTCGTCGCCCATTGCGGCGGGAGCCTGGCCGGGAGTTTCGTGCACACGCTCACGGTCACCGACATCGCGAGCGGGTGGACGGCGTGGACGGCGTGGACGGCGTGGACGGCGTGGCAGACGGGGCAGTGCGGGAGCCAGCGAGCGATGGCGCGAGCGAAGGCGAGGCGGATCGTGATCAGGGAGTCGTGGAAGTGTCGCTCAGGCCGCGAGGCCGACCGAACCGGCGTCTTGGGCGGCAAGAGTCGAGGGGGGAAACCCCTCGCTCGCTCGGCGGCGAGGAAGGCGAAACGATTCCGGGCAGGCTGTCGATCGACACCCCGCAAGTGATCGATTTTCCTGGGGCGGAGAACTGATCGGTGCGCTAGCCGGAACGTCGACTGTCGTCACCTGCGCCGCCGCGCCACGCCGCACCCACGGCAAAAAGCGATACCCCGCCTGCGCTGGGCCGCTCACGCCGCGGCCTCGTGGGCCGGGACGACCTGTAGC
>Ga0209591_10003799_pt1 | contig 17367 bp, 16 predicted proteins | sample MAT01_FD_187207 | JGI IMG/M metagenome (GOLD analysis project Ga0209591, IMG submission 187207) | Freshwater microbial communities from Lake Fryxell liftoff mats and glacier meltwater in Antarctica - MAT-01 (SPAdes) (version 2) | ecosystem: Environmental > Aquatic > Freshwater > Ice > Liftoff... | reverse complement strand
GCCCCACGCGCCGCCGCGTATCTTCAGCGCCTTCGCCCAATGTGACCAAGCGCAGGAACATCTGACGGGCGGCTTCTTTGCCTGTGTCATCCAGACCGAGATATAGTTCATCGGCACGTTTCGCCAGTGCGCCAATCGTGCCGCCGATGACTTGATAGGCTTCATGCGTGAGGAAACGGCCTTTGCGCTGCTCGAAAAGTTCCGTCAGGGCATATTGAAGCAGTGGCAGTGCGCCGGGCTGATAATTAATCTCGGCAACGATTTTGGCGACTAAGCCTTCCTCGAAGCGCACCCCCACGCGCTCGGCAGGCTTGAGGATGGCACGTTCTAAGCCTTCTGCCGTAAACGGCAAAATCGTTTCCATGTGGGTACGCAGCAGTTCGCCAAATTCGACATAATGCAGCGGACGATCATAAAAATCGGCGCGGAGGGTGACGATCACGCGCACACGGCTGCGTGGCTCGGTGACGGCAGCATGAAGCAAATGCAAAAAGTGGATGCGGGCGGTTTCGTCTTCCAGCAGCGTAAAGACCTCTTCAAACTGGTCGATCACCAGCACCAATTCACTCTCATCATTCGGCAAAATCAGACCCGCGATCCGCACTAAACCGCGTTCATCCCGCGCCAACTGCTCGTGCATGTTCCCGGCTTGATTCGCCGCCACTCGCGTCAGCGCGATTTCGAGTTCATCCAGCGGATGTGCGCCGGGCAGCATCTCGACGATGAACAATTTTTCTGAACCGGGGACAGCGCCGCGCCACAAGGCCGGAATTAATCCCGCTTTCACAAGGCTGGATTTACCGCTGCCGCTGGGGCCGACAACGGCGAGGAAACGCCCATTGTCAATTTCGGGTAATGGGCGGGTCGTCCCCACGCCGGATGTCCCAACATCCCCCATCCGCTTAATCAATTTCTCGACCAATTTCTCGCGCCCAAAGAAATCCTGATAATCGGCAGATTGAAAGGCTCTTAGCCCTTTATACGGATTCTCAGGGTAAAAATCTTCAGTCGGGATAGGCACAGAATTGCCATTAAGGGTGCCGCCGTGCGTAATGAGGTTGAGTTCCCGCGCCCGCACAATCGCCTGAACACGGCTGCGGACACCGAGCTTGCGATAAATCTGGTTAACATACCATTTCACCGTCGTGATAGTGATGAACAACGTTTGGGCGATTTCTTTGTTGGAACGGCCTTCGATAATGAGGTTGAGGATTTCTTGTTCGCGCAGCGTGAGTGTTTCGACCATGCTTTCGCTCTGACGAATACGTGCGGCTTCACGGAACGCGGCGGCGAATTCCAGCGCATCAGCATAATGGTGTGCCGGATTCTTGGCTGTGGCTTTTTGGATGACTTGATTGATTCTGGCGTTTAAATCATCGGTGAGCGTTGTGATTTCCGGCAGCGGATCGCTAAGATGCTTGAATAACAATTCTACTGTGTTAAGGTTTGGGAAAGGATGTTCGCCCATAAGTATCTCATAAAGCACGACACCCATGCTGTAAATATCGGTGCGCGGCGTAACCTGTTCGCTGCGGGCTTGCTCCGGCGAAAGATATTGCGGTGAACCAACGATGACATCGACTTCCGTCACGCCGTCGCTGCTGCCGACATCTTTGGCGATGCCGAAATCTGCCAGATACGCATTGCCGTCTTCATCTAAGAGGATATTGCCGGGTTTAAGGTCGCGGTGGATGACGTTACTGCGATGTGCCACCGACAGCGCCGCACAAATTTGATCCATAACGAGCGTCGTTGCTTCTAAGGCAAACGCGCCATTCTTGAGTGCATCATGCAGGCTGCCGCCGCGCAAAAAGCGCATGACCAGATATGCACCATCCGGGTCGCGCCAGTAATCATACAGCGGCGTGATATAAGGATGTTCCAAACGGGCGACGAGCTGCGCCTCAGTTTCAAAACGGCGGATGAACTCAGGTTGATTGGCAAGGCCAGGCAAAATAATTTTGATAGCAACTTCGCGCCCGACAGTCGATTGATACGCTTTATAGACCGCACCAAAGCCGCCCGCGCCTAAGCGGTCTTTCAGTTCATAACCTTTAATATTGGTACCACTTAAATTTTTTATCATACTCGGCCTCCATGAATGAGAATAGGATTATTATATTCCCCTAAATACGTGGCGGCCTTTCATTCCCTACTTTTACCCATCCCCCTGTAGGCGCAGCTTGACGACTTCACCTAACACGGTCAAGGCAGGCGGTTGAATTTGGGCATGATCGACCAACGCCGCAATCGTCCCTAATGTTCCTACGACTGTACGCTGCTGTGGGGTCGTCCCGCGCTCGATACAGACAGCAGGCAGAGTCGGCGCGATTCCGGCGGCGATGAGATGCGCGGTAATCGCACTTAACCGCGAAACACCCATCAGCAGTACCAGCGTTCCCAACCGCGTTGCCGATACAAGCGCGTCATAATCAATGCTGGTTTCTTCTTTAGCGGGGTCTTCGTGTCCGGTGAAAACGGTGAATGCGCTGGCGATCCCGCGATGCGTCACCGGAATCCCGGCATACGCGGGAACGGCAATCGCGCTCGTTACGCCGGGGACGACTTCGCACGGAATCCCCGCCGCCGCACACGCGATCACTTCTTCACCGCCGCGCCCAAACACAAACGGATCGCCGCCTTTCAGCCGGATGACCAGTTTTCCTTTTTGGGCGTGTTCGATCAAAACCGCGTTAATTTCTTCCTGCGAGAGGCGATGTTTTTGCGGCAGTTTACCCGCGTCGATGCGCTCGGCATCAGCACGGGCTTCCTCCAACAGCGCCATCGGAATTAGGCGGTCATAGACGATGACATCAGCGCGGCGGATGAAGTCCAATCCCTTGACTGTAATCAATCCGGGATCACCCGGCCCCGCGCCGACCAGAATCACTTTACCGACTGTCATTCAGGTTGTTCCTTTTCATTAACTTCAAGTGCTTTCATCGCGGCAGAAAGCCAAAAATTGCACGGTTCATGGCAAGGCATTTTCGGCGCGGCGCTTTGCGGTTGAAACCAAAGCGGATGAAGCACACATTTCCCACAAACATGCTCTACAACGGCTTGCTTCTGGTTTTCAGTCAGCGTCTCCAGTTGGCGATACTGCCCGATCTGACGAGCGAGTGTTTCTGCGAATACAGTGCGTAGGGATTCATGCGATGTCCCATTTTGAATATGAGCCAATCTCGACAGGAAACTTGCAAACACACCCGGATAGATCGTTTCAAATATGGCATAAATCGGAATTTCCCCCACAGGCACATGCCAACCGCGTGGTAAATCATCAGAGGTCGCTAAAGGACGGAAGGGATTTTCCCGAATCACCCGTCGGAGTTCAGCGGGATTATCAATCCTTTGAGTTGAGTCAACGTCTCGATCTGCAAAGTGGCGCACATCGTCACGGGTGATCCATAATTGTCCCCAAATCGCGGGTCTTCCCGTTTTTGATCTATTTGCCCAATCCAAAAATAGATCGCGCTGGCCTAAGCCATCTTTGCGCTTTTTTACCTGATAGTGACCCTTCGGAAAGCAATCCCAAACCGACCCCTCACACGGCGGCTTAAGCGGTGCGCCTGCTTCCCGTGCCAGTTCCAGAATCGCATCACGCAAATCATCGCCAATGCCAACAGGCTGTGTATAAATTACCTCGCGCCCATTGATGAAACGCGATATGCCAGCAGCTAAATCCTGTTCCGAGGGCAGTGGATCAAAACCTAATTCTCGCGGCACATCAATCATAGTATGCGACCCTGCCGCTAAAAAATAAGGCACGGCGATGATATTTGGCGCAGTCGTCATCGTATAAACATCAGCGATAGCAGGCGAGTCATCCAGATAGACCGCCACCACTTCATCCACAAGCCCAAGCGCACGGATGGCTTCCGCTTGGGCTTCGGTGGCTTTTCGGCTTTCGGGATTGCGCCGCGTGCTATGCCCGATCACGGCGACAGCAGTCGATTCCGCCGAAATATTTTTCAGCGCATCCTCGACTCGCTGACGCGCCATCTGAGCAAGATATGGATGCTCGCTCAATGTCCGCGTGTAGCGAATCGTTTTTCCGTCGCGCAACGTCACAGCTCCGGTTAAGCCCATCTCAGCCGGAATGACAGTCTGCGTAAAATAGCCCTGCGCTGTAAACAGCGGCACGACGGTAATATCCGTTGCTGAAAGTGAATCAAACACAGTGTGGAACGAAGGCATTTCCTTCCAGAAAGCTGCCGTCACTTCATCCGCCACGTTCATAGCCCGGAGTTGATCGACCAGAGTCCAGACCAGTCCGGCGGTGTTGGGGCTGATGTGTGAGCCGTGTCCAGCCAAAATGAGTGCTGTTGTCATCGAAATCTCCTCGTTTCTTAAAGTCTAATGTGTCCTATCCATCTTGCAACCTTTTGGTTTGTTATGGTACACTTTGCAACATCAGTTCATCAATTTGATGTTCAATGTTAGAAACCGTCCCAGAACCTCCCCCTGAACGTTGGTTGCATTGTGTTTCAGGAATTCCTGTGCCAGACACCGTTTGCGTGTCCGGCTTTTTGTGGTTCTGGGCTTAGACAAAGGATGAGACACAAGTGTCCGCTGACCGATTAGCTGGTCTACTCACGATTCTCGCCTTAATTGCCGTTCATGCCCTGCTTACGCTGGCTTTTGGTGCGCTTGTCAATACCCGTGCCGCATGGCTGCGTGAACAAGAAGAGGAAGGCAATCAACGCGCCGCGAAAATCCTCCGCCTGACGACTGGAACGAACCAACTCAACATGACCTATCAAATCGCCGTGACGTTGCTGCGGTTTGCCATCGCTGGGGTCGCTGTGCATGATTTCGCTGAACCGCTAGTCTTAGGAAATCCGACGATTACGCCCACCCTCATTGTGGGCGTGGTGCTGTTTGTGACGGCAGCCCTCACGGTGATTTTGGGCGATCTAGTGCCAGAATCCTTCGGCAGCGGGAATGCGAATACGCTCGCGTTTTGGTTCGTGGATTTTATGAGTATCGTAGTCGTCCTGCTGAGTCCAGTGGTCGCGGTTGTGTTGGCGATTAGCAAGGGGTTATCGTCGGTGATGGGCAGCAGTAGCTTCGTGAACACCGTCACCGAAGAAGAGATCATGACTCTTATCGACGCGGGACATACCGGCGGCACGATTGAAGAAGAAGAAAAAGACATGATCTATTCCGTACTGCAACTGAATCAAACCCGCGCCAGCGAAGTGATGGTGCCGCGTATTGATGTGATTGCGGTAGAGATCAACAAAACGCTCGACGAAGCCGGATTGATCTTTATTCGTTCCGGTTATTCCCGTGTCCCAGTCTATGAAGGCACCGTAGATCATGTGCGCGGGGTGCTTTATGCCAAAGATTTGCTGGCCTATTGGCATAATGGCAACAACGAAAACGGCAAAACTGTCAATGATTTAATGCGCCCGGCTTATTTCGTCCCAGAAACAAAACGTGCCGACGAGTTGTTAAAAGAATTGCAGACGCAAAAAGTCCATCTGGCGATTGTGGTGGATGAATATGGCGGTACGGCGGGTCTGGTGACGATTGAAAACATCATCGAGGAAATCATCGGCGATATTCAAGATGAATATGACTTCGATGAAGAGGCCGAATATGAAGAACTTACCCCGGATGTCTATCTTGTGGATGCCAGCATTGATCTTGACGACTTCAATGATTTACTGGAAGTTGAACTCCCCACTGATGACAGCGACACATTAGGCGGTTATATTTATACCCACTTTGGGCGTGTGCCACTGATTGGTGAGATCATCGAGGATGAAGACTTGGCGATACGGGTCGTGTCTGTCGATGGACGGCGTATCCGTAAGCTGCATGTTGTTCGTAAACGCCTAGAAGATGAAGACACCGCGTCAGTGGATGTCGCAGTCACGGCTACAAATGAGGTTAAAATCTTAAAGGACACAGATTCCACTGAACAAGAAGTGGAAAAAGTGACGGATAAGGCAGTTTAATGGCACAAGATTCCTCCGCCGCCCGCAGCGCCGCTCGTAATGCGGTTCGCTTGTTAATTGACCAAGCGATTGCTGCCAGCGCCAATGCGTACATTCCCTATTCTCATTATCCTGTTGGTGCAGCGCTGCGGACGGTGGACGGGACGGTCTATACCGGGTGCAATATCGAAAATGCGTCTTATCCCGTGACGATCTGCGCGGAACGCACCGCCCTCGTCAAGGCCGTCAGTGAAGGGCATCGCCAGTTTGACCTGATGGTCGTCGTCACGCGCAACGGCGGGAGTCCGTGTGGGATGTGTCGCCAGATGCTCTACGAATTTTCCCCGAATTTGCATGTCGTCATCGCGGATTTGGAAGGCAATATTTATCAAGAGCTTTCCCTAAGCGATTTACTGGCGCACGGATTCAGTCCGGCTAAGCTAGAATAACCCCTATCAAAAAAGGGCGTTTTCACGCCCTGATTTCACCAGTTGCTTTATAAATTTACAAATAATCGCGCAGTTGGCGGCTGCGGCGCGGATGACGCAAGCGGCGTAAGGCACGGCCTTCGATCTGGCGGATACGTTCTCGTGTAAGGCCGAACTTTTGCCCAACTTCTTCCAGCGTGTAACTGCGTCCATTTTGCAGGCCAAAGCGCAAGCGCAGGATACGCGCTTCACGCGGGGTCAATGTACCGAGCAGTTCTTCGATTTTCTCTTGCAGCAGCTTATCGTATGCGCTTTGGGCGGGTGTGGGCAGTGAATCGTTTTCGATGAAGTTGCCTAATTCGCTGTCCTCATCTTCCCCCACAGGGTGTTCCAAACTCAGCGGCTGCCATGACACCTTTAACATCCATTGAACTTTACGTGTATCACAATCCATCGCTTCGGCCATCTCATCTAAAGTCGGCTTGCGACCATGCTGCTGTTCTAATTCACGCGCCACCCGATACAAGCGGCGGATGCGATCACTCATGTGGACGGGAACGCGAATCGTCCGGCCTTGATCGGCAATAGCACGGGTGATCGTCTGACGAATCCACCATGTGGCATAGGTGCTAAAGCGAAACCCACGCCGATAATCAAATTTCTCGACGGCTTTCATCAATCCCAAGTTACCCTCTTGGATCAGATCAAGGAAAGGGACACCGCGATTCATATATTTTTTAGCGATTGAAACGACTAGGCGGGTGTTGGCTTTAATCAGATGTTCACGGGCGTGAATGCCATCTTGGACGAGGATTTTCCATTCGGTGGCGTGGTTGTGTTCGGGGTTTTTAAGCAGTTTCTTTTCGGCATTCAGGCCGCTTTCCAGCCGGACAGCCAGACTAACTTCTTCATCGACATTTAAAAGAGGCACCCGCGCCATCTCTTTAAGATAAAGCCCTACTGTATCGTTGGAGGCCAGTTCATAATTTTTGTCGGCATAGGCCTCGTCTTCGTCCTCCTCCATCTCCCCTTCCATATCTTCCATCAGCGAGTCATCATCAAAGAAATCATCGTCGTCCATTGTATCAAAGAAGGCATCATTAAAATGAGAGCCTTCCGGCTCGGCTTCGAAGAAATCCCCAGTCGGCATCATATCAAGTTCGGCTGTGTAATCGGAATCATAATCTGTCAAGATCGTATCCCCCTAATGTTAATTATTTAGCGAAAAAATGCGCTACTTTGTTTCTAACAACTTCTTCAGGGCAGCCATGCGTGGATCGATGTCATCATCATGAGAATGGTGCGGTTCGTCGTTTAAGTTCGCGCCGCATTCGGGGCAAAGCCCTTTACAGTCTGGTCGGCAGAGGGTTCTGCCAGCGAGCGCGATGAGTGCTTCCTCACGTAACAGGGGCGCTAAATCTAAAATTCCATCTTCATTCACCCGGAACTCCGTCAGAAGCGCCGGTTGGGTGGCATAAAGTTCTTCAATGGTGACTTCAAATGAGTTCTCAACCAGATCAAGGCAGCGGTAGCATTCGCTTTCTACTGCCGATTCGAGTGTCGCCTGAACCAGAACGCCTTCCTTAGTACGGCTCAAACGGAGGGGGCCGCGCACATATTTCAGCGTAAGGTCATCACTGACGCGCACTGCCGGAAAATCAATCTGCGAATCGTGATTATGCGCTGGGCCGTCATTCAGCAAAAAGCCAACATTAATTTTCAAGATTCGATTGCTGACGTATGCTGGCGATGATGGTGGCGCTTGCGGTGTTTGCTTCATAATGAACGGCCTTTTCGAAAAAGGGTAGAAACAGGCCTAACGTTTTTCAGCCTTACATTTGCATTATAGGGAAATTTAGAATCCTGTGTCAAGATATGGGACAAGGAATTAACACAAAATAAACCCTAAATCTTTTAAAGTCCTAAGTTTGTTAGAAAAGTCAAACGCTTGCGCTGGAATATCATGGTGGCTGCGGACGAGCGTAGTACAATCGAAGGGCAATCGTCAGCCAAGTTTTTGAGCATCGTGGATTATAATGGAATCCGTCCTGTAGAGTGTTTTATAGGATAAGATTGGTTTAAGGAGCAACACCCCGATGAATAAGGGTTATTGGATTCGTGCGGCGTTGATGAGCGTTGTTTTGCTGATTACGATGATGGGATTCACTATTTTCGCACAGGAAGCGCCCCCACCGCTGGCGGCGGTGACGAATGGCGGATTGGTTTTGGTTGTTGGTGGCGCGAGTCAGCAGGTGGAAAGCGCGAATATCGCCTATTATGATCTGACATGGAGTCCTGACGGCAGTAAGCTGGCCTATACCGTCAATGATGGGAGCGCGACACGCCTCATGCTGACCGACAGCGCCGGAAGCACCCCCACCCTAATCGCTGGAAATGTGTCTTATATGCCTTTGACATTTACGGCGGATTCGGCGCAGGTGATTTATACCGTTGAAGACAGCACCCAAGTGACGACGATGGCGAATGGATTGCCGGGTTCGACAATGAATGTGTTCGTGCAAGGCAATGAGTCGCCGATTGCCAGTTTTGGCTTTGGCGTGGGCTGCGGCGGTGGATCGCCGTTTCCGATGGATGCTGTTTATAACACTGAGGCGGGTTTTGGTGGAAGTGCGCTGACGTTTGAGGCAACCCCCTACGGTATTCTTTACAGCACGGCTTGTACGGGGCAAGGATTAGGATTGCTCAATTTTGAGACGGGCGAGAGCGTATCCTTGGGGGATAACCTGAGTCGAGCAAAACTCGCGCCGGATGGTCGTCGGGCATTGGTGTTGCAAGGCGGCGGACTTTCTGTGCTTGATCTGGAATCGCGCCAAGTCAGTGGGATCGCAACATCTGCAACGCCAGATCAAATTGGATGGGGGGTTGATGGAAGCGCTTATTATAGCACCCGCACCTTATTGATTGACGCGATGCCGATGGCACCAGAAGAAGCCTCGGCTTTTAGTGCGTATCTGGGTATGGAGGCCAGCGCCTTCCCGCAGTATGAAGTCGCCCTTTATCAAGTTGACCTGAACAGCGGGGCGGACTCGCAAGTGTATGTCGGCCCTGGCTGGGCGATTGGGCGGATATTCGCCGCGCAGGGCGGAGTTTACTTCAGCCTTGTGCCAAATGGTGAGGCATGGGTGGAAGCTATCGCCGCCGGAACGCTGGACATCACTGCGCCTGATAGCTTTTTCCGTGAGCGCCAGATTGTCGCGGCACGGTTGATGCGGTTGGTCGGCGATGGAACGTCTGTCGAGGTCGGTAGCGATATTGGACAAGCGACCCCGCGACCTTAAGCGGCCTTTGTTCATTGAAAAGTACTTACTTGCCGTGCCGCGAGACGCTCTGCTGTCCCTGCGTCATGGGCGGGAAGATAGACTAGCGGCACCTGCGCTCCCAACTGACGAATGCGCGAGAGCGTAGTACGGGCTTGCCGTCCATCGACTGAAATCCCGGCGATCTTCCCCTGACTGACCTGAGCTTCGTTGAAAGATGCATCCCCCGCGAAAAATATCGTCTTGTCACTTTCCTGCAAGATCACGCTCTGATGTCCCAGCGTATGACCTGGGGTGGGGACAAGCAGCACATCGCCTGCCTGTGTAAGCCGTTGGCTGGATGGAAAATTGTGAAATGCCCGTCGGTATATTCCACGAGGGTGGGCGCAAGCCATTTTGGATATTGTTCCAGGACGTTGCCGAGTGGTCGTCGCCATTCTGTACCTGCGATCAAAATTTCGGCTTTTGGAAAAGCGTGAAGTCCGCCTGAATGATCGGTATGGAGATGGGTTTGAATCACCCATCGCACATCGGAAGGCTGAATGCCCAGACGCTCTAATTGAGGCGCGATTTGGTCTTCTGGGCCAAATTCCAGCTTAAGTTTTATCAAACGATTGTGGACAAAATCATTTACAGGCGAGTAGTAATCTGGCTCAAAAACACGGATGTTTTCCCCCGTATCAATGACGATGACTCCTTCGGGATGTTCAATCACCCATGCCCAGACCGGAAGCGGTTCTGTGAAACGACGACTAAGGATAAGATCAAGATAACGTAACCCGATTGTTGGAAGTTGCGCTGCGCGGTGGGTTTGTTTGACGGTGACTGTGGCGCAGCGCAGTGCATGAATCTTCATAGCTTAATCCTAAAAATCAGCGATACCATAGATAAACTGATAACTCAAACAGACAATAACGACACTTTGATATTCATCGAGATTGAGCGAACCGGGAATTTCATAGGTTTGGTTTCCGGTGTTGGCCTGCAATTGACCCGCATCGTAGTAAAAACCTAAGTCCGCAAAGGTGATGGGCGTGGGATTTGGGGAAAGATAGACGTGTAAGTTGAGGCCGTTGGTGACGCGGAAGTTTTCCAGCCGGAGCAGTTTGCGCCCATCCTGATATTGATAAAAGATGACATTGCCTTCGGACGTGAATAGGGGAAGATACGGCGAAATATCCTCTTCATTGTCGAGTTCAAGTTCGTCCATGTTCAAGACGGCGAATTCACCCTCACGCATAGTCTGGGCGGTGCCGACATCTGGGAGGGCTTGCGCGTCGTCGGGGAGGGCTTCATCTGGATTAAGCGCGGCGGTCAGGATGGATACCGCCATGAGTGAGTTTTCCCCATTCATTTGAAGATAAAGGCGGCGATCCGCAACGGGAAGTTCCTGATAGGATGGCTGTAGATTTTCTGCCAAGCCGGGAAAGCCCTCTTCAGCAGATTGGCGCTGTAAAAGCGGCTGCCAGGTAGGAAAGGTATAGGTGGCGACGACAAGCAGCGCACCGATAAACATGACAAACAAGCGTAAACGGGTACTCATCAAATTCCTTGCACGGATACCCCTAGCTTTAGCTATGGGGAGTAGGTGCAAGTTCTCCTTTCAAGAGTAGCGGACGATAATCCCGGAAGGGAAAGGGAGATTTGCAGTTACCTGCTGGCTCTCCCTGAAGGCCTTCTCCGCTTGCGCGGGCAACGTCTTCCTCGACAAGGTTAGTGGTCGGTACTTTCCTCTGTCCTGCACTGGCTTCGTACCCCGTAGGCCTGTTTAACAGGGAGGTTCTAGAGCTTGGGGCTGGAACGTCACCCCAAGGTAGGTCGTTGAACTCTTGCCACTAACGTAGCCTGATAGGGATTGCTCCCCCTGGCTGAGTCTGGTCAGCGCCGGACTTGCATTGCTACAAGCCCCTAGCTTTAGCTATGGGGTCACTGACAGAGTCTTGCAAAACCTTCCGGCTGAAACTATCCCTGCGGGGTTCAGTATAGCGTGAGAACGGGGAAAGGTGAAAGACCAACGCAGCAGATTGACGCAAAGGCGCGGAGAACGCAAAGGTTCGCAAAGTCTTGATGAAAACGAAGTGTTTTCAGTACAGACGGTAAGTATGCAAGGCGTATGTTTAAAAAATGATTTTTATTTGTCATCGGCTGTTTCTGCTTCAGTGAGATGGTTGTTAAATACTTGCTGCCAGATGGGACGGCGCTTCCAAACGGGGGTGTTATGAAGCGAGCCGTCGGGGTCGATATATTCAATGCGAATCACCTGTTCATGCTCATTATTGGGTGGCGGCATCATGACAGTGAGTTTCATCACGCGATCAATGATTTGGGTAAGCGCGGCGGAACGCTGATTAAAGGGCGCGTCTAAAATGTCGGTAGAGAGCGATGCGGCAAGACCAAAGGCATCCTTCATGAGCTGCTGGCGGAGGTCTTCTAAATCTCCGGCGAATTCGTCGTTATCGCTGATGGGCAGGGCTTCCACAGCATCGTCTAATGGCGGCTGTGAGGGAGGTTCCTGCTGCTGCTGCGCGAATTTAAACTCGTGCAGCAACTGCACGGCACGCTGCCGCTCTAAGCGCCATGCGCTCAGGGTGCGCGGCGGGATGGCGGTTTCTTGGCTGGTGCGGACAATATTGCCATTATTTAGGTCAAGGAACTTGAGCGCAAGGGCTTTATGATCGGGATGATAGCGTTTGGACATTTTGGCTCATCGCTTTAAGTAATTCATATTAGAACAGGTGAGCCAATCGTAGCATAAAAGCAGCGTGTAATGTGGGCTTTTTGTCCGGCCTTTTGTCCCGAATTTCCCACAAGATTAAGGTATAAGCTACGGAAAGATAATGCCTCAAGTTTTAGCCGGGGGAGCGCCTTCGGCATCAGGTTTGGGGTCGGGGTAGACACCGCCGGTAAGGTAAGAGATGGCGATCCACATCCCCCGCGCATGGCGGTAGAAGATCACCACGAACAAGATATTAAACACCCCCCAGAAAATCAATTGAAAAGCGAGCGAGGGCGCAAACAGGGCTTGCGAGATAAGAAAGCCGCCGATGGAGAGGAGTTCCGCGAGGCCGAGGTTAATCATCATGCCGCCGAGCGATTCACCGTCGATGCGTTCAAAGCGGGCTTCACAGACGGGACATTTTTCGCGCAGCGTAAACATGTCGCTGAACATTTTGCCTTTTTCGCAGTTGGGGCAGCGCAGCAGGAAGCCGATGAAGATTTTGTGGAAACGGTTCATGATGTTTCTTTTCGATTGAGATGAGCAAAAGCCACATTTAGGTCGGGAGTGCCTAAACGCACACTGCTAGGATCGACCTATATGTATACGCCGGGAGTGGCACATAGGTCACTCCCTACACCGCATTGCCTTCAGGCCGTTTGATTAGAGTAATCTCGCCATCAGCGATTTTTTGAATCAATACCGAGCGCGTCAGCCCGAACTGTGCGGCGAGTTCGTCTAATTTCGCGGTGCGTTCTATCCGTTTTTCACTATTACCCAAATAGATGCTCAAGGTTGCCGGACGCGGTGTTTTTCGCTTTGTAGTCATTACAGTTCTCTAACTTGACTTTGAAAGATCAGATGTGCTAAATTGTCTTGAGAGACAAATTTTTTAATCGAAAGTAGAAGAAATAATACCATGACTACTCAGCTTCGCATACCGTTTGAACAAAGTAGCAAAATGCCTGTTCCACTACAAGTTGCCGAAAAATGGGATTTTCCTTTAGCTTTAGGACTTTCGCTTACCTCACCCCCCGGCCCCCTCTCCAAGTATTGGAGAGGGGGAGAAAAACGCATCTTGAAGTCCCCTCTCCATGCAATGGGGAGGGGATTTAGGGGTGGGGTAAATGCGTGAGCGAAAGTCCTAAGCTTATGTCGATCAAGACGGTAATCCAAACAATTACCTTTATGCTGCACAAGATTGGCTCAAAGGTTTAGGCGGAAAACGACCAGCCTTATCAAAAATCAAAAAGAAGTTGTTTCTTTCAACGAAACAACTGCCCTATAAAGCGGCTGACGGCAAAACATATAAAGTCGATTTTGTGAGTGAGAACGATTTATATCCAGGACTTTCGCTTACCTCACCCCCCGGCCCCCTCTCCAATACTTGGAGAGGGGGAGAAAAACGCATCTTGAAGTCCCCTCTCCATGCAATGGGGAGGGGATTTAGGGGTGGGGTAAATGCGTGAGCGAAAGTCCTAATATCTTATCGCTATCGAAATGCGTACTATGGAAAAGCGTCCTCAACTTGAAGAAATACATCAATTTCTTGCGGCCTCTGGTGTCATGATAAGTTTATTACAACGCGAGCGTGAGAGCCAAACAGAAAGCGCTCCCGAAGTCGGCATGAAAGGGTCTGCTGAAAGTCTCATCCACGCCGGGATGAACAAATGGCGCAGAGATGGTAAATCTGAGGAATGGATTCAAGCACGGATTAGCGGCATTATTACACGCAAGCAGTTCACCGAAGCCCTTAGACTCGCCGTCTTGAATTCCCCAAAATCACTTTACGGTCAAGCCACCGATAAACTTTATACCGGTCTTTGGAAGCGCACGACAGATCAACTGCGCGGGGATTTAGACCTCAACACTGGGCAGAATGTCCGTGAACACTTTGGCAGATTGGCGCTGACTTACACGGATGCCGCCGAACAAATCGCTACGATTATGCTTGGGAACAAAGAAACCATCACAATGGCGGAGGCGATGCAAGTGGTCTATATCGCAGCCAAACACATCCACAAACAGGCACAGGCCACCGCCAAACTACTGGGGATGGATCTCGTGACCGAGAAGCCGCTTTTACCCAAGCCTGCCAAAAAATCTTAATTTAAGGGCAGGCCGCCTCACCTAGATATCCAGCGGGCGACCATACAGGCGGTGTATTGCCGGGCAAATTCGAGTCGAGCGATGTAAATGTTCCGGCCTGCAAATCCGCAGCGATCAGCACATAATCACTTCGGAACGCCAACCAACGTCCATCGGCATTGAAACGCGGGTAATCGTGATGATGCAGCGTTTGCTCGGAGAGAAGCAAGGTCGCGTCATTATCGGCATTGCCGACCAGCGGAATCCGCCATAAGAGATTCTCGCCTGTATCACGGAAATCGCGCGCGGAGGCCAACATTGCGGAACTATCCGGCAGCCACGTTTGATCGAGCGTTAAATTCCATAGATAACTCAACTGAGTCGGGATGCTGCCTTGTTGATTGGCGATCATCCAGAAGGTGTCATTGTTGGCGCTGGGGGAATAGATGAATCCGATTAATGCACCATCTGGCGACCAACGCGGCGCACGCACGCTGCCTGTTTCAAACGTCGTGAGGGGATATTTGGTCTCGCCATCGGCGCTCACGACCCACAAATCGGCTTCCTGAGTCAGCGGGACGGAGGGCGAGGCCGCTTGTCCGGGGGGTGGTTCATTGGTGGGCAAAGCGGTAGATTGGGCATCTGCGCCGGGGACGCGCTCATCATAAGAGACATACGCCAGCCATGCCCCATCTGGCGACCAGCGCGGCGAAAATTCACGCCCGGTCACGCTGTAAAATTCGGGCGTTTGTGGCTCAAAATTAATCATGTTAATCCAGCCGATATGATGTTCTTGCGCGTCGGGATTGTCTGCATCGGCGAGGCCGCGACTCATGGTGAAGGCGATGCGCGTCCCATCCGGCGACCAATCCGGCTCCCATGCGCCCCATTCTTGCGCCGGGAGATCGTCATAACGCAGGAGTTGACGCTGCTCGCTGCCGTCGATTTTGGCGGTATAAATTTGTGGGAGGCCGCCAGTTTCCGAGAGTGTGAAAAGTACGCGGCAGCCATCAGGCGAGAATCCCCAAACCTGATGTTCAAACGCGCCGAAACTGAGTTCACGCCGTCCGCCAGACATATCATACAGCAGGATTTTATCCATCGCGGCGGCAGTCGTGGCGACTAGGGGTGCGCCCAGCGGCGGTTGGTCGTTTTGGGCGGTGGTGATTTTGAGATTTGTGAGTGTGAGGATAAAAAAGATGAAGAGAAAATTACTTATTTGTGTGCGCGACATGGATGATTCCTGTTCCCGTCCATTGGTTGATGCAGTTCTATTAAACCACACCAAAGAAGGGCTTTACAATCGCTGTCGGTTTATCCTGTGGGTGATGTTGAGGGGCATAAGATCAGGGCGAGACGTGCCTCGCCCCTACGAAAAATCAGTTGCATTGGTTTTTGTTTCTCCACAAGCAATGGCGCTTTTTTAAACATGACAAAGTGGCATTAGGCCGCATGATCGCTTGAGGCAGTTGACTTCATGCGTTCTTTTTCAGCAGTAATGGCTTGTAATTCAACCGTATTTCGTGCGCCGGTGAAGGCGATGCGGACTGCATAGAGGGTGACGCGGGAAAAGTACAGCACCCAGAAGATGAGGCCTACGAACTTGAGGCTGTCTTCAATAAAAGTACTTACATCGACCATCGTGACAAAATTATCGAAGATCAAAGAAAAGCCAAACAGCCCTCCGGCCAGTATCAGCAAATAATAATCTGTTTCTAGGATATAGCGCCTAAAGTAGAAAAGATAAAGCGCCGCGCCAACTAGATACACAACATAAATGGCTTTTTCCGAGATTCCGATAAGTTCTGGTAAAACATTTTCGTGGAGCAACAGCGTATCATCCAACATCAGTACCAGCGAACAGAGGGCAGAAAGGAGCAAAAAGTGCGCGGCAACCGGAGAATTTTTACTGGCTCTAATCAACAAACTCCCGATGAGGCAAATGGCTACGGTTGCCGTCCAGAGCATTGAACCCGCAGTAGACAGCAAGCCCACGTAAAAGTGGGTATGGTTGATGGTCGCCGGGTCTTTGGTCATCAAAGCCAAAGGTGTATGTGTGATGGATGCCAGAAAATAGACCCCCGCGATGATTGCTAAGGCGATAAAGCTGGCAAAGATGAAGGGATATCCAATGCGGGAAAGCTGCGCCCACTGCTGTTGGATGAAGTTTTTGGGGGTAATGGGCAAACGATTAATCATCGTTTTCTCCTTGTTAAAGTTAAGCCTTGTATGAAATGATGACACTTTTTATTTTAAAGGATTATTAAAATTAAATCACTAAAGGTATTTGAAAAATTCGCCAATTTTTAATTTATTCTTCGTTTATTAAAGGTTGGTTTTTTATTACTTAGAGTAACCTTTGATAAATATAGGACTTTCGCTCACGCATTTACCCCACCCCTAAATCCCCTCCCCATTGCATGGAGAGGGGACTTCAAGATGCGTTTTTCTCCCCCTCTCCAATACTTGGAGAGGGGGCCGGGGGGTGAGGTAAGCGAAAGTCCTGAAATAATTGGAAATTTTGAACCACCAAGAACACCAAGAATTTGAAGCTAAATCTCTGTGTTCTCCGTGCGCTCTGTGGTTAAATCTTTTCCATTTACTTACGTCGGTCTACTTTAGGCAGGCGAAGATAGATAAAATGCACAAGCAGCCACATTATTTCGTGCGCGATTTAATGTTTCGCAGGAAAAAATTCTAGGCAAATATGCCATTGGGCAAGTCCTTAATCATTCGTTAAAATTTTGTTTAACGTTTGCTGCTATATATGGGTAGCGAAAGTGACCCACGATTAAATGAGGAGACCCGACTTATGCAAAAATTTACCCATCGTATTTTACTGGCAGCGATCTTCGCGCTGTTGGTGATTGCCCCCTTTAGCGCTCTGGCGCAAGACGGCATTGTGATTGATC
>Ga0209591_10003795_pt1 | contig 17388 bp, 6 predicted proteins | sample MAT01_FD_187207 | JGI IMG/M metagenome (GOLD analysis project Ga0209591, IMG submission 187207) | Freshwater microbial communities from Lake Fryxell liftoff mats and glacier meltwater in Antarctica - MAT-01 (SPAdes) (version 2) | ecosystem: Environmental > Aquatic > Freshwater > Ice > Liftoff... | reverse complement strand
TCACCGCGAATCCGTTGAGCGTGGCCCAACGGCCTTCAAGCCCCTTGGGTTCGACGACCACACTCGACGCGCCCGTGTTGTTGAGGTTGCTGCGCCAGTGCAGATGCCGGGTAGCGGGTGGCGGGTGGCGGGTGGCGGGTGCCGGTCACCCTGGGTCAGCTCAGCGTGTCGTAGCGCAGGCCGCTTGCACCCTCGCCGCGGCCGGCAGTCTTGCGCCGGCCGACCCACAGCAGCGCGCGGCCGTCGAACCAGCGGGCGTACTGGAAGGCGCGTTCGACCAGCACCCCTTCACGCGCCACCTCTTCTTCTTCGAGCCGATCGGCCTGGCCGAGCAACTGCCCGCGCGGCAGCACACGCTGGCGGCTGCCGTCGAACCCGGTGCGCAGCAGCGCGCGGCGTTGCAGCTCGATCACCGGGTGCGTGCCGCTGCTGCCCGGCGCAGCCACCGGCACGAACGGCAGCCAGTGCGCCGGCACTTCGGTGGCCAGGCGGTAGACCAGTTCGGCTTCGACCGGCGCACCGTCGAGCTGCTGGGTCGCGGCGCGGCGCGAGGCTTCGTCGGCGCGGTCGTAGGCCGTGCCCGACAAACCCTGCACCCGCCGCTCGACGCCCCACACCATGTTGGCCATCTCGTCGCGGAACAAAGCCACCTGCTCCAGCGGTGCGCCGTCGATGCGTCCGGCCAGCGCCGGTGGCAGCCACAGGCCCGTCTCGACACGGCGATTCGTCAGGCTCGCGCCACGGCCGCCCAACTCGAACAGCGACCAGGCCGCGCCATCGGTATTGCGGCTGCGCGGAATGTCGGTGACGACGCCGAAGGTGTCGGTCACCGCCAAGCGCGTGATGTTGTAGAGCGAGCCGACCGGCACGCGCAGCGGCACGACGAACCAGTCGTTGCCGTAGATCAGCGCGAACTCGACCAGCAGCATCCGAGACAGGTCGGTCGGCCCGGCGCCGATTGCGCCGAAGTTGACCGCCGCGTCTTCGAACTCCCAGTAGCGGTCGGCCGGCTTGCCGGCGAATTCGACCGGGGTGGCGAGGCTGGGGCGGCTGAGCAGAAGACGCGTGGTCGTTGTCGGCGTCGCGGCTGGCGGGCTCGCCGACAGCGTGACCGGTGCCACGTCGACCGCGCTCCAGTCGAGTTGGCCGTCGGCGTATTCGTCGGCCACCAGCGTGATCTCGCCCTGGCTGGCGCTGCGGCCCGATGCGGCGAAGGCGTACTCCAGGCGACGCGAATTCCACGCCGCATTGGCCGCCGCGGGCTCGACCACCTGCTGGTCATACCAAGCCAGCCAGGCCTGCAACGCGGCCAGTGTGGCGGCGCGCTGGGCCGCTGCCACCGGCGGCGTGGCGGGCAGCGTGCCGAGCCGGCCGCTTGCATCGCGCAGCGGCGCCAGGGCAGCGGCAAGTTTGCGGCCGTCGAGTGCGTTGCCCGCGGCCATGGCCCACCAGAGCCGCGCCGCTTCGTCGGCGGCCAGGCTCTCGTCGGCTGAAGGAATGGTCAGCGCATAGGTGGCGATGAGCGCGGACTTCAAGCCAGCGCGCAGCGAGGCCGGCCAGGCCGGCAGCAGCAAGCGCAGCGCATGCTGCCCGGCCTCTGCCGCCAGCCGCGGGTGCAGTGCGCGGATCGGCTCGGCCTCGACCTGCACTTCGAGCGGCATCCGGCCGGTGTCTAGCGGCCGGGCCCGGGCGGCCACATCGGCGCCGAGCGGGCCGGCCAGAAAGCGGTCGAGCAACGTGGCCTCGGCGGCGACCTGCACCTGCACCGGCGTACCGGCATCTTCACCGGCGAATTCGAGGAACTGCCACTGCCGGCACAACAGCCACAGCGGGTCGGCCACCGCGGCCTGCAACGCGACTTGCAAGTCGCTCGAGATCGGCAGCGGTTCGAGGCGGTTCCAGGTGTTGACCGCAGGTTTGATGACCCGCTGCGCATTGAGGATGCGCGCGCCGGGAACGAGGACGTTCTGCATGCCGTGGGCCCGCCTTCAGGTTTTGCCGAGCACGCCGGCGCTTGCCGGCGCGAGTGCCGCGAGCGCTTCGAGCCGCACGCCCGGCACGTCGTCCGACAGCGATGCCGGCAGCAGCAGGGCCGGCAAAAGCGTGCCCAGGAAGTGCAGATCCTTCGGGCCGACGGCGCGCAGCCGCGCCAGGTCATGCGCTTCGTCGATGGTGGCGAGCAGGTCGTCGACGTTCCAGGCCGGCGCCGCCGCGTCGGGCGGCACGGCGAGCAGCACGGCCTGCGGCGCGCGCGCGCCGGGCGCGTCGTGGTGAAAGGCGATGCCGGTGGTCTCTTCGCGCGCCGGAATGGTCTCGGGCCAGCCATCGACGAACAGGCCGGCCCAAGGTTTCGTCGGGTCGAGCACGCCGCTGACCGCGGCGGTGATCGCCAGCTCGGCGGTTGCCGGTGGCGTCGTGCCGAAGGGCAGGGCGAGCCAGCGTTCGCCGGGGCGCGCCGGTAACTGCATCACCGCGAGGCTCGCGCTCGTGATGTCCCCGCCGGTCAGCTCGGCGCCTTGCATCACGGTCGCCAGGCGCGCGCTGTCGTCGCGCACCAGGCCCATGCGCTGCAACCAGGCCAATGGCGCGGGTTCGTCACCGCCGAGCAGGCTGCTGCGGGCGGCCAGGCTGGCGGCCAGATCGGCCGGGTGGCCGGGCTGGAACAAGGGCAGCATGGGGAAGCCCTGGCCGAGCAGCACGCGTGTCCGCTCGATGTGCAGGGTGGCCGCCGCTTGCAGCGTGAGCGCGCCGGCGGCCTGGCCGGCGAGGGCCTGTTCGCGCGCGCTGCGCTCGGACATCACCTCGATCAGCGCGCCGCATTGTTCGTGCAGTGCCGCGCGCTCGGCCACGGCCTGGCCGGCCGGCGCGGGCGGCGGTGGCAAGGCTTCGTGCAGACCGAACGCGGCGGCGGCCAGCAGCGCGTTGCGCATGGCGGTCGCGGTGGCGGCGGGTTGGGCCTGTACGTTGCGCAGTGTCGTCAACGCCGTTGCATGCGCGAAGGCACAGGCCTGCGCGCGCAAGCCCAGCTCGGCCGCATCGACGCCTTCGCCGTCGGCAACATGTCGCGGCAAGGCCAGGTCTTGCGCGTGTGCCGGGCGCTGGCCGGTAACGAGGGCGTGGATCGATTGCAGCAATGCCCGCACGGCGCCCAGGCCCAGCGTATTGGCCACCGGCGCGGGCGCGTCGAGCAACTCGATCTCGGTGTCGGGCGTCGGTGCGGTCACCAGCTTTGCAAAGGACAGCAGCACGCGCGCTTCGAGTTCGCTGGTGGATTGTTGCGAGCTGCCGCGCGATGCCATCACCAGCGACAACGGCGACAAGCCCAGGGCCGGCAATGCCAGCGTCAATGGCTTCACCGTGCCACCGTTCCGCAGGTTGGCGGCAAGCACGAACCGCGTCGGGTTGCCCAGCAGCCGCGCGACCCAGGCCGACAGCCGCGGCTCGGCCCGTGCGCGGGCGTCGTTGCCCAGTGCCGTCCAGGTCGTCGGCAACACCGCGTCGCCCAGCAGCACCAGCAGGCGCTGCGTGTAGGCGGTGCCGCTGCGCGGGGTTCGCACGAAGTCGAGGGTCGGCGGGCGCTCCTGCCGGTCGAGTGCGGCGATCGCCGCGCCGGCGCGGTCGTTGTTGCCGAGCACGTTCTGATGCACCGCCTCGGCCACCATCAGGTCGGCGACGGCGTCGTACAGGTCGGTCAGGCGGTTCAGCTCGTCGGCGAGCAACGGGGTGTCGTTGGCGTCGGGTGCGGGCACGAGGCGGGTGAACAGCGCGGCCTGCTGGTCGCGCCAGGCTTGCAGCAACGCGACCCCATCGACGACATCGCGCGCAGCAAGCGTCTCGGACGCACCGGCCGGCGGCGCCACCGTTTCGCCGGTTGGCCGCAAGGGAAACAGGCGCCGCAGCGGCAGGATGAAGCGCGCCAGCAGCAGGTTGCGCTCGCGCAACGCACGCTCGAAGCGGTAGCCCAGCAGCGCGGCCAGCGGCTGCCCCGCGGCGACGCCACCCAGCAGCTGGGCGGCGCGCCGCACGCGGTCGCTGCGCAGGTCGATCTGCAAGGCCTGGTGCTCGGCGTCGTGGTGCGCGAGGTGGCCACTGCGCAGCACCGCCGCGGTGGCTGCCTGCGCCAGCGACGGGGCATGCACATAGCCTTGTGTCGTGGCTTGCGGCGATGCGTCGGGCCGCAGGTCGTCGAGCCAGCCATAGGCGCCGAGATGCAGGCCGCTCGGCTGCGCGGTACGCAAGGTGGCGAGGCGCCGCTGCGCGAGCGAGGTGAACCAGGCATCGAGCCGCCAGGCGCACGCATCGAGCCAGCCACGCAGCGCTCGATCCAGCTCGCCGACGCTGCGCGTGGCCAGAAACTCCATGCTGCTCAGCATGTCGCCGAGCACCGCGTAGTCGGGCGTCGGGCGCACGCCACGCGCGACGGCAGCGGTGACGAACTGGCGCACCGTCTTGTCGGCGGTGATGGACGGGATTACGCTGCGCGCCGCTTCGGCCGGCGTCGTGATCAAGGCGCCGGCCGATGCCACCGGCCGAGTGATCGATTCGATCGCGACGTATTCGGACGCGGCCATCAGCCCGACCGCCGGCAGCGCGTTGATCGCGCCCGCCGAGAGGCGCTGGCGATCGAGCGTGCGCATGTCGGCGCGGTGCAGCTCGCGCGCGACCGCATGCGCGGCCAGCGCTTCGAGCAGGGTGCGGGCCTTTTCGCGCTCCTTGATCGCGTCCCACTCGCCGCTGCTGCGCGCCAGCGTCGCGATCTCGCTCAGGTAGTTGCGCGACAGCCGCGCGGCGGGCGCAGCGGCGGCTTCGTCCACCAGCGGCACACGCAAGGGGTGCGACTGTGGGTGTGCGGCAAAGCCGGCGAGGTCGGGCCGGCGTTTCCAGCCGAGGTGCACGCCGAGCAACTCGGTCAGCGTCTCCTGCGCGGCGGCATGGCGCTCCAGGCCTTGCGATGCATTCAGCGCCAACGGGCCTAGCACCGGGCGCCATTGGTAGCGGCTCGACAGCGGCGTGCTTTGCAGCACACTGGTCAGGTCGGCATCGAGGTCGCTGCTGGCACCCAGGCGCGGTGCACGCGCGACGGCGTCGGTCCACAGCACGCGCAACTTGCGCAGGACCTGAAACAGTTCGGTCTCGAACCGATTGTTCTTGGCCGCCAGGAAACGGTCCGCCGCAATCACCGGCAGCACGCCATACGGCTGGCGCCCGATGCGCAGTGCCGGCATCGGCCCGGCGGGCACGAGGTGCTGGCGCACATGGTCGCGGACCTGCGTTGCCGCGGCGTCCTCGATCATCGGTTTGAGGAAGTCGATCAACCAGCTGCCGAGTGTGCTTTCCCACAAGGCGTTGCCCATGTGCGCCGCGCACAAGGCCTCGAAGCCGGTCGCGCCGGGAACTGCGCTGAGGATGTCCTTGACCGTCGCGCCGAAGCCGAATGCGCGCCACAGGCGGTCGCCGCCGCTGCCGTTGAAGGCCGATGCGGTCGGACGTTTTTCGGGGTCGAGCGCGGCGGCGAGCGCGGCAGCGTCGGGCGCCGCGGCGGCGGTGCTGTCGCGGCTCACGTTGGTCGGCGTGCCGGGTTGCAAGGTAGACAGGCCATCGGTATGGATGTGTGCCGACAGCAGTGTGCGCAGGCTGGCCGCGCCCTTCTCAGGTGTGAACGCGCTGGCGACGCCGAGCACCAGGATGCGGTCGAGACCGGCTGTCATGGCGTCGGCCGAGGGCAGGTCGGCGGCCACGATGCGCAGCGCCATGCCGGCCTTCTCGGCCACGTCGAAATCGACCAGCCAGCGGGCCGAGTCCTGCAAGGGCAGCGCGTTGTCGGGAAGTGGTGTGCCGTCGTCCAGCGGCGTCGGCGTCAGGTCCAGCGGCGTGGCGATCGGGGTGCTCCATTTGCGGAACAGCGTGGCGCCGCCGCGCCGGCCCAGCACCAGCCAGCGCTTGGGCAGCGCCGCGGCGCAGGCGGCACTGGACCAGGTGGCGTCTTGCAGTGGCGTGGCCGGGAACACCGGCACGAACGCGCCGCTGCCCGGGCCGAACGCAGCTGGCAGGTTCTCAGGCGTCAGCGTCTGCACCACCCAGGCTGCGCGCGCGGCACCGAATGGCCCGGCGATGGCCAACCAGGGCGAGGCGGTTCGCAGCACCGGGTTCGGCACCGCCGCACGTTGTTGCCAGTAGGCGATGCCGGCGTCGCGCTCGACCGACGTGAGACGCGGCTCGTGTGCATCGACGTGGATCTGGTCCGGGTAGACACGCAAGCGCAACTCGCGCGCGTTGTCGAAGAAACGCGCTTCCAGCCGCACTGGCAGCAGCGCGACTGGCACGCTCGCGGCGAGTGCATTGATCTCGGAGTCGAAGTTGTCGGCCATGATGATCAGGCGAGCAGGCTGCGGGCGTGCAGCGCGATGCGCATCGGTTGCTGCAGCGACAACGTGGCCAGATGCGCGGCATGGTCCACGAAATGCACTGCGCCGAACTGGCGCCCGGCCAGCGGGTTGCCGGCGATGTGCAGCCAGCCACCCGGTGCGGTGCCGGTGTGGCGCCAGTCGGCGCCCGACCACGCGGTGAGTGCCGGGCTCGCAACGCGCAGGTCGGGTTCGTCGAAACCGAAACGCGGCTCGCTCGGTTGCTGTGCGAGCACGAAGAACCAGCCGTCGCCTTGCAGCAACTCGGTGTCGGCGAGGTCGAAGCCGGCGAACACGATGTCGCTGCCGAGTGCACCGCCGAACACCGGCGTGCGGATGTCGCCGGCTGCCGGCGGATTGATCAGCTGGTTGCCGTTCGCTTTCCAGGCCAGTACCACGGTGTTCGGGTAGCGGCGCAGCAGCCGGCCGCGCACCAGCAGAGCGATCTGCCCGCCCGCGCCGCTGCGGCCATTGCCGCCGAGGGCGTTGGCAGCGGGCCAGGTGTGGATCGCCGGGATGTCGGCGCCGCCATCGGCCCAGTCCCAGAAACGGCGGAACGGCGTACCGCGCTGGTCGGTCGGGAAGCCGCGCCACAGCAACTCGCGGTTCATCTCGTGGTTCAGCCCGACCAGCAGCGCTTCGATGAAGCGTGGGTTGGTTTCGAGCAGCATGATCGCGTCGTCGGGAATCTCGCCGACCCCGGGCAGGAAACGTTCGGGCGCGAGACTGGCCAGGTAGTCGTAGACCGGCACCTCGATCTCGGGCGCGGCGAGGATGCGGTCGAAGGTCGACGCGACCACGAGGCCATGGTTGCTGCGGTCGAGCAGGGTGCCGCCGCCCGCGCCGAGTTGGCCGGCCAGGCGCAGCGGCACGGTCGTGCGCGGGTCGCTGCGCGTCAGCACGCTGCTGCGCGCGGTGATGAGGTCGAAGCCGACGAACTGCAGCACCTGCCGCTGCGGCCCGAGCCGGCCGCCCGGGGCGAGCCCAGTGACGCTGAGTTCGAGCCGCTGGATCGGCACCGGATCGACCTGCGGCGGCGCCAGCGTGATGGTGCCGAGCGTGGTGAATTCGCCGGTCAGCACGCTGGTGCCAGCGGTGGTGCCGAGATCGCCGACTCTGCGCCCGGCGGGGATTGCACGCACTGCAGTCGGCTTGCCGCTCAGTGCGGTCGGGCGCGTGCGCTGCACGTCCAGGCTGTTTGCAGGCAGGCCGGCGATCAGCGCGGCGGCATCGAAGCGCGCGGTCCTTTGCAACGCCACAGCGACCGTCGCAACCACCGGCGCGCTGGTCTCGCCTTGCGCGCGCACCTGTCCCTGGGCGTCGACGGTCAGGGCGCGCAACTCGATCGGCGCACCGGCGCGCGCGGTGACAAGCACGCCAATATTGCCGACCGGCATGCGCTTCTTGACGAGCTCGCCCAACGCGCCATTCAGGCTGTTGCCGGGCACGGTGACCGCGCTCAACAGCGCACGCGCACGCAGCAGATGCGCCTCGGCCAGCATGCCGTTGCTGCGCAACGTGCTGCGCGGTGCGAGTGTCGGTGCGGTCGCGTCGGCGAGCTGGCGGGTGTCGGCGCGCAGCTGGCGCAGCGCGGTCGCGCCAACCGTCACCGGCAGGCCGATGGCATGCAGCGCGACACCGGCGTCGCCTGTTTCGGGCAGCGCCAGCGCGGCGAGGTCCGGCAGCCCTTGCAGGCCGGACGGCACGAAGCGGCTGGTGTCGACATCGAGTGCGCCGCTGGCAAGCCGCGTCAGCATCGAGCCGCGCGGCGCCGCGGCGCGCGATGCTGGCAGCACGTCGCCAAGCCGCCGCGCCTTCGCGCGCATCGGCCGCTGCGGGCTGGCGAGGCGCCGCAGCGCCGGGTCAGTGATGGCGTCGGGCAGGCTCGACGCCGCGAGGGTTGCCTGCAGCGTCAGTCCGCTCTGGCGCGTGCGGCCGGCCATCGGTGCGGTGAGTTGCAACAGGCGGTCGGCCGGCTGTGTCGCCAGGTGTTTGGCGTGCACCCGCAACAAGGCCTCCTGCGACAACCGGGTCTGGCTCATCAGCCGGTTCGCTTCGAGGATGCGGCCGACCTGCTCCCAGCTCCACTGCATGAAGGCTTCCTGGTTCTGGCGCTCGATCTCGGCTCCCAGCCCGGCGGCGGCGCGGGTGCGCGGGTCGAGGTTCAGCTCGTGTTGCCAGGCTGGCAAGGCTGCGGCGGCGGTGTGCTGCCGGCTGTGCCATTCGCCGTAGATCGGCGGTGCCAGGGCCGGGCTGTTGTCCAACGCGCCAACAGTGGCCTGCCTGGCCGGTGCATCGAGTGCGGCCTGCAAGGCCTGCTGCACTGGCACGCTGACTTCGGCCAGCGTAGCCGAACTGCGCGCCGGTGAACGCAAGGCGCCGTCCATCAGCAGCGTCGCGCCTGGGTCGTCGGGGGCGAGCGCCGGCAGCTCGGGCCCGGCCGCGCCGATGTACAGGCGCTGTACGCCGAGGGCCGGCGGCGCGGGGAAGGGCTTGAGTCGCCGCGCCAGCGACTCGAAATCACCGGCCGGGCCCGTGGCGAACGTCCAGTGGAAAAACACCGGCAAACGAAGCGCGCGAGTGAACGGTGCCTGCCAGGCCGGCAGCAGCGGTGCTGTCGGCGACGGCGCATCGCCGAGGCCGCGACGCACCCCCGCATCGAAGGCCGGCACCAGGCAGGCGGCATACCGCTTGCCTGCTTCGAGCCGGCGTGGCGCGAGCAGTCGCGAGACATTGGCCGCGGGTTTGTCGGCCAGCTCGGTCGCGATGTTGAGGTTGCCGGCAGGCGCCAGCAACTGGGTGTGGGCCCAGGCCCAGGACTCGGCCAGATCGGGCAGCTCGGTCGCCGCGGCCTCGGCCGAGAGTGTGAGGATCGGCAGTGGGCGGCCGCTCTCGGTGCGCGGTGTCTCGGCCCGGTCAAGATCGACGACGATCAGCACGCACCAGGGCCGCAACCGCTCACCGGTGCCAGCCTTCGCGGGGGTGAACAGCCACGGAAAGTCCGGCGGGTCGAACTCGATCAGCGCGAAGTAGTTCGGCTCGACATCGCTGCTGCTCGGCCGCGGCTCGGTGCGCACGATCATCTGCGGGTCGATGCCGATCACGTCGCCCGGGCCGTACAGCGACAGCGCATACGGTATTTCGCCGAGGTTGCTGAGCGTGATGCCGACGCTGACCTGCGCGCGCGCCGGCAACGGTGCGCCGTTGTCGGGATCGACGATGCGGTCGGCCAGGCCGCGGCGGGCCCAGGGCAGGAAGCGGTAGGTGGTGTTGGCCATGGGTTGCTCTCTAGGCCAGCTCGAAGGCTTCGCACAATTGCGTGCTGCGCGCCAGCGACACCGGCACACGCTGCTCGGCCAGCATCACCGCGCGGCCGGCATTGGCGCCGAGCTTCACCGCCGGCTCGGCGCGCAGCGTGTCGCGTGTCGCAGCGGCCAACGGCGCGGCAGCCAGGCTGACGCGGGCACGCGTTTTCTTCGCCTGCCGTTCATCGTGCCGTTGCGGTGCGCGGGCCGCAGCGCCGCTGCCGGCTAGCACGCCGAGCAAGCCATGGTCGACACCGATGCCACGCAAGCGCGTGTCGGGCCGGGTCGGGTTGAAGCCATGGCTGTCGAAGTCGATGTAGGCCGTCTCGTAGTCGAGCGTCGTGGTGAGCACCGAGGCGCTGGGGCGGAATGTGGCGCTGCTGAATTCGAGCCCGGCGTCCATCGTCTCGAATGAAGGTTTGGCGAGTTTGTCGTCCTCGCTCATGTCGAGGTACTGGGCGCGTGCGAAGTGCTCCTGCACCGGCGGGCAGCTGGCCAGCGGCACCGCCACGCCGCCAAGCTTGATGGCGGTCAACTCGAACTTGATCGGCCCGGCCACCTTGGTGCTACCGTAGCGTTGGAGCGTCAGCCCCAGCGGCACGACGCGCTGCGAAAACACCGCGCGGCCCAGTGGGTGCGCGAGCAGCGTGGCATCGCCCGGCGGTGGTGCCAGCGTGACCATCCCGTCGGCACCGGCCGGCAGTTGCGCTGACCAGTTTTCGGCCCGCGCCAGCTCGGCCGCCAGTAGCGCACGCACATCGGTCGTGATGACGCCGAGTGCGGGCGAGCTGCCCCAGGATTCGTCGAAGGACTTGTCGATGTCCCACCAGAGAATCGAGAAGCTGACCTTGCCCGCGACGTGCCACAGGCCCGGCCCTTCGACCGTGCCGAGGCACTTGACCGCAGCGAGCGAGTGGCCCTTGTAGCTGATCTCGACACTGACGCGGAAGTCGACCAGGAAGTAGGTGTGCGGTTCGCGGTAGATCAGCGCGTCGAAGCCGATGTTGCCCTTGATCGCGACCGGCCCGATCTTGGCCGTCGCCGCGATGTCGACACCGAACTGGATCGTGCCCGGCGAGATGGCGAAGTACGCGGTGATCGCGAGCTTGAAGCGGCCAACCTCGAAGGCCGCGCCGAGCCGGTCGAGCACGCCGCCTATCTCGGTCGGCACATCCTTGAAACGCGGGTGGAAGCCGCCGGCGGCGAGCAGGAACCGCGGCTGCGCGCCGTAGTCGCCCCAGACCGCGAGGCTGCCGGTGATCGCGATCGTCGCGATCTTCGAGTCGCGCAGGCGGGCGATCACGCCGTAGCGCTTCTGGTCGCGGTCCCAGAAACCGAGCACGTCGATGACGAGCTGCACGACGGTCGTCTTCGGCTCGTTCTTTGTCGGCCCGAGCGTGACGCGCAACTGGCCGACCAGCACCGCGCGCGAGAAGCGCACGTCGCCATCGCCTTGGCCGAACACGTTTTCGAGCTGGATCAGCACGCCGATGCGGATGAACACGAAGCGCGGCGTGCCGAAGCCGATGTCGAACATCGGCGCGAACACCAACGCCCGCGGCGTGTACGGGAACAGCGTGCGAAGCCGGTTGATGATGCGCGGCGCGTTGGCCACCGGGTCGGCCGGAAACAGGATGTCGTCGAAGGCCTTGGTCTTCATGCCGGCGATCAGCTGCGGTGTGTCGACGCCATGCTGCAGGCCGAACAGGCCACCGACGCCGTTCAGCGTAAAGCCGAAGCCGAGCTGGGCCGGCGGGAACTGCGTGAACACCAGCAGCAGCAGCGACCATTCGTCGTGCTCGCGCGGGCTCAGCAGGCCGATCGCCTTCAGCCCAAGTTTGCCGATCTTCAGCTCCAGCACGCCGGCGTATTCGTGTTTCACCGGGTCGATGAACAGGTAGCCGCCGCCTTTCACGAAGCTGCCTTTGATGCTCAGGCCCAGGCCTTCGGGCGGCTTGAAGCCGAGCGAGAGGTTGAACCAGCCGAGGTTGTTGTTCTCGGGCAGGCGCTCGAACTGCAGCGAGAACCCCATGCGGTCGATCGCGACCGCCAGCGGGCCGAGCGTTGCGGTGAACGCGCCGCCTACCCCGAGCGCCAGCTCGCCGCCACGCGGGGTCGGGCCGAGCGAGAGTTCGAGGTGGTGCACCGTCAGCAGCTTGGCGATCGAGCGGCCGACCGGCAGCGTGACCGCGGCGCGGGTGCCGCCGTCGAGGCGCAAGCCGTCTTCGTCGGCGACCAGGCCGACCGAAAAGCGCAGCGTCGCGCCGTCACCGACGAGCGTGCGCAGGAAGCTGTCGCCATCGCCAGCGGCAATCACCAGCTCGGCATTGCGCAGCGCGGCGATCTGCGCGATGCGGTCCTTCGTGACGCTGAAACCGAACTCGGTCTCGTAGACGTCGAGGCGTGTGCCATCGGCTTCGCCGAAGCGGAACGCCGGTGTGTCGACCTCGCCGGCGGCGACCGTGAATTTGAGGAACGGGTTGTCCAGGCCGGCATGCACCTGGCGCGGCAGCGGGCTGTCGCCGCACGGCAGGTACACATCGAAAGCCGAGCCGAAACCGGCGTCGAGCAGGTAGCGTGTCGGCGTCTTCGGCGCTGGGTCGTCGGGGTTGACATCGGCCGGATCGGGCGGACTCGAATTGCTCAGCGTGACCGCTCCGCCAAAGCTCAGGAACAGGCCCGGCCCGCCATGCTCGGCCGGCACGAACAGGATGCTGCTGAGCAGCCGCGTACCACTTTCGACGTGGCCGATGCTGATGGTGGTCGTGCGCATCGACACGAGATCGGCCAATGGCGTGGCGGTATCGGGCGAGGCGTCCCAGCCGTAGTTGATGTCGACGTGGCCGGGGCGTTCGCCGTCTTCACGGTTCAGCCCGTCGATCAGTTGCAGCACCAGCGCGCCGGCGGCCGACAGGCGCTGAGCCAGCAACTCGCTGGGCGGCAAGTCCTCGCCATAGAGCTGGCGCAACATCACGCCGGGGTCGATCAGCGCCAGCGTCTCGACGTCGTCTTCGACGAACAGGATCGTGCGCATCAGCGCATACAGGGCTGGCGCGCGCATGCGCACGAAGTCGGTCGCGATCAGACGGAACAGCAGGTACTCGACTTCGACCGGATCGAGCTTGTCGGTCGAAAAATCACGCGCCAGCGACTTGATCTGCGGCACCAGCTCCTGGATCTGCTGCACGAGTTCGGAGAACGCCGCCTTGTCCGGATCCAAGCCGGCGCCGAACCGCTTGAACTGCGCCTTCTTCGCTTCCGGGATGTCCTCGCCCTCTGCCAGCCCCAGGTCCTGGCGGATCGAGCGGGCCACCGCCGGGTCCCCCAGGTGCTCTGGTATCCACTTGGCCGCCTCCTTGAAGAACGCGACAAGGCGACCGAAGATGTTTTTCTTTGGGCTTTTCTTCGGCGCCGGGGCGGTGGCCATTCAGCGCGTCTCCAGGGCCGGTGGCGGCGCCAGGCTCGGCGCCAGACGGGTCTCGTGGCGGGTGCCTTCGGCAAACCGAGCCGAGCCGACCGCGTCGGCCGAAAACAGGCTGTGGCGCAGGCGCAGCGTGCCGTCGGACTCGCGCAGCACGCGCACGATCGCGATGTTGGACTTGAAGATCAGCTGGCGCAGGTGCTCGAAGCGGTCCATCGTGACCGTCTGGTGGCGCGCCGCGATGTCGTGGTAACCCTGCAGCGCCTGGGTCGGGTTCAACTCCTGGGTTGCCGTGAACAGCGGTTGACGCAAACGTGGCGGCAACTCGCTTTCGTGCCGCTCGTCGCGCAGCACCGTGAGGCGCCAGCGCCAGTCCGGCGGTTTGTCAGCGGGGAAGGCCGTGCCCGCAGGCCAGCCGCCGGCCGGGATCAGCGAAGGCTTGCGCACCAGCCGCCCACGCCGGCCCGGCGACACCCTGGACGGGAAGGGCACGACCACCGGCGACGCAGCCGCCCAGGCCAGCCGGTTCACCGCCAGCGCACCTGCCACCAGCTGCAGCACCGGGTTCTGCCGCGTCAGCAGCTTGACGATGGCCTTGAACTGGTTGCGCGCCGGGCTGCAGGTGAGCTGCACGATGCGCGACGGTGTCGCAACGCCCTTGCGGTAGTGGTCCATCGCCACGCTGCACGAGAAGTGCACGTCGCCGGAAAGGATCGCCGCGGCCGGGTAGGTTGCCAGCCGCTTCAGGAACTCCTCACGTGCGATCTCGTTGGCCGACCAGCCCTCGGCGTCGTACTTCTCGGTGCCGATATTCGGGCGCAGCGCGGTCTTGTATTCCTCGCCGATCTCGCCGAGATCGAAACCTTCACCGTCGAGCCCGCGGCCGAGGTGCTTGGCGTCGATTGCGATCTGCGCCGCCGGCCAGCCGATCGAGTCGATCACATCGGGTGCGAACACCGGCGCGGCCGACACGACGAATAGCATCTCGCGGCCGTCGCTGAGGGGCCCGACCGGCAACTGCGCGTCGCGGCTTGCGCCGAGCAGGTCGGGCGGCTGGTCGCCCTGGCCGGCGAACTTGCGACGCGTGCGGGTATCGAGCACGATCATCAGCGAGCGCGGCGACGGCACCTGGTAGTTCCAGCGCACCATCTGCACGGGGGTGGCCGGGGTCAGGCCGATCAGCCGGTGCATGACGGTGTCGTCGCCCTTCGGGTACGGGCCGGTCGGCTGGCCGAATCGGGTGCTGATCTCCTGCAGGAACTCGGCGTTGCGCCCGGCCGCTGCGAACGCCGCCGGGTCGTTGCCCCAGCCCTGGAACAGCGCGTACGCACACAGTGCATTGCGGATCGTCTGCGCGCCGAGCGGCTTGCTGTAGACGCGGTTGATCCACTTCTGGCTCAAATTCCAGTCGTCGGTCACGTCATGGTCGTCGAAGATCATGTAGGTGGCGACGTTGGCCAGCGCGCGTGCCACCGCCGGCACACCGGCGCGAAACTGGCGCAGCGCCAGCGGCACCGCGTTGGTGTCGGGCAGGTCCCAGATGCGCGGGTTCCAGACCGCCAGGTACATCGCGACGAACTCGCCGAAGCCGAGCAGGTGGTGGTTGGCACTGGTCGAGAAACCACCGACCTGCTGCAGCGCGCGCTGCCGCCCGCGCTTCATCAGGATGCGCTTGACGCCCGGCTGCGGCGGGTCGGGTGCGACGATGTCGTCGGGCGGGTAGTTCTGCAGATCCACCGCGAGGCCGTTGAGCTGCTCGTCGGGCCCGACCACCGCGTGGGCGATCGGCGACAGCATGCCGAGCAGGGCCACGGTCAAATCGTCCGCATAGATCTGGTCGCCGGTCAGGAACAGCTGCTGCGGGCGCTCGAGCGGGTTGGTCAGGGCCGCGCCGATCAGGTCGTCGAGCCCCGCCATCGCGTCGTGGTCGGGTGCGTCGGTGCAGCGGCAGCTGGCATGCGCGAAGCAGGTGTTCTCGACCAGCGGCGGCGGCGTCACGAAGCTCGGCAGGCGATCGGCGGCGTAACCGAGCGCGAGGCCGAAGCCGGGTGCGGCATCCTGCAGCAGGCCGAGCTGTTTGAGGCCCTGCGCGCCGACCTGCAACTCGTAGGCATACAGCACGCCGGGCTCCAGCGGTGGCTGCGGGGCCTGCAGCGTCAGCGTGACGAGCGCGATGTGCAGCTTGCGGCCGAATTGACGGGTCGCAACGACCGCCGTGCCGACCGGCGCATTGCCCGAAGCGACTTGGCCAGCCGCCGCGCCGGCCACTTGCAGCCCGCGCCAGACTGTCAACCGCACCTCGGCGCTGGTGTCGCGCAACGCGATCCACACGCTGCACGAGCGCGGCTCTACCCGGCGCACAATGGGCCCAGCTAACACCATGGGTAATGTACGTTCGGCCATCGTCGCCATCCGGTCCCGACAGGAGTCACGCCGATCCTAAGCAGGTCGAACGCTGGCCGGTATCCCTAGGAGTGTGGGAGATCAGCCGCCGGCGCCGAAGGTCCCGTCCTGTTCATGGCGGCGATCGCAACTTCGTTGTCGTGCACTGGGTGCCGGTCAGCCCTGACCACCGCTGACAGTCGGACCACCTGCGCTTCACCGGCACCGTTTTCGTCGGCACGGTCAGCGAGGGGATCGGAGTTTCACGCGCTGTTATCCAGCCCATGGCCAGTCTGCGCAGGGCACCTCATGCTGGCGAAGCGGCGTTGGGAGTCGTCTGCAGCGCTGCTGAAGTCGCCACTGCGGTCCAGCGTCGGGGCCGTATACCGGCGAGCCCGCGGCACCAGGTAACGCTTGCCTACCGCAAGATGCCACGCCGATTCGAGGATGACCACAATGATCTCGAGCTGACCACCGCAGTTCGGGCAGTGCGCGAGATCGATCGCAAAGACCCGCTTGAGCAATCGGGCCCGGCGAGGCGCCGTACAGCCGCCGGTCACCAGCACCCGCTTGTGGCCGATGGCAGGTACCTACGAACGGCAGGTTCAGCGACGCCCGTTGAGCTCGTTGTTTACGCAGGCTCAGCGATTGCGTTCCGAGCCGCGATCCCTCTGCGGGTGTGCGGCTTCGGCCATGAGCTTCGTAGGTCCCGGATCGCGTCGATCAGCGCGCAGGTGTGCTTCTCGCGCCGCCGCCAACCCTCCGGGCGCTACCTCGGCAAGATACCTCACTGCCTCCACGGCAAGTCGGACGTCGGCCGGATCCTTCGAAGCGGCCAACGCGCCCGCAATCTGCTCCCAGGCCTTGATCGCATCGGCCCGAACCGCCAGCGCGCGCGCACTGGTCCGCTGCACCGGCCTCTGCCGAATCAGTTGCCCGCGACCTGCCGCTCGCTCTTCCCAAAGCTTGCGGTAGTTCCGATTCGCCGCCCGGACTGGTTGCCGGCTGGCCACCGCGTTCACGCCGCGGTCCTGCAGGTTTCGGGCGAAGACCGCACGCCAGCGATCCAGGTCGGCCTTGCGAGGCGACAGACGCACGCCGTCGTACCGATCGGCACGAACAGAGAGGTGCACGTGGGGCGCCCCCTGGTCTTCGTGCATCACGAACACGTACTTGTGGCCCTCGAACAGTTCGCGCGCCGCCTCGGCAGTGGCCGCGCGCACGGCCTCCGGTGGTGTGCCGGCCGGCATCGAGAAGATGATGTTGAAAGCCTCGCGCCTCGGGCTGTCATCGTCAATGTACGCGCCGGCGACTCGCCATTCGTCGGCCAGCTGGACCAAGCCGTCGCGCCCCTGGATTTTCTCGCCGCGCTCGTCCTCGATCTCCAGCGTCTTGCCTTTGCCACCGACCTCTTCTTTGCCTTGCCGGCCGATGTACCTGAAGTGTGCGGCGATGGCCTTCATGCCGCGACCACCGCCGGTGATCTTGACCATCACCTGCGTCGCACCAGGCGCCACCGTGCTGCGAACCCGGCTACGCACTTCGTTGGCGGACATCGCCACGGTTAAGGCGGCCACGGTGGTCAACAGCGGCAGCTTGCCGCCGCCTCCGCCACTCTTGCCCTTGGGAACCGGATAGAACAGCCTGGCGCCCCACTCGGACAGCATGCCGTCGGTGTCGAGTGTGTTGCGTGTGGGCCCCTGCGGCGCGGCCGGGCCCGCGCCAGACTTCAATCGGTCGTTGCTCAAGGCTTGTCCTTGTGAGGGGTCACCAGTGCCCGGATCGTCGACACGACACGCGCGGCCTGCTCGACGTGCTCGCGCACCGCCTGCGCGAACATCTGCAGGTTCTTGGTGTCGGTGTTCCGAAACCCGCC
>Ga0209591_10003794_pt1 | contig 17394 bp, 18 predicted proteins | sample MAT01_FD_187207 | JGI IMG/M metagenome (GOLD analysis project Ga0209591, IMG submission 187207) | Freshwater microbial communities from Lake Fryxell liftoff mats and glacier meltwater in Antarctica - MAT-01 (SPAdes) (version 2) | ecosystem: Environmental > Aquatic > Freshwater > Ice > Liftoff... | reverse complement strand
GAAAATCGGCCCCGCCCTCACCACCGGCAACACCATCGTCCTTAAACCCGCCGAACAAACTCCCCTCACTGCCTTGCGCCTCGGTGAGATTGCGCTCGAAGCCGGCCTGCCTCCCGGCGTTCTCAATGTTGTCACCGGCTACGGCGAAACCGCCGGCGGCGCCCTCGCCGCCCATGACGACGTGGACAAAATCGCCTTCACCGGCTCGACCGAAGTCGGCAAGATCATCCTTCGCGCCGCCGCCGGAAACCTGAAAAAAGTCACCCTCGAACTCGGCGGCAAATCCCCCGCCATCATCTTCAAGGACGTTCACGACAAACAAGCCGCCATCCAAGGCGCGGCCAACGCCATCTTCTTCAACCACGGCCAGTGCTGCGCCGCGGGTTCGCGCCTCTATGTCGAAAAAGCCATCTTCGACGAAGTCGTCGGCGGAGTCGCCGAACGCGCTAACGCCATCAAGCTCGGCGCCGGCGTGGACGCAGGCACCGAAATGGGCCCGCTCGTTTCCGAGGAACAATTCAACCGCGTGAGCGGCTTCATCGCCGAGGGACTCAAGGCCGGCGCGACTGCCCTGGCCGGCGGAAAACACGTTGGCGAAAAAGGCTATTTTGTACAGCCCACCGTTTTCACCAACACCCGTCCCGACATGAAAATCGTGCGCGAGGAAATCTTCGGCCCGGTCGTGGTGGCCGAACCCTTCGACGATCTGGAACAGGTCATGCAGTTTGCCAACGGCACCGATTTCGGACTCGCCTCCAGCATCTGGACCAGCGACATCAGCAAAGCCCACCGCGCCGCCGAGATCATGCGCGCCGGCACCGTCTGGATCAACTGCCACAACATCTTCGACGCCGCCATGCCCTTCGGAGGCTACAAACAATCCGGCTGGGGCCGCGAAATGGGCCACGAAGCGCTCGAGCTTTATACCGAGACAAAGGCGGTCTGCATCGCGCTGTAAAGCTACAACCGCAGCCAACGGCGCAGGTGCGCGTCGAGCAGGGAAGAGTCAGCGGCAGAAAGGTGGCCGACGATTTTGAGCACAAGCTTGGACTCCACCGTGGCAAGTCGCGCCTTGACTCCGCTGGGAACGTTCAGCCCCGCAGCCTGCCAGTCAGCGAAAGGAAAATCGGCATTGGCGAGTTGCGAGGTAAGCGGAACAAGGAAGAGGTCACCGGGAAAGCTCCCAAAGCCGATAACGATGGCCGGACGTACTTTGCGACTGCTCAAATCCGTGAGCGGAATGGGCAGGAGAACAAGGTCATCGCGCAAGCAATTCATTGAAAACGTCGTCGGAGTCGTTATCCCAAGCCTCGCGCAAGCGGCATTCCGATTGGGCCAGCCATGCCGCACGCTCAGAATCTTCGGAAAGCGTCTCTACCAGGAGGCGGACGTGAGTGTGTTCCGGCAACAACAATGGCTGAAGCGGGCGCAGCAGCCCATCCTCGTAGATGGCTTCGACGGCGGTTGTCATGTGCGAGGCTTAGCTTTTACCCTCAATTACGCAATCGGGTTTTCGCCGCCTGCATCGCGCTCCAGGGCCAATTCACGAAGGGTGGAAAATGACACGAAAAAGAGAACCCCGGATTGCACGGATTTACACGGAAGGGAGTGCGGCCACGAGGACTAAGCATGTCTGCCCTGCCGGGATGTCTGCCCGAAACTCTGAGAAGGCGGCTACTTCTTTTTCGGAGCAACCTTCGCCGCCTGTTTGGCGGCTGAAACGTTTTGCTTCTGCTGATTGGCACCAGCGGTCTTGGACTGCTTTTGCGTGGATTTCTTCTGGTTGGCTTTTGGTGAACGATCGCCCATGATTTTTTTGGAGTTTGGATGTTTTCCCGCCGCGCAGGGAATTCCACGCCGAAGGAAACGCCGTTATCTGCCTTGGCGGCCCTTTTGTAAATAACGCCGCCGATTTCTTTTCCGGTGGCGGGCCTGTCTGGGATCGCGTTCAAGACGCGGGCTGCGCGGGAGATCTCCCCGGCACGAAACGGAGCACCATTACAAGCGTGAGGGCGACCAGCACCGCGCTGAACCACATCACCACTTGCAAGCCGTGCAGGTAGGACTGGCCGACGATCTGCGCGAGATCGCCCACCTCGGCCACGGTGTGATTCTGCAAATGGAGCTGATGCATGTTTTGCGCGCCGGCCATCACATTGCCGACCGCTGCCTGTTCCGCCGCTGTGAGGGTGACGCCCTCGCGGGCAAAAAGTTGATCCAGCCGCGCTTTGCTGACTGCGGTGAAAATCGCCGTGTTCACCGCCAGCATCAGGGCCGATCCCGCCAACTGACACATGAAGGTGATGCCGCTGACCAAGCTGGCTTTTTCCGTTCCCGCCGTTTCGATCGCCCGCGCGCTCACGGTGGGAATCACCGCGCCCACGCCGATGCCGAGTAGAATCATGAGGGCATTGAAGGGCAGCCACGAGGCTCCGGGTCCGGCAAAGCCCAGCATGACGGAGGCCAGCGTGGCGGAAACGAGTCCGATAATGAGCAACTGCCGCGTTCCGAAGAGCTTCGAGAGCGGGCCTCCAAAGTAGGAAACCACGCCGTAACTGAGCATGAAAGTCACCACGCGAAATCCTGCAATCATGGGTTCATCGCCCAGAAACTTCATGGCGTATTGTGTGTAGTAAAGCAGCACGATGAAAAACAACTGGCAGATCACCATCGCGCTGACGCAGAGCGTTTGAAATTCCCGGCTGCGCATCAAATCCAGGGGCACCAGCGGTTCCGCCGCCCGTTTTTCAATCCACGGAAACACACCAAGCAAGACCACAGCCAGCACGAACAAGCCAATCGTGCGGCCATCACTCCAGCCCCACGATTGCACCTGATAAACCACCATCATCAAAGCCACCAATCCGCCCGTGAGGGCCACCATGCCCGCATAGTCGTTGCGCGGATTTTCACCCTCCGCGCGCTTGTCCGGAGCCACGCTCAACCAGGTGATGAGTATGGCAAAGAGAGCCATGGGCACATTGACCCACAAGACCCAGCGCCAGGAAAACCACTGCGTGAGGGCTCCGCCCACCACCGGTCCGGCGGCGTTGCCCAGCGAACACGTCCCAAAGATCAAGCCGAGGGCAAACGCCCGATTCGCATCACCGACTGCTCCACAGGCCATGCCGACCATGGCGGGCCAGAGCATGGCCGCCCCCACGCCCTGCAACACGCGAAACGCAATCACCGATTCGCCGCTCCAGGCCATCCCGCCCAGCAGCGAGGCCAGGGCAAAGATGCCCATGCCGATAAGAAAAACCGTTTTGCGCCCATAGGCGTCCGCCATTTTTCCACCCGCGACCATCAGCACGGCAAAGGCCAGCACGTAGCCGTTGATGACCCACTGCACGCCCTCCAGATCGAGGGAAAACTGACGCTCCAGCGCGGGCAGGGCGAGGTCCACCGAAGCGAAATCCATCGCAATGGCCAGGGCTCCCGTAACGATGGCCGCGTAGATGAAAATGTTTTTGCTCATCTGCCGCGAGACTCTGTCAGCGGCTCCGCGCCCGCAAGTGCTTTCGACTTGTTGCCCGCGTGGTTTTCGAGCAGAGCATGGGCATGAAAAGGCCACACGGCTCCACCCCCCGGCTCGTTGTCTTCTCGTTGCTCCCCGCTTCGCTGACCCCGGCCTGGAGTGGCGAACTCAAAAAGGACTACTTCACCGCCACGAAGACGGACGTCAAGCCGGTGACCGCACTCGAAGGCACCCCGCTGATTTCCGGCAGCGTGACGATGGGTCCGCTGCCGAAATAGAATGCAACCATGTCCGCCCGCAAGCTCATCGCCACAGCCTTCCAACACTGGCGCGGAAAAATCGAAGCCCCGCATATTGTCCTCGGGCAACTTGGCGAAAAACTTGCCGCCGAACACTTGCGCAAGCACGGCCACAAAATTCTCTTCCGCAATTTCCGCGCCCCGCACGGCGGCGAGGTGGACATTGTCTGCCGCGACAAGCCCCATAATGAACTCGTCTTCGTCGAGGTGAAAACCCGCAGCAGCGAGGACTTCGGACGTCCGTTCGATGCGGTGAACCGCAAAAAGCGTCGCCTGATACTGCGCGGCGCCATGACGTGGCTGAAGATGCTCGACATGCCCGACATTACGTTTCGTTTTGATGTTGTCGAAGTCGTGATGACGACACCTCCCGAAATCCGTCACCTCGAAAACGCCTTTCAACTGCCGGACGATTATTCGTATTAACATCATCCATGCGCATCCTTTCCGGCATCCAGCCCTCGGGCACCCTCCATCTCGGCAACTACTTTGGCATGATGAAACCGGCCATCGAATTGCAGGATCGCGGCGAGGCCTTTTATTTCATCGCCGATCTTCATGCGCTGACAACGGTGCAGGACGCGGGCGCACTGAGCGAAAACATCCGCAATGTGGCCATTGATTTTCTAGCCTGCGGCCTCGACCCGCGCAAGGCGTGCTTCTTCCGTCAATCCCAGGTGCCTGCGGTCACGGAACTGGCCTGGATCCTGAGCACGCTGACCCCGATGGGTCTGTTGGAACGCTGCCATTCCTACAAGGACAAGATGGCGAAAGGCTTCGCGCCCTCCCACGGACTCTTCGCCTATCCGGTGCTGATGGCGGCGGACATTCTCATTTACGACAGCGACCTCGTTCCCGTCGGCAAGGATCAAAAGCAGCACATCGAAGTCACCCGCGACCTTGTGATCAAATTCAACGAGACCTACGGCAACACCCTCAAGATGCCCGAACCCAGCATTCAGGAAAGCACCGCCGCCGTGCCTGGCCTCGATGGTGAAAAAATGAGCAAAAGCTACGGCAACACCGTCGGTCTATTCGAGGAAGAGGCTGCCCTGCGCAAAAAAATCATGAGCCTGAAAACCGACTCCACTCCGGTGGAATCGCCCAAGCCGGTGGAAAATTCCACCATCCTTGGACTTTACAAGCTCGTCGCCAACTCCGCCGACTACGCGCAGATGGAAGCCGATTTCCGCAACGGCGGCTGCGGTTACGGCGATTTCAAGAAGAGGCTCTTCGGCGCGGTTTGGGAATATTTCACCCCCATGCGCGAGAAACGGAAGGAAATCCTGGCCGATCCCGGCTATGTCGAGATGGTGCTGAGCGAGGGCCGCGAGAAGGCTGGCGGCGTGGCGGGAAAAGTGATGGCTCGCGTGCGGTCCGCCGTGGGCTTGTAAGCCTCAATCGCGCTTTACGATACCCACCTCGCCGCCGACCCGGAGAAAATAAACCGCCAGGACGAGCAAAACCGCGATGGGAAGAAGCAGGATGGCGTGGCTGAAAAACCAAATTCCCGCACCGCCGCCGACCGCCCCCGCCGCATAACACAGCCAAATCCCCGCCGCGCTCAGCACATCCCGGCGTTTGGCCTGCGCCCCCGGTTTGCCGCGTTCCTTGACGTATTCCGCTGCGGATTTCCCAAGCATGTCGAGCACGCCGGTGACATAGGTGGAGGGGAAAACCGAACGGCCGACCTGCCGGAGCGTGGCATTTTGCAGGCCCATCGCCAGCAACGGCAGAGTGGCCAGCAGAAAATAGCCAGGCGTATTGATGGGCTGACTGCCGAACTGGAAAAGCAACGCGGCAAAAATCGACAAGAGCATGGCCTCCGCCAGCAGGATTGCTCCGCACCGCCGGAAACTTTGCGTGCCAGCCGTGCAAAGATATCCCAGGAAAAGCCCGAGGACAAAGATCGGCACCGCAAACAAATGCGGCAGTCCATCGCTCCAATGTCCCTGGCCGAACATTTCCCCTAGCGAAGCGGTGTTGCCGCTCATATGAGAAACGAAGAGCCCGCCAAGCGTAAGCAACCCAATCGCATCCACACAACCGCCCACGCCTGCCAGTAAAAATGCCTCGCGGGTCGTGGAGGCGCGGTTGCCGTGAGGCATGGCAGTCTAGCGCCCGGATTCGGGCGGGGCACTTTTATCTTTATACCAAAGGATGCCATTACGTTTCAGATTCGCGACGAGCGCGCGCAGGTTGTCCGCCACTTCCTTGTCGTTGAGCAGAACGCCAAGGGCTCCTTTGCCCTGTCTGGCTTGTTGCAGCAGGCCGCGCGCATCCACCAGCGTTTTTTTCAATTCGTCGGCTGCGCCCTTGGCCGAGGCAAAGGTGGCCTCGCCGCCTTTGATCGCGCCGCCGGCCTGCTCGACGAGGCCGTCAATTTTTTTGGCGGATTCGGCGAAGGAGGCGCTGGTTTGTTTCAAGTTCGCGATGGTGGTGTTGAGGTCCCCCATGGTCGTGCCGGTGAAGACACCGGTGTCGAGCTTGGCCGTGATGCTCTTGATGTTGGCCACGGTTTCCTGGAGTTCGCTCATCATCGCGTCGGCCTTGGTGGTGAGTTCGCCAAGGCCGGCCCCGGTGCGGCCTTTCACGGTGGTATTACGAGGGATGGGGGCCGATCCCTTGGCGTCGGAATCGAGCATGATCTGGACAAATTTGTCGCCGAGCATGCCGGAGCTGCCAATCAGGAATTGGGATTTGCTTGGGATCTCAACATCGTCGTAAATTTTCAAATTCACATAGACTCCATCCATATCAGGAAGGATGACGGGGTCGTTACCCACGATGCCGACTTTCGCTCCCGCGAGCAGTACGCCCGCGCCCTTGTAGATGCCGCTGGCATCGGGGAATTCCGCGCGGATGTCGTAGTAGTCGCGCACGGCGTCGCCGAAGCGGCCGAAATAGACGACCATGGCGGCGATGACGGAGAGGCCGATGGCCATGAAAATGCCGACGCGCAGGAGGGTGGCGGTTTCCTGTTTGTTCATAAAGGTTCGTCCTCATCAGGGGAACGTCCGTCCACGAAGTCGCGGATCACGGGGTCCCGGCTGGTACGGAGTTCGTCGGGCGTGCCGTAGAAGTATCGCTTGCCCTCATCGAGCAGGGCAACGCGGTCGGCGATGTGGTAACAACTGATCATGTCGTGCGTAACGACAATGGAAGTGACGGCGAGTTGCTTCTGCAAGCGCCGAATGAGCTTATTGATGCTGTCGGACACGATGGGGTCGAGCCCGGCGGTGGGTTCGTCGTAGAGAATGACGTCGGGCGGCGAGATGATGGCGCGGGCCAGGGCGACGCGTTTGCGCATGCCGCCGGAAAGATTGCCGGGCATCTTTTTGTCGTGGCCGTTCATGTTGACCATGGCCAGGGCGTCGTGGACTTTGGTCTCGATCACTTTTTCATTGCGTTCGCCCCGTTCGCGCAGGGGAAAGGCGACATTCTCGTGAACGTTCATCGAGTCGAACAGCGCGCCATCCTGGAAAAGCATGCCAATTTTTTTACGGACCGGCTCCAGTTCCCGTTCGTTGAGGGTGGCGATATCCCGGCCTTCGAACTGAATATGGCCGGAGATGGGTTTCATCAGGCCGATGAGATGGCGCAGAAAGACGCTTTTGCCGCCGCCGCTCTTGCCGAGAAGGACGAGGGTTTCCCCTTTAAAAATATCGAGCGAAAGCCCACGGAGAATTTCCTGCTGGCCAATTTTTTGCACCAGATCGCGGACGGCAATGAGAGGCTCGGCGCTCATTACCAGCCGCCGGCGGGGAAAAGGATGTTGAGAAACATGGTCAGGAAGAAATTGGCGATGAGGACCGAAAGCGAGGCGATGACCACGGTCTCCGTGGTGGCACGACCGACACCCACCGCGCCGTCACGGGCATGAAGACCTTCGTGGCAACTGATAAAAACAATGAGGATGGCAAAAACAAACCCCTTGATCAGAGACATGAAGATATCGCTCGACTCGGCGAATTTTTGGATATTCACCATGAAATACACGGCGTCAATATTGAGAACCTTTACAGCCACAAAATAGGAGGCAAGCACACCGCAGCCCACACATTCCACCACGAGCAGAGGCATGGAAATGAGCATGGCCACGGCCCGGGGGACGACCAGATAATCCACGGGGTGGACGGCCAGGGCGCGCAGGGCGTCAATTTGCTGGGTGACTTTCATCGTGCCGATCTCGGCGCTCATGGCTGCACCGACGCGTCCGGCCACCATCAGTCCTGTCAGCACGGGCCCGAGTTCGCGGAACATCGCCAGGGTGACAACGGATCCCACGGCAGACCCCATGCCGAGGCTGGCAAATTGGAAATACACCTGGGCCGTGAAGACCGCGCCCGTAAAGGCGCCGGTCACGATGACGACGAGTTGAGAGCGATACCCGATCTCGGCAATCTGATAGAGGACGAGCTTAAAACGGATGCGTCCCTTGAAAATGGAGGCAAAGGTCTCGCCGGCGAGTTGGGCGACCTGGCCGAGGTAAATGAAGAAACCGGAAACCGCGTTTCCGAAAAAATTCACGAAAGGCATCAAGCCGTGGTGCTGTCAATCCGCTGCGTTTTTTTCTTCGAACTGACCTCCGGCGGCAACTGCCCGACGAATTTGGCTTCGAGCCCCGTTTTGCGGAAAACCGATTGGAGGCCGGTGAGGGTGGGAGCCTGATCGGAGAACTCCATATAAATGATATCGTGGTTCGTATCCACTTTGTAGCGCAGTCCGGAAATACCATCCAACTCAAGGGCCAAGGCCATCATTTTATCCGGATGACGTACCCCGGCCGCATAGACCTCAATGTCGATCATTCCGCCATGCTCGCCCCGCTTGCGGCAAAATCAAGACGATTTGCGCGGTTTGCCTTGGCGGAGCATGGTGCTATCCGGTAATTCCTTCCATTCGCTCTCCATGCCCAAAGATTCCTCAATCAAAAAAATCCTCCTGATCGGCTCCGGGCCCATTGTCATTGGCCAGGGCTGCGAGTTCGACTATTCGGGCGTCCAGGCCTGCAAGGCCCTCGCCGAAGAGGGTTACAAAGTCGTTCTCGTGAACTCCAACCCGGCCACCATCATGACCGATCCGGAGTTTGCCGACCGCACCTACATCGAGCCGATCACGCCCGAGGCCATCGAAAAAATTCTTGAGCGCGAAAAACCCGATTGCATCCTGCCCACCCTCGGCGGACAAACCGCCTTGAACGCCGCCATGTCCCTGGTGGAAAACGGGGCACTCGAACGTCACGGTGTGCGCCTGATCGGCGCGAATGCCGAGGCCATCCGCCGCGGGGAAGACCGCCAGCTTTTCAAGAATATCATGCTCGAAATCGGGCTCGATTGCGCCCATTCGGGCGTGGCGCACAGTCTGGACGAAGCGCGCGAAGTTGCGCTGGCGATGGGCGCTTTCCCGTTGATCATCCGTCCCGCCTTCACTTTGGGGGGTGCCGGGGGCGGCATTGCCTACAACCGCGACGAACTTGAGGAAATCGTCCGCCGCGGCCTCGACCTCTCCCCGACCTCCGAGGTCCTCATCGAGGAATCCCTCCTCGGCTGGAAGGAATACGAGATGGAAGTCATCCGTGATCACGCGGACAACTGCGTGGTCATTTGCTCAATCGAAAATCTCGATCCCATGGGCGTGCACACCGGCGACTCCATCACGGTCGCTCCCGCCCAGACGCTGAGCGACAAGGAATATCAGGCCATGCGCGACGCCAGCTTTGCCGTCATCCGTGCCATCGGGGTCGAGACCGGCGGATCGAACATTCAGTTTGCCGTGAATCCGAAAACGGGCCGCATGATTGTCATCGAGATGAACCCGCGCGTCTCGCGCAGTTCCGCCCTCGCCTCCAAGGCCACCGGTTTTCCCATCGCCAAAATCGCGGCCAAACTTGCGGTGGGCTACACGCTGGACGAACTCAAAAACGACATCACGCGCGAGACCTCCGCCTGTTTCGAGCCGTCCATTGATTACGTCGTGACGAAGATCCCGCGTTTCACCTTCGAGAAATTCCCGCAGGCCGACCCCACCCTCACCACCCAGATGAAGAGCGTGGGTGAGGCCATGGCCATTGGCCGCACGTTCAAGGAGTCCCTGCAAAAAGCCCTGCGTTCGCTCGAAACCGGACGCTTCGGTCTCGGGGCCGACGGCAAGGACAAACCACCCGTGCAAGCCGACGGCTCACCCGACATCGCTCTCATCGAGCAGAGGCTCCGCATTCCCGGCCACGAGCGCATCTTTTCCATCCGGCATGCCCTGCAAGCCGGACTCACCACGGAGCGCATTCACGAACTCTCCGCCATTGACCCGTGGTTTTTGGAAAACATCCGCCAGATTGTTGATGAAGAATCGGCCATGGAAAAAAATGGAGTCCAGAATTTCCGCAAAGCGAAGAAATACGGCTTCTCCGACCGTCAACTCGCCTTCCTCACGCAAAGCACCGAACCGGAGATCCGCACGGCCCGCAAGGCGGCGGGCATCGTTCCCACCTATCGTCTCGTCGATACCTGCGCGGCGGAGTTTGAGGCCTACACGCCTTACTATTACTCAACCTATGGCGACGAGGACGAGACCCGCCCAAGCGATAAAAAGAAAGTGCTCATCCTCGGCGGCGGACCGAACCGCATCGGCCAGGGCATCGAGTTCGACTATTGCTGCGTTCACGCCGCCTTCGCCCTCAAGGAACTCGGCTGGGAGACTATCATGGTGAACTCGAATCCCGAGACCGTTTCCACCGATTACGACACCAGCGACAAATTGTATTTTGAACCGCTCACGCTCGAGGACGTTCTGAATATCTACGAACGCGAACGCGCCGACGCCGTCATTGTGCAATTCGGCGGACAGACCCCGCTCAATCTCGCCGCCGGCTTGGAAGCCAATGGCTGCACCATCATCGGCACCCAGCCGGGCTCGATCGAAATGGCCGAGGACCGCAAACATTTTGCCGCCATGCTGGGCAAACTCGGACTCAGGCAAACCCAGGGCGCGACTGCCACCAACGAGATGGAAGCCATCGCAGTCGCCGCCGAAATCGGCTATCCCGTGCTCGTGCGGCCCTCCTTTGTCCTGGGTGGCCGCGCCATGCAAATCGTCCACAATGAAGAGGAACTTCACCACTACATGCGCACCGCGGTGGAGGCCAGCCCTGAGCGGCCCGTGCTGGTGGATCGCTTCCTCGAGGATGCCACCGAGGTGGACGTGGATTGCATCTTCGACGGCGAAACGTGTGTCATCGGGGGCGTGATGGAACACATCGAGCAGGCCGGCATTCACTCCGGCGACAGCGCGTGCGCCATTCCCAGCTTTTCCCTCTCGGCGCCTGTGCTGGAAACGATCAAGAGCGCCACGAATGCGATGGCCCGCGAACTCGAGGTACGCGGTCTGATGAATGTGCAGTTCGCCGTCAAGGACGAGCAGGTCTATGTACTCGAAGTTAATCCCCGCGCCTCGCGGACGGTCCCCTTTGTCAGCAAGGCCATCGGCGTTCCCCTCGCCAAACTCGCCGCCAAGGTCATGGCGGGTAAAACGCTCAAAGAGCTGGGATTCACCGACGAGATCGTGCCCAGGCACTATTCCGTCAAAGAGGCGGTCTTTCCTTTCATTAAATTCCCCGGCGTGGACATCACCCTTGGACCCGAGATGCGCTCGACCGGCGAGGTCATGGGCATCGATGCCGACCTCGGTCTGGCTTACGCCAAGGCGCAAATGTCCGCCCAGCCCGCGCTGCCTGTTGAGGGCAATATTTTCATCAGCGTGAAGGATTCCGACAAGGCCGCCGTCGTGCCCATCGCGCGGGAATTTTCCGATCTCGGATTCAGCCTTCACGCCACCAGCGGAACGGCTCAGGTTCTCCGCGATGCCGGCGTGCCGGTGCAGCCGCTTTTTAAGATCGGTGAAGGCCGCCCCAACATCCTCGACCTGATCAAAAACGGTGAGATGCACTTTATCATCAACACCCCGAGCGGCCAGCAGCCACGGAAGGACGAAGTTCTTATCCGCAGCGCCGCCGTCGCCGCCCGCGTCGCCACCATGACCACCCTGCGCGGTGCCAAGGCCAGTGCCGATGCCATCCGTGCCCTGAAACAATCCGGCTACGGGGTAAAAACCATTCAGGAATACCACGAAGTGTTCTGATACTTGGAGAGCGGCAACCGGAGGCCGCAGGCCGGAGATCTGAGCCGAAGGCGAATCAACCCCTTGCCGCCCTAAAATCCCCTGGAGGTCAATGCGTCGTCATTGCCCAAAATCACTTCTTTGCGATAACCGCCAGCCCACCCAGAATAAGCAGGCCACCGAGCGCAATTCGGGGAGTGATCTGCTCCTTCAAAATCACACAGGCCAGCACGATCGCGACCAGGATGCTTCCCTTGTCAATCAACGCAATGGTCGAGACCTGTCCGTCCTTGAGCGCTTTGTAATAAAAAATCCACGACAGCGAGGTTGTGACCGCCGAAAGGCCGAGCCAGAGATAATTTGCCGGGTTCAATGTTCCCAGCGAAGCGGCCGGAACCGTAAACGCGGCGAAGACCATGATGAAAAGAAAAACCAACACCGTCCTCACCGCCAAACCCAGTTCCCCCGAGATTCCGACCAGCCCCATTTTCGCAATCACGGAAGTGACCCCTGCAAAAATCATCGAGACAATCGCGTAAAACACCCAGGTTTTCATCGGCACCCTAAGAATTATCCGCCAGCAACGCGGCCCGCACCACCGCCATCTGCGCCTCATCCATGAGCTTCTGCGTCACACTGCGCAATCTTCGACCCAGCGTGGCCGCAACTCCGATGACCAGTTGAATACCCGCCTCCGGGTAGTTGTTGAGAAACTGTTCGAAATCCGCGCGGGTGATGGCCCAGTATTGCACCGGCTCGATGACCACGACGGAACACACCGCGCTGCCCGGGTCAAAAAGATCAACCTCCCCCACCCATTCGCCCTGATGAATCGCCCCCAGCAATACCTCACGCTCCTTGTTCCGCCGCACGGCATGCAGGAGGCCACTGAGAATAAAAATCAATTTCCCGTGCGATTCCCCTTGAACGACGGAGCACCTCCTCCGGCTGCCCGAGATGAAATTCACCATAAGAACTAAGCGTATCGCGATCTTCACGCGTAAGGTCGGCCACGAGTCCGACAGCGGGAAGTTGGGGTCCGGTGAGTTCTTCAGCCATAAGCCTTCACACTAGACGCTTTCCCCGACGCCGGGCGATCATTTTTACGCCCTCGCGAGCCCCACGGCTACAAGATGCTTCCTGAAAATGTCTTATGGAGAAAACGCGCATATTGCTTGCCAACCGGAACAAGGCATGGCACGCTAACCAGTCCAAAACAAAAAAAGAAGAAAATGGCCAAAGCAGTAGCAACAGCACCCGAAGTCAGCAGCCTGCGACTTCACGAAAAAGATACCGGCAGTGCGGACGTTCAGATCGCATTGTTGACGAAACGCATTAACGAGCTCACCGAACACCTCAAGATCAACCTCAAGGATCACTCATCCCGCCGGGGTCTGCTCAAAATGGTCGCTCAACGGCGCAGCTTGCTCGATTATCTCAAAAACACCGCTTCCGACCGCTATCTGGCGGCTCTGGCGAAGCTTGGCTTGCGTAAATAGCAATGCCATCCGAAGGGACGCAAGCTCTTGCGTCCCTAAATTTTGAGCGGCAAAAAATCCGCCGCTCAGCAACCTCTTAAATACCTATTATGTCTCATTCCGTTACGGCCAACGTTGGCCCATCTCCCATCATCATCGAAACCGGCAAGCTCGCACGTCTCGCCGACGGCGCAGTCACCGTCCGCTCCGGCGAAACCATCGTGATGGTTTCCGCCGTCTCCGCCACCACCATCAAGGACGGCCAGGACTGGTTCCCTCTCACCGTGGATTACCGCGAAAAAGCCGCCGCAGTCGGAAAATTCCCCGGCGGGTATTTCAAACGCGAAGGCCGTCCTTCCGAAAAAGAAATCCTCACCTGCCGCATGACGGATCGCCCCCTGCGTCCGCTCTTTCCCAAGGGCTATCTCTACGACACGCAGATCATCGGCGTGCTCCTCAGCGCCGACGGCGAGATTGATCCCGACATCCTTTTCATCAACGGTGCCAGCGCCGCCCTCGCCGTTTCCGACATCCCGTTCGCGGGTCCGGTCGGTGCCGTGCGCGTCGCCCGCGTCAATGGAGAGTTCATTGTGAATCCCGGCCACAGCCAGCGCGTGGATAGCGACCTGAACCTCGTTTACGTCGGCAACGAAACCGACGTCATCATGATCGAAGGCGAAGCCAACGAACTGCCCGAGGCCGATTTCATCGCCGCGCTCCATTTTGCGCAGGCCGAAGTCGCCAAGCTCGTCGCCGCCCAGAAGGAACTCGCCGCCGCTGCCGGCAAGGTCAAGCGCACCCCACATCTCTTCGTCGTCGCCGACGAATTGCTCGAAGTCGCCTACTCCGTCGCCGGTGACCGCATCGAATCCGCCCTCTACACTCCGAGCAAAGTCGCCCGCGGCAAAGCCGTCGGCGCACTCAAGGACGAAGTCTCCGCCGCCATCCTCGAAAAATTCCCGGCCGCCACAAAATTCGAGATCAGCCAGGCCTTCGACTATCTCCAGAAAAAAGCCTTCCGCATCAGCATCCTCGACAAACAGGTGCGTTGCGACGGCCGCGACACAAAGACCATCCGTCCGCTCAGCGGCGAGACCGGTCTCCTGCCCCGCAGCCACGGCAGCGCCCTCTTCCAGCGCGGCGAAACCCAGGCCCTCTGTCTCGCGACTCTCGCTCCGTCGGACGAAGCCCAGGATCTCGACGGCTACACCGGCGGTGAGACCACCAAGCGTTTCATCCTGCACTACAACTTTCCGCCGTTCTCCGTCGGTGAAACCGGCCGCACCGGCAGCCCCGGACGCCGCGAAATCGGCCACGGCGCACTCGCCGAGCGTTCCATCCTCGCGGTCATTCCGCCGGTCAACGAATTCCCGTATGCCCTCCGCGTCAGCAGCGAGGTCATGGAGTCGAATGGATCCACCTCGATGGCCAGCGTCTGCGGCGGCGTCCTCGCCCTCATGGACGCCGGCGTGCCGATCAAGACTCCCGTCGCCGGCATTTCCTGCGGCCTCGTCACCGAATTCAACGGCGATCAGATGAGCCGTTATACGTTGCTCACCGACATCATCGGCAGCGAAGATCACTTCGGCGACATGGACTGGAAACTTTGCGGCACCCGCACGGGCGTGACCGGTTTCCAGCTCGACCTCAAGCTCCCGGGCATTTCGCTCAAGCTGATGGAAGAAGCCATCTACCGCACCCGCGACGACCGCCACAAGGTTCTCGACGTGATGGATTCCGTGCTCGCTTCGCCACGCACCGAAATGAGCCCTTACGCTCCCCGCATCGAGACGATCAAGATCAACCCCGAAAAGATCGGCCTCATCATCGGACCCGGTGGCAAGACCATCAAGGGCATCGTGGCCGAGACCGGCGCGGAGATCAACATCGAGGACGACGGTTCCATCCACATCTACTCGAACAACGGCGACAGCCTCGCCCGCGCGAAGCAGATCATCAACGGCATGACCAAGGAAATCGGCGTGGGCGAGATGTACCAAGGCACGGTCGTTTCCATCAAAGAATTCGGCGCTTTCGTCGAAGTCCTGCCCGGCAAGGACGGCCTCTGCCACATCTCTGAACTGGCGGACTTCCGGGTCAATCGCGTCGAAGACGTGGTGAAAATGGGCGACTCCGTCTGGGTCAAATGCATTGGCGTGGACGACAAGGGCCGCATCAAGCTCAGCCGCAAGGCCGCCATGAAAGATCGCGACGAAGCCGCCACGGCTGTCCCGGCCTGATCCAATAATCAACTCAACTCTCGAAAAAGCCCGCCTTTACCGGCGGGCTTTTTCTTTGGCTGGCATCCCGCCGCCCTGTCACGGACCATCCCAATTCATCCGTTGACAAAAGCGCGGCCAGTCCGCAATTTGCCCGCGCTTTAACTCTCGATGAAACAAACTTCTCTCCTCTCTTTCGGACGCATGGCCGGTCTCACCGCCGCCGCGTGGGCCACCATGTTCACGGTCAGCCCCGTTTTCGCGGGCTCGACCACAACCTCCTCCTCCAGCGATGAATCCAGCGGTTCCGCCCTGGCCGATTGGTGGAACGGAAAATACCTGACCGGAAACTGGTTCGGCCTGCGTGACACCCTCGCAGACCAGGGCCTGACTTTCAGCGGCAAATACGAAGGCATCTTCTTCGGCGTCTTGGACAGCCAGAAAGGATCGCGCGGATTTTACGATCAGGAACTGGCTTTCAACAGCGAACTCAACTTCGCCAAGCTGCTCAAGACGGAAGCCCTCGAGGGTCTGACGGCGTTTGCCGGTGTGCGCTGGCGAGATTCCCGGGCCAACTCAAATCCGAATAACTTTGTTCAGGCCTCCAGCCTCTTCCAGCCCTCCAATAACCAATCCGGCACCCAATGGCGCCTGAACACGTTCGGAGTCGCCTACACCACACCGGAACTTTTCGGCATTGAAAATCTCATCACCCTGCGTGGTGGCTGGCTCCAGCCCCAGAAGGAATTTATTGACCAGCCGCTCTCCAAGATGTTTGTCAACAATGCGGTGGAAAGCGCCAAGGGTATTGGTGGCAATATCCCGTTCTCTTCGAGTTTCTCCACTTGGGGAGGCACCCTTGAGATCAAGCCTGTGAAATGGTATTATGCCAAGGCCGGTCTTTTCATGGCTTACCCGCAGGCCACCGCTTCCAGCAATCACGGCCTGGCTTTCGAAGGCTTTGCCCAAAACACCTCGAAGAATGGTCTCATGGCCATGGGCGAAACCGGCATCACCCCAAAAATCGGTCCATCCGAACTCCCCGGCAAATACGCCGTGGGCGGTTACTATTGGGGCAACCAGAAAAATTCTTTCAACGGCACGTCTAACCCCGGCCAGTATGGATTCTACTGGCAGGCCGACCAGATGCTCTTCCGCGAACCCTCGCCCGAGGAACCCGCTCCGATGGGCAAAGGCCCTTCCGATGGCAAATCCTTCAAGGCTCCTATCGAAACCGGGAAACCCAAGCCTTCCAAGCAGGGTCTCTACACCTTCAACCTTGTGAGTTTCGCGCCGAAATACAACAACCTCTATCCCTTCTACTTCCAGACGGGCCTCGTTTATCAGGGTCTCATCCCCACCCGGGACGAGGATAAGATGATGTTCTCGCTTGCCTATGGTTCTTACAGCTACGCAAACATCGAAAACCTCCAAGCCAATGGCAACAGCAACCAACCGAACTACTCGCTCGTGCTGGAATGGGACTACCGCATCCAGATCAACAAGTGGGCCTACTTCCAGCCCTTCATCCAATATTTCGTCCAGCCCAACGGAACCGGGGCGGTGCAAAACGCGACAGTCCTCGGATTCGCCTACTCTGTGAACTTCTAAGTTTTTTTCGCAGCAGAGATACGAATATGCCGCCGTCGGCAAAAAGGAGGCCAACCGACTCGACGGCACCGCTACGCGGCCAGAAATCGTTTAAATTGGACGGACGCAGGCCCTTGCGTCCCATAAATCTCACTCCACCGCATCAACGAAATTGAAGGAACCAACGGCGGGATCCATGGCGGCGGGCTTTTCCT
>Ga0209591_10003792_pt1 | contig 17398 bp, 20 predicted proteins | sample MAT01_FD_187207 | JGI IMG/M metagenome (GOLD analysis project Ga0209591, IMG submission 187207) | Freshwater microbial communities from Lake Fryxell liftoff mats and glacier meltwater in Antarctica - MAT-01 (SPAdes) (version 2) | ecosystem: Environmental > Aquatic > Freshwater > Ice > Liftoff... | reverse complement strand
CCAGAGGAGACTTCGCCCGGCGCATTTCCCCCGGCACGTAATTTCACCCGTAAAACAGTAACGCACAAAAACCTCTCCTAATATAGCGTTTTTAAGCACTGGGCCAAAGCGTCTTACAACAAACATCGTTCTGCCCAATTCGGTCAGTAAGGTGTTTATCCCAAGCGTCCTCTGAGTGAATACCCCACTTTACATCAGTGTCGGCACCGACGCATCCATGGACACTCCGACCGCAATTTCATTTAACGAGGGAGAACTCTATCCTTGCCGACAAGTTATTCACACCCTGCCAACCGCCTGTTCAGAGCAAAATATTATCCGTGAGCCGGACTTCGTCCACCCAGTACGAGATCGCGAGCAGATGCTGGCCAAGAATCACCTCGCGAACCGCCTCCATCGTATCTCGATTAACCACCGAAATATAGATCACCCGTAAGCGTCGTTTCTCCGCGAGAACATGCGTCGCCTCTGCCACAATCCGGTCCGCGCTCTTCACGCCGGAGTCGACCATTTCCTTGGCCCGACACAACGCGCGGTAAACCGCCAGCGACTCCTCGCGATGCGAAGGTGAAAGATAATTATTGCGCGCACTCACGGCAAAACCATCCGCATCACGCACCAACGGTCCGACTAAAATTTCCACCGGCAGCGCCAGATCCAGCGCGGCCTTGCGCACCACCGCCACTTGCTGCACGTCCTTATCACCCATCACGAGCACCGCCGGTTGGACGATATTCATCAGTTTCAACCAACACGTCAGCATCCCGCGAAACAGCGCGGTCCGCACCACGCCGCACAGCGGCTTACTCACATAATCCTCCATCAGCTGGGTGGAAAATCCCTTGGGAAACATTTCCTCCACCGTCGGGGTGAATATAACATCCACCTCTTCGCGCTCGGCGAAAACCACATCCGCCGCCGGGTTGCGCGGATATTTGGCGTAATCCTCGCTCGGGCCGAATTGCAGCGGATTCACGAAAGCGGAAACGACCACCGCATCGCCCCGGGCCTTCGCCAGCCGGATCAAACTCGCGTGCCCCGCATGGAGCGAACCCAAGGTCGGCAACAACGCGATTCGCCGGCCGCTGGCGCGCAATTCCGCTGCGGCGGTGCGCATGGCTGTGATGGTCTCGATTTTCTGCATAAAGGGAACGGGCTTGAATATCCACATGCCGTTCACTTTATCAAGTCTCCTCGCATTCGCTCGATCCCCGTGAGTAGCCAGTAGTGAGCATCACCGAACCTCCGTCGGTGCCAAGATCCGCAGCTTTTCAACGCCATGCGAAGAAGAGTTTTAATTCGTGCTCGCCTCCTACCCGCTACTCACTACCCGCTACTCCTACTTTTTCCCCTATGATCCGCATTAACGAAAATTACACGAAACTGAAGGCCTCCTACTTATTCGCCGACATCGCCAAGCGCGTCAGCACCTACGTCACCGCCCATCCCGACCAGCCGGTCATTCGTCTCGGCATCGGCGATGTCACCGAGCCGCTCCCGCCCGTCTGCATCGAGGCAATGCACGCCGCCACCGACGAGATGGCCCAGCGCGCCACCTTTAAAGGTTACGGCCCCGAGCAAGGATACGCGTTCCTCCGCGAAGCTGTCGCCCAACACGATTACACCGCGCGCGGCTGCAAGATCGATGCCGACGAGATTTTCATCTCCGACGGCTCCAAGTGCGATTGCGGCAACATTCAGGAAATTTTCGCCACCGACGTGAAGCTCGCGATCCCTGATCCCGTTTATCCCGTTTACGTCGATACCAATGTCATGGCCGGTCGCACCGGAGCCAACGTCAACGGTCGCTACGAAGGCATCACCTACCTCGATTGCACGCCCGCCAACGGCTACATTCCCGCCGTGCCGTCCGTCGCCACGGAGCTGATCTATCTTTGCTTCCCGAATAATCCCACCGGCGCCGTCGCCACCAAGGCCCAGCTCACCGCATGGGTTGCCTACGCCAAGCAGAACAAAGCCATCATCCTCTTCGACTCCGCCTACGAATCATACATCCGCGATCCGCAGATCCCTCATTCCATCTACGAAATCGAAGGCGCCCGCGACGTCGCGATCGAGTTCCGCAGTTTTTCCAAGACCGCCGGATTCACCGGCACTCGTTGCGCCTACACCGTCGTCCCAAAATCGCTCGTCGCCTACGATGCCGCCGGCCACACCCACGCGCTCCATGCGCTTTGGAATCGCCGCCACACGACCAAGTTCAACGGCGTCGCCTACCCGATCCAGAAAGCCGCCGCCGCGATCTACACCGACGCCGGGAAAAAACAGACCCGCGACCTCATCAACTTCTACCTCGCCAACGCCAAGCTCATCCGCGATGCGATGACGCAGCTCGGTTTCACCTGCATCGGCGGCGATAACGCGCCGTACATTTGGGTAAACACCGGCCGCGACTCCTGGGAATTTTTCGATCTACTCCTGAACAAAGCGCAGGTCGTCTGCACCCCCGGAGCCGGTTTCGGCAAGTGCGGCGAAGGCCACGTCCGCATCAGCGCCTTCAACTCCCGCGAAAACGTCACCACCGCCCTCACCCGCATCGCCGCCGCGCTGCGGTGAAGGCCGCTTGGACAGACCGCCAGCCCGACGTAGTTTCAGCCCATGACCGCCATCGCTGAACGCCTTGACCGCAAGCTGAAGAAATGGCGTCCCACCACGGCCCGGGAAGCACGCAAAGGCGTGACCGAGAGCATCCAGCTGGCAGATCAAGACGCCTTGGATTTGCTCCGCTCACGCAGTCGCGAACAAGAAGTACTGGTCCTCCTTGATGCGCCCCAAGCCCGGTGAAGTCTGGCTCGGTACGGAGCTGACGGGCTGCACTCCGTCAATCGGCAAGTGAGCGCTTGGCCGCAACGAAACCAACCCTAAAAAGGCAAACTGCAAAGCCTGACCATCCCATGTCAACTCTGTCAGCTTCCCTCTGTCAGCTCGTGGCTCGGGTTTCAGAATTCTCCCGCGCATGCGTGTTTTTGCAGAGATAAAACCCGACCTCCGGACGGGTTTTGCAGCGTGCGGGTAGCCTCGTTTGAGGGCGCAGCCCGAAAACGGGGCCGCGAGACACCGCGCTTTCGCCTGCAGCTCAAACGCGACTACACTCTGGCCAGCCGCGCGCCCGGCTTGTCCGTCGTGACCCTCTGTCAGCTTCGGAGAATGCCAAAATCACCGCGAAGCTGATAGAAGGGGTCATGAGTTGACAATTGACAAACGCTCCGGTCAGCCGCGTTCGCGACGTCTTCAATTGTCACTCTGTCATTGCGTGAAGCCCCGCAGAGCGGGACGCGAAGCAATCCAGTTGGATCGCCACGGCGCGCTTCGCGCCCCTCGCGATGACAAGGGATATAAGCTATTGGCGATTGATATGATCTTTCTCCGCGCTCTCCGCGTCCTCCGCGTTAAAAGCCCAAGTCATATCGAACGTCGCGCAATCGATCGACGTGCGCAGCAGTTGATCGGGATTGCCCCGTAGGTGGCGAGCTTGCCTCGTTTTGCTGGCCAGCAGAATAGCGCGACCAGCGCGCTACCTAGCCCGGAACGATCCGATCAGTCTGTTACGAAAGACTTATAATCCGAATGCCCAAGCACGCGGGTTCGCGTACAAAAATTCAGACTCGCGCAAAAACTTGGCCGAACAACTCAGCGCAGCGCAGGATATAAAAACGAACTCCAAAACTCACACCAGCGCCGCTGGCGAACCGTCGTGCACCCAATAACGGGTCACCACGAGGTGGTCGCGTTTGAGTTCGTAGCCCCACTCGGTGTCCTTGATCCGAATCTCACGGACGAGCCCGCCTTTGAGCGTGGAATCGCTCACGGCTTGCTGCCACTCGCGCAAGGCTTCCGCCTTGGCGGTTTCGAAGGCCTGTTCGACGTCGGCGAAGTCGCCGCAGCTTTTGACCTGCTGAGTGAGCTTTCCATCAGCAGAATGTTGCAGAGCAAAACGCAGAACTGAGAATCCGGTCTTCATGGGCGATTAGGTAATTAGAATTATCACCTAGCCGGAAACATGCCACTCACCCAGTGCTCGGCAATGTATTTCACAAGACTTGCATCATTTTTTCTCAGAGAGCCTCAACACTAGCCGATCGGCTAGTTCGCCGACGGCTTCACTGAGCAAGGTAACCAAGTTGCCGTGGTTCTTCCCGTCCCATGTGCGTGGGGTCGCCGTGAACGAGCCTCGCAACTCGACCGGACTACCGGTGCCACCGGTAATAATTAAATAAGTAGCCACCAACTGGACGCTGTTGCCCACCGAACGGTCGAGCTCGCATCGCTGCACCTGCACGCTCACCACCGCATCGCTGGAAATGGCCGCGAGCCGGTTGCGCAAGGTTTGGGTGATGCCGTCCGCGAGGGATTCGGCCCAGATGACATCGTCGAGATAGATCACTTCGTTCTCCGCGACGCGCACGGCCATGGTACGATTTCGCAAATGACCGGCCACCTGGACGGGTTGCACGCGAGCACCATCGGACACGGCAGGGGTGACCGTGGGACCAGCGAGCGTGAAGTGGCGGACCGTTTCGGCCTGAGGCTGCGGCAGCACGTTACAGGCACCGAGGAGTGCGCAAAATACCAACAACAACGGCAGCCTCATTGGTGATATAATTGTGGTCATGAGAAAATCCGGTTCGCTCGTCGTTTGGGTTACTCCGCCTTTTTCTTTCCAATCAGCAAGGAGTTCGGGTTGCGCTGGAGCGCGTCGGTCAAGCGCTCGAGCGAGGCGGCGGCATCGGCGACCTGTCGCAGGGATTGGGTGAGTTCATCCCCCACATTACCCTGCGCCGCCACGAAACGCCGCGTCGTATCGGCGGCCGCGTTGAGGGATTGCAGTGCGACCTGCGCATCCGCGAGGGTGCGCTTCAAATCCTTGCTCACGGGATCGACCTGGGCATCCAATTTGGCGATGGCCGCGTGCGTGGCGTTGATCGTGTGGTTGAGATTCGCAAAAACCTGCTTCGCCTCGGGCGATTCGACGAAAGCCGTCACGGCCCCCGCCGCATGACTCATGCGTTCCGCCAATCCCTTCATATCGAGCTCGGAAAATTTCTGATTGGCGGTGGCCAGCAACACCCGCAGATCCTTCGAGAGCGCCGCGAAGTCCACCTGCTTAATATTGGCGACGATCTCGATGATGCTTTGCTGCACCTCCGCGATCGGCGAGGGGATGGCGGGAATCACCGGCAGACTGTTCAATCCGGGGCTCCGGCCCACGGGATATTTCTCCGGTTCGACAAACACCAGCTCCACAAACAGCAAACCGGTGATGCCCGTAAACTGCAATTTTGCCCGCAAGCCCCGGTCGATCATCCCGCGCAGCTCCTCCGGCTTCGTCAGGTCGATGGTCGCGCCGGCTGGATCGGTCAGCACGTTGCGGTTGAGTTCGCAGACGGTCTGCACGAGTGCCCGGCGAGTATTGCTGTCGAAGCTCACGCTGTTGATCGCCGCCACGCGCCCGATGCGTACACCGTAGAATTTAATCGGCGCACCCGGCTCCAAGCCGCTCACTGATTCATCGAAATACACTATGAATCGCGAAGGCTTGGAAAAGAAATTCGTGCCGCCGAACGACAGAAACAGCACCACGAAGAGCGCCAAGGCTCCCAGGATAAACATGCCGACGGCGACAGGACTGATTTTGGTTTTCACGCGTTCCGACCTCCACCTTGTGCAACCGGCTCGCCACGTCTATTCAAAAAGTCCCGCACCCGCAGATCTTCGCTGTGATCGCGCAGCAAACGCGGATCGCCGTCGGCGATGACCCCGCGCTTCGTGCGATCAAGCATGATCACCCGATCAGCGATGCCGTGGATGCTCGCTAGCTCGTGGGAGACGATCACAATCGTCGTGCCCAGCGTCTCGCGGATCTGCAGTACCAACTCATCCAATTGCAACGACGTAACCGGATCCAATCCCGCGCCCGGCTCGTCGAAAAACACAATGGAAGGATCGAGCGCCAGAGCGCGCGCGAGACCAGCGCGCTTTTTCATCCCGCCGCTCAACTCCGACGGGAAATAATCCTCGTAGCCGGACAGGCCCACCTGCGCGAGCTTCAGCGCCACGATGGCCTCGCGCTCCTTGCGGGTGATGTCCGTATGCAGCTCCAGCGGCAAGGCCACGTTTTCACCCACCGTCATCGAGCTCCAGAGCGCCCCGCTCTGATAAAGCACGCCAAAGGAACGCAGCAGCGCCTTGTACTCCTTCGCGGTGGCATGGGTGAAATCACGCCCGGCAAACCGCACCGTCCCCGCCGTCGGCGCCTGCAAGCCGATCAGGTGTCGCAACAGCGTGCTCTTCCCGCAACCGCTGCCGCCGATGATGAATAAAATCTCCCCGCTCTTCACGCTGAACGACACCTGCTCCAGCACCACCCGGTCACCATAGCGGCATTCCAACCCTTCCACCGCGATGGCCGGAATACAATTTTCGGGAACGTTGGCCGTGGGTGCACTCATCGGTTCATCACCAGCCGAGAATGTTGAAGATCACCGCAAAGATCGAATCAGACACGATGATGAGCAAAATGCTGGTCACCACCGCCCGGGTCGCCGCCACCCCGACGCCCACGGCACTCCGGTCCGCCTGCAGCCCGCGCCAGCACCCCGCCAAGCCGATGAGCAGCCCGAATACCGCCGCCTTAATCAAACCGGTATTGATATCTGAAAGATCCACGATCGTCTGCGTCTCGGCCCAATATAGGCTCGGCGGTATATTCAAAGGCGGCAGCGCCGCAATCGTCATCCCACCCAGCAACCCCATGCAATTCGAGTACAGCGTGAGAAAAGGCATCATGCAAAACAGGGCCACAATTCGCGGCATCACCAGAAAATCGATCGGCGAAACTCCGAGCGTGGACAGCGCGTCGATCTCTTCATTCGCTTTCATGTTTCCCAACGTCGCCGCAAAAGCCGCGCCCGTCCGCCCGGCCAGCACAATAGCCGCCATCATCGGCCCCATCTCGCGCGTCACCGCCAGCCCCACCATATCAGCCACCCAAATATCGCCGCCATACTGCCGGACCACGATCGACCCCGTGTAGGCCAGCGTGATGCCGACCAAATAACTGATCAGCCCGACGATCGGCAACGCCATCGCCCCGCATTGCTGCATTTCACTCAGACAATCCCGCCAGCGAAACTGCGCCTGCCCGCGAAAAAAACGTCCGATACCGTAAGCGCATTCGCCCACCAATCGGGACAAATCCTTGATCTCTCCCCAGAAGGCAAACGTCACCAATCCCACCGCGTTGAATAGACCGGGTACTGCCGGTTTTTGTTCGGCAGGTTTGGCCGGTTTTTGCGCCAGCAAGGCCGTCAACTTGGTCACTCCCTCGGGTAATCCGACACTCTCGACGGTTACGCCGTGCAACTCCGCCCATAGCCCCGCTTCGCGCAAAAACAAGGCGAGCGAACTGTCCCACGCCCCCAAGCCATCGGCCACCAAGCGTAAACGCGCGGGCTTCGGTTCTTGCACAAAAGAATTCCACGCCGGCCGTGGTTCCGTAATCCGCCACTCGCCCCCGAGACGTACCACCAGCGCATCGCCCTGCAAGGCGGCCTGGACACGGGCGGAGGACGGGGGTTCGCTCATCGGGGTTACCTTCGCCCTTCTCCCGCGCGGGCACCAGAGAAATTTTTCAGCCTCGTGACCGTAGCCGCATTTGAGGGCCAGCCCGAAAATGGGGCCGGGCCATCACCACGCATTAGTCGCAGGCGAAAACACGGAGAGTTTCCCGAATCCACAAAACCCAAATTTTATACGCGGAGGACGCGGAGAGCGCGGAGGAGAAACCAAGCCTCCTTGCTCCGCGTCCTCCACGCCCTCCGCGTTAAATTTCTGCAGAAGACACTCGCTTCAGTTTTTGTAGCCGCATTTGAAGGCGCAGCCCGAAAATGGAGCCCCGAGGGCAGATGAAGCCAATCGAACCCAAGCACCACACTTTATCAGGCAGCGCTCAGTCTTTCAGCGGCGACCAAGGAGCCGACGTGGTCGGTTTTTTCCGCGCCCGCTCCACCTGCAAATGCAACGCGTGGAGTGACACGAAAATATCCCGCAGAAATTCAACCAACGAGGCGATGAGCAGACAAATGCTGCCACCAAACAAACTCAGGATCAGCACCTGCAATTTCCAGCCAAAGATGGCCGACGCAAAGATCGTCACCACCAACAAACACGACACCAGCATGCTCAGACCATTATTCGTCACCGCCCGCCGGATGAGCAGCGCGCGCCGCCACATGATTTCCAACTGGTCCTCCAGATGCTTTCGTTCTTCGGCCGAAGCCGCTGGAATCGCTTCGGCCACCCGCCGGGTGCGATCCACGATCCGCGCCATCCGATTGGTCAAAGTGATCATCAGCGCCCCCATGCCGGAAATCAAAATCACGGGAGTTATCGCCAACTGAATAATCGGCAGGAGCGAGGAAAGAGAATCCATACCCGCAAACTTAGCTCAGGCCAGGCTTCGCGCAATCCCAGGTTAACGGATTTCGCTTTGACCGGACTGAGCCGCGCCGCCCCCGGCGCGGAGAGGCATTAAGCGGAGGAAGCCCTGCGTCACCCAGTGTTGCCCAGAAAAAATGATTCCATTCCTTATCCAACCACCCGGGATTTTTTCTCGCCCCGCCCCACTCCGCTGGGCGATTCTCACCGCTTCGCCATGCGCTATACCACCGTACTCTTCGACCTCGACGGCACCTTGATCGACCATTTTCAAGCCATCCATCGCTGCCACGCCTATGCGATGCGCCAGATCGGCCTGACCGAACCCACGCTCCTCCAAACCCGCGCCGCCGTCGGCGGCGGACTCGATGAAGCCATCGCCCGCCTCGCTGGCGCGGAAAATGTACCACGGATCCTGCCCCACTTTCTCGCTCACTGGAAAGCCACCCACCTCGATGATGTCATCCTGCTACCCGGAGCGCTGGAACTCGTGTCTGCGCTCAATCAAGTCGGCGCATCCTGTGCCGTCCTCACCAACAAGCGCGGCTACGCCGCCCGTGAAGTAGGTGACCACCTCGCCTTGACCCCGCAGCTCAAGGGAATTTTTGGCGTGGGCGATACGCCTTGGCTCAAGCCCGATCCCCAATTCACCCAGCACGCCCTCACCCAACTCAACGCCCACGCCACGAGCACCCTGCTCGTCGGCGATTCGCCTTTCGACGTGCAGACCGCCCTCAACGCCGGCCTCGATTTCATCGGCGTCACCACCGGCACCCATTCCGCCGAGGAATTGAAAGCTGCGGGCGCGACGCAGGTCGTCTCCGACCTGACCGCCGTGCAACGCGCGCTGTTGGGGTAGGAGCCTGCTTATGGATGATTACGTTTAGTAGTGGAGGTTTGATTACTTTGGTAGGGGAGTCGTCCCTGACGAGCCGATGGGAAACGGCTCATTCGGAGAATTCGCCCTACCCACGAGCCGGCTCTTCTTTTGGTAATTCTCAATAAGGGCAGTCACTCAGCTAGCCCAGCAATTCAACGCCACCGCCACGGCCGCCGGCACCGCCTGCACATAGAGAATTTTGCGGCCAACCGTGGCTGCGCCAAATACGCCGGCGATGATCACACAGCCGAGAAAGAATAATTTGATCGCGTGCCCCTCGGCTCCGAGCACGAGCCCCCAAACCAATCCCGCCGCGAGAAATCCGTTATACAACCCTTGATTGGCTGCGAGCGTCTTGGTCGCCTCCGCATTTTCCAGCGATAACTGAAACACGCGTCGTCCATACGGTTTCGTCCAGAGAAACATTTCCAGTACGAGAAAGTAGAAATGCAGCAAGGCCACCAGCGCAGTCACGATCAAAGCAGCGAAGTTCATGGCCGCAGCGTGCCGCACCGCGTTCCCGCAACAAACCTGGTGTGCCAACCTCAGCCAAGCCGCCCAAAGGTATTTCCCAATTAACGGAGAGGTCCATCCGGCGCAGAAACATTTAACTATAAAGCAGAATATGCGTGAATCCGGACAATCCGTGAGCAGGCGGATCCGATCTTATGGTATAGCCTTCTCAGCGTCTCCTCATGAACGCCTCTATCTCACTCCTGATCGTCGGTTTTCTGGTTTTCAGCACCCTTGCCATCGGCGCTTTGGTCTGGGCTCTCACGCACACGGCTGAGGGTTGCCAGGATGAGACGGGCTTCCATCTTGATCCACCAGCGAACTGACAAGTCTGAGGAGGATCGCACCTTCACCGCCATAGCATAGACGAAACCCAGCAGGTAGGGATGAAGGCATTCTCAACGAGAACGCGGCCGTCAAACACTGAGAGTCGTAAGCCTGGACCATACCGGAAATCCAGCTCTCCGTCACCGCATCACGTATTCCAGCGCTGATGATCAGCTCTCCACCCTGAACCACTTCGTTCCCGCGCATAATATCTCCAGCCAATAGTGTTCGCCAGCGAGGCGAAGTCCTGCCCCTCTGGGCCCATTCCTCCTGATCCACACTCTGATATACCTGCCTGCGTCGGCTGCGCCCGTTGCTGCCACCTGCTCGTCGAACTGAAAGCCGACGTGGACTTTGTCCCCGAGAAATTCGTGGCGGAGTATAACGGCGCTCGCTTCATGGACCAAACCAGCGATGGCGCGTGCGTCGCCTTGGATCCGGTGACGCGCGGTTGCACCATCTACGAGGATCGCCCGTGGGTTTGCCGCAAATTTGACCGGGGTGGCGCGCTCTGCCGCAAGATTCTGATCGGCCCCGCCGCACTCCGCGCCCACACTACCCACCCCGCTACACCTGCGAAACCATGAAAGTCAAATCCGCCATCTTCAACGTCAGCTCCCCCGACCTGAAATCCTGCCCCATTCTCGCAATGCCGGAAATCGCCTTCATCGGCCGCTCCAACGTCGGCAAATCCTCGCTGATCAATCTTCTCACCGAGCGCAACGATCTCGCCAAGGTTTCCGATCAACCCGGCAAGACCAAGCTGATCAATTTTTTCACGATCAACAACAACTGGTCGCTCGTGGACTTGCCCGGCTACGGTTACGCCAAGGTTTCCCAGCAACAGCGCTTCGACTTCAACAAGGCGGTGAGCGATTACATCGAGAAACGCAAATTCCTGCGCCATGTCTTTGTCCTGATCGACTCCCGTCTCCCTCCGCAGATCATCGACCTCGCCTTCGTTCAATGGATGGAAAGCTGCAACGTGTCCTTCAGTTTGATCTTCACAAAAATCGACAAGGAGTCGCCCAACCGCGTGAGCAACCACATCGCCCTCTTCAAGCAGCACCTCGGGGAAAACAAAATCGCCGTGCCGGAAATTTTGACCAGCTCGATCAAAACCAAACACGGCCGTTCCCAGATTCTGACGCAGATCGAGGGCTTGTTGAAGACGGCGCCGCGAGCGGAATAATTCGGCCATACGAGTATCATGCGCCAGTAGATTGGCCGGTGCCTTAAGGTGGAACCCGGCATCCGGACGGATTGATCGCGAGCATGTGAGGAAGAAACGCGCCCGGAGGTCGCGTTCCACCTCAATCACCTTTCCCCTCCCTCACACCTTCGCCAGCGCCAGCTCCAAGTCGCTCTGCAGATCCGCGAAATCCTCGATACCAATCGAGAGCCGCACATAGTCAGCCGAGACGCCCGACGCTTTTTGTTCGGCCTCGTTGAGCTGGCTGTGCGTCGTGCTCGCCGGATGAATCGCGAGAGACTTGGCATCACCGATATTGGCGAGATGCGAGAAAAGTTTGAGCGATTCAATGAACTTGCGCCCGCCTTCGTAGCCGCCCTTCACGCCAAAACCGACCAAGCCGCCAAAGCCACCGCTCAGATATTTTTTCGCCGCCTCATGGCTCGCACACGTCTTGAGCCCGGGATAATTGACCCAAGCCACCTTGGATTGCGCCGCGAGAAATTCCGCCGTCTTCAGGGCATTCGCGCAGGTGCGCTCCATGCGCAGATGGAGCGTTTCCAAGCCTTGCAGGCCCGTCCAAGAATTGAACGGCGAGATGCAACCGCCCATGTCGCGGAGCAACTGGAGACGCATTTTCAAAATGTACGCGACGTTCGCCCCGCCGGCGGGAGCGAAGCTCTTGAATGCGTCCCAATGCACGAGCCCGTGATAGCTGGCGTCGGGCGTGGTGAAACCGGGAAAGCGGCCGTTGCCCCAATCAAAATTCCCTCCGTCCACCACCATGCCGCCAATCGACGTGCCATGCCCGCCGATATATTTCGTGGTCGAGTGCACGACGACATTGGCGCCCCACTCGAACGGACGGTTCAGATACGGCGAGAGACAAGTATTGTCGATGATCAGCGGGACGCCGGCCTCCTTCGCGATTTTGCCCACTTCCTCAAAGGGGAAAATATTAAGCGCGGGATTACCGAGACCCTCGCCGTAAAACGCCTTGGTGTTCGGTCGCAGAGCCCGCCGAAAACTCTCCGGGTCCTGCGCATCGACGAACGATACTTCGAGACCGAGTTTCGGCAGCGTGTGGTGGAAAAGATTGTAGGTGCCACCGTAGAGTTGAGCGACGGAAACAATATGATCGCCCGCGCCGGCAATATTTAAAATGGCATCAGTAATCGCGGCCTGACCCGACGCATGCGCCAGCCCGCCACTGCCGCCTTCGAGCGCGGCCATCCGTTGCTCAAAGACATCCGTCGTCGGATTCATGATGCGCGTGTAGATGTAGCCGAGTTCCTTCAGCGCAAAAAGATTCGCCGCGTGCGTCGTATCGCGGAAGACGTAGCTCGATGTCTGGTAGAGTGGCACCGCGCGTGAGCCGGTGGCGGGGTCTGGCGTTTGGCCGGCGTGCAGGGCTTTGGTTCCGAATCCTTGTGAGCTCATAGGGTAAAACGTTGAGGGGTTGAACTGTGCCGGAAGACTCCTTGCACAAAGCCCGGATTCCCCCGGCGCAACAAGCCGGAAATTGCCCGCTCCTGCGGTCGTTATTATTATTTGCCGACGTGACCCGAACAAACACACTCCGACTCAACCGCGATGAAAAAGCCCACCAAAGACGAGCTCAAGCAGCGTTGCACCCGCAAGCGCCGTTATCGCACCCAAGGCGATGCGCTCGATGCCGCCATGCTCGCCGGGATGGAACGCCAGCGCACCGCTTACCAGTGTCAATTATGCGGTCACTGGCACTTGGCCAGCAGCGGATAAAAACAGCAGGCCGTCTTTAATACTCCTTCATCTGAACCGCAAAGCTCTCGACGGCTTTGGTCTCATCGCCCTCGCCTTTTACGAGTGAGAGAAAAACTGTAAAGACATAGGGAGGATAAACAAATCGGTTCCCGACCAAAGCATCGGTGCCCACTGGATTCAAGACGGACCGATAATCGCCCACGTCACGCGTATTGGGCCAGCGCGCCGTCGCGCGGTCGACATCGATCGCCATGGGCTTTTTCTTTTCGTCGTAGAAAGTGAGTTTGAAATTCCCGCCCACCACCTCGAGCCCGAGAAAGGTACCATTGGCCCGGTTGAGGGTGATACCTGGAATTTTCGGCTCCTCCTCTTTTTTCACCACGACCTTGGCCTTCGATCCCGGTTTTGCGGGAGTCGTAACTGTGGTCGGTTTGCCCGGGGTCACCGCGGCAGCCGGTTTGGCGGGCGTAACCACCGGCTTCGTTTCAGCGCAGAGAACAGTCGCCCCGGTCAGCAGGCAGATCACGGCAAGGAGTGATTTCATGCGCCGGAACATACGTGAGAATCGAAGCGGGGCAAGCCCGGGTTCGCGCCCCCAACCGAAGCCCCGGTTTTTTCGCGTGGATTTGACGAGGGATTTACTTGGCGTCGCTGGCTTGTGGATTTTGTAGGGCTGTCGCTTGCGGCAGCCCTCGCCCGTTATTGATACATGGATCGACCGTAGGTTGCGCGCTGGCCTCGTTCTGCTGGCCAGCAGAATAGCGCGGCCAGCACGCTACGAACCATAGCGCAAACGCCCGGTCTATGCGCGATCCTTCATCAGCTTCGCCCGCAAGCCCTGCCAGCGCGCCAAGCGCTCGGCGATCTTCACTTCCCAACCGGCCGTCTTTGGCGTGTAGAGCGGCAACGGTTTCTCAAGATACGCTTCGCCCGAAATGTTTTCCGGAAAATCGTGGGCGTAGCGGTAACCTTTGCCATGGCCCATGCGCTTGCTGGCTTGGCCGCCTTTATCGCGCATCGTGATGGGCACCGGCTGCACCGGTTGCTCCTTGAGCGCCCGATGCGCCTCGGCCAACGCCAGCGTGGCCGAGTTGCTCTTCGGCGCCGTGGCGATATACAGCGTGGCGTGCGCGAGCGTCAGCTCGGCTTCAGGCATCCCGATGAAATCACACGCATGATGCGCCGCCACCGTGAGCGGCAACGCCTGCGGATCAGCCAGCCCCACATCTTCGCTCGCCAAAATCACCAGCCGCCGCGCGATGAAACGTGGGTCTTCCCCACCCGCCAGCATCTTGGCCAACCAATACATCGCCGCATCCGGATCGCTGCCGCGACAGCTTTTGATGAACGCCGAGATCGTATCGTAATGCTCATCCTCGTCGGCGTCGTAGCGGATGCGCCGTTCGCGCGCGAAGAGTTCCAGCTCACCCGCCGTGATCGGCGCTTTCGCCGGCAGGGAAAGCGCGATGACTTCAAGCGCATTGAGCGCCCGGCGCAAATCGCCATCGCACAACACCGCCAGATCCGTGAGCACTTTGTCATCCGCCGTGTGTCCGCGTGCGCCCAGTCCACGCTCGACCTCGAGCAGCGCCGTGCGCAACACACCCGCCACCGCCGCCGTCGGCAACGGCTCCAACCTGAACAGATGACTGCGGCTTAACAGCGGTGGATTGACGTAGAATCCGGGATTATGCGTCGTCGCGCCGATCAACCGGACATTCCCTTCCTCGACGTCGGGCAGGAGCAAATCCTGTTGGGACTTATTAAAACGATGCAGTTCGTCGATGAACAGAATCGTGCCGGCATCGGGCTTGCGTCGCGCCGCAGTGAGAATCTCACGCAGCTCGGCCACGTTGCTCATCACCGCATTCACGCGGACAAACCGGCTCTTTGTTTCCCGCGCGATCACCTCGGCGATACTCGTCTTGCCGCAACCCGGCGGCCCGTAAAACAACAAACTGCCAAAGCGATTGGTGGTGATGAGCTGCGGCAGCAAATTGCCGGCCTTCAAAATATGTTCCTGCCCGCAAATCTCCGCCAAGCACCGCGGTCGCATCCGGGCGGCGAGCGGCTGGTTTTTCCGCACGACCTCCGGCAGCAACGCCCCCGCAGCCGGTGAAGTGGGTTCTTCACTGAAGAGAGAGGGTTGGTCGTCGTCGTGAGCCATGGAGAAAAATGACTGTGCGAGAGAATGAGCGCGAAACAAGTTTGAACACCGCGAGCATTTCACTTCACTCGCCCACGCTGATAGCTCCGGGCCAGGAGCCGTCGTGCCAATTCATGCCTAACCCCGGTCCATCGTTACGGGCTCCTGTGCTGTGGTTGCTCGTGCCTTTCATGGCCGGCATCGCCGTGGCGGATGGCCGACCCACGACATCGGGTTTTGCGATAATTATTTTAGTCGGCCTCTCGGCCGGACTCGGCCTAGTCGGCTCATGGCTGGCTGGCCGAACCGGTAGGACCAGCCGCTGGCTTTGGCCGTGGGCGATGATCGGCGCAGGCACACTGGCGGGCTTCGTCGCGCTGCACGTTCGTTCCCCGCGTCTCGCCGGGCCGGAAGCCGCTCCCCGGGAAGTCGTGGTCGAGCTCGAAGCTGATCAATTGTTCACGCCCGCGCCCGGTCGCAAAACACTCAGCGGCCTGGGCCGGATCGTCGCCACTGACCGTCATCTCACCACCCTGATCGGGCAGCGCGTGTATTTCTCCGCGATCAAGAAAATCAGTGTTTCACCGGCTCGCGCCGGTCGTTACCAAGTGCGCGGGGTGTTGCAACCGCTCGCCAGCATCGGCACCAAAAACACAGATACGGAAACCATCGCCGGCTTTCAGCGTTACCTCGAGAGCGCCGGCATCCGGCTCACGCTCAATCGCGCGCAGGTCATCCGCGAAGTGCGCGCACCGGGCCGCTTCCGGCAATGGTGCGCGCGCACCGAGAACCGGCTGGAAACGATCCTGCGCCACGGCATCGAGCGCCAACCCGCGGCGACCTCGCTCTACCTCGGTATGTTGCTCGGCGAAAAAGCCGCGCTCAGTGCGGAACAGCAAAACGCCTTCATGCGCAGCGGCACGTTCCATATTTTTTCCATCAGCGGACTCCATGTCGGCGTGATCGCCTCCGCGATTCTCGCCCTGCTGCAACTGCTCCGGCTGTCGCGCCGCATCGCCACGATCATCGGCCTGACCATTCTCTGGCTCTACGTGCAAATAACCGGAGCCAGCGTGCCGGCCGAACGCGCTTTCCTGATGATCGCGTTTTTATTCGGCTCGCGACTCTTCCGCCTCCCGGCGAATTCCCTCGCCGCGCTCACCGCCGCCGCGTTCCTCACGCTCTGGCTCGACCCCCAACAACTCTTCAGTGCCGGCTTCCAGATGTCGTACGCCGTGGTGACCGCGCTGATCGTCATGAGCGCGCCGCTGGCCGAACGCTGGCAAGCCAACTGGCAACCCTGGCGCGATCTGCCCGAAGCCGACTGGGGTTGGCCGCGCCATTGGGCGGCCGGACTCGGACGCAAAATCATCGGAGCCTGGGCCGCGACGTGGGTCGCCTTGATCGCCAGTATTCCTTCGAGCATCGGCTATTTTCGTTTGTGCTCTCCCGGTGCGTTGCTGGCCAATCTCCTGATCATCCCGCTCTCTTCGCTCGCGATCATCGCCGGCTTCGCTTCGTTGATGGGCGGCTTGGGCGGTCTCACGGGGGTCAGCCTGGTTTTCAATCACGCGGCCGTCGTTATCATTCTGACGATGGACTGGCTCGTCCTCCACGGCACGGAACTGCCGGGCATTTATTTCGTGGCGCAATTCACCGCCTCGTGGATCGCGCCGGTGGCGCTCGTGCTGCTGCTGGCGGTGATCGCCACCGGCTCCAGCCTGCACTGGCCCCGCCGCTGGGGCGCCACCTGGTGGCCGGCATTGACGGTGATGCTGATCCTGTTTTTCGGCGTGAAATTTGGGTGAGGAAACTGCGGCTTCGTCGTTATCTTGCAGTGGGTGGGCGTCGGTTGCCACACCGACGCTCATTATCGCCGGGGTGGAAACCGGCGACCACCTTAAGACAAAGAGCCCCCATGATTTTCCGTGTCTTCCGTATTTTCCGTGGTTTAACTCCGGCCCATGAAAAGCGCCTACGAACTCGCCATGGAACGCCTCGCCAAATCCGACCCGGACGCCAGCCACCCGCTGAGCGCTGAGCAGAAGAAACGTCTGGCGGAGATTGACCGCGTTTATCAGGGCAAAATAGCCGAGCGGGAAATCTTCCTGAAACAACAACTCAATACCGAGCTGGCCGC
>Ga0209591_10003789_pt1 | contig 17401 bp, 14 predicted proteins | sample MAT01_FD_187207 | JGI IMG/M metagenome (GOLD analysis project Ga0209591, IMG submission 187207) | Freshwater microbial communities from Lake Fryxell liftoff mats and glacier meltwater in Antarctica - MAT-01 (SPAdes) (version 2) | ecosystem: Environmental > Aquatic > Freshwater > Ice > Liftoff... | reverse complement strand
CGGGACGACATATTGCACGTGTTGACCGTGGAGTATATCCTGCCCCAAAATCACGCGCTCGCTGTGGCCATCTGGGTAAAGTTGCAGTAACTCCACCGGATCACCCAGATAGAAGTGATAGATTTCGTCGCTGGGCAGCTTGTGCATGGCGGAGAATGAATTAGGATCGGTCGTGAACAGATAGAGAATGGCAGTGCCTAAGGGTTTATCGTGGGCGTAGCGCTCTGGCAGCGCGGTTTGAGGAACGGTTTCGGGGGACACATAAACCTGTCGAAAGAGACCGCCTTCAACGGGAAGTGGTTCAAAGTGGTACAACTGAATCAGGTCATCTGCATTTAGCATAAAGCGCCCTTGCCCTAGTAGCGTGGTATCTGCGTGCGCGGTATAGCACACATAGCCTTTTCGGTTAATCCCCAAAAATGATGACACCGCGGGCCACATTGCCGCCTTCCATATCAGCAAAGGCCTGGGGCAACTCGTCCAGCGCATAACGCTTGGTAATTAAATCATCCAGCGGTAGGCGGCCGGCGCGGTAGAGCTCAACCAACATTGGCAGATCGGTGTGCGGACGGCCCGACCCAAAGAAAGAGCCGAGCAGTTTTTTGTTCTGTGCGACCAGCGCGCCGGCCGAGATTGGCACGTCAATTTTGATCGCGTGCATCCCCATCACCGTGGCTGCACCACCTGGACGCACCGCCTTGAGCACCTGGCCGATCGTCGTGCTCGATCCGACGCTGTCAAAAACATAATCGGGGCCGAGACGAGTCAATTTTTTTAAGGCGTCAATGGCATCGGTTTCGCGCGCATTGACGGTGTGGGTAGCGCCCATCTGGCGGGCGAAGACGAGTTTGCTCTCCATCACATCGACAGCGATGATCGGGTAGCAGCCAGCCAATTTGCAGCCCATAATCGCGCTCAAGCCGACGCCGCCACAGCCAAAGACCGCAGCGGAACTGCCCGGTTCGACGCCCGCGGTATTGATCACCGCACCGATGCCTGTCATCACCGCGCAACCGGTCACGGCGGCCACATCAAAGGGCACGTCGTCGGCAATCAGGATCGCCCCGGCTTGGTCGATGACGGCATACTCGGCCATGGTTGCCGAGCTGAGATAATGTTTAAGCGTGAGCCCATCCAGGGTTTTCAGCCGCGTCGTGCCGTCGGGCAGCAACGCTTGAAAGGTCGTGCCGGGCAGACGTTCGCACAAATTGGGTTGGCCGTGCAGACAGGTGGGGCAACTGTTACACGAAGGCACCCAGTTGACCATCACCCGATCACCCGGTTTGAATTTGGTCACATCGGCGCCCACGGCTTCGACGACACCGGCGCCTTCGTGGCCGAGCACCAGCGGTGGCACGGCGCGCAATTCACCGCGGTAGGTGTGCAGATCCGAATGACAGACCCCGGCGGCACGAATGCGCACGAGTAGTTCGTAGGGCTGCGGTGGATCCAGCAGCACTTCTTCGATTGTTAATTGGTCGATTTCCCGCACAACGGCGGCTCTCATTTTCATTAGATGTTTCCTTTTCTAAAATACAACCACGGATTCAGACAGCAACGGATACACCCAGTTCGCCGCGCTATTGGCTTAACGGAGCGCTAGATTGACAGCATCCGGGTTTGTATTATCCGTTGTTGGATTATTTTTCTTTCGCCATGCGCAAGACTTCACACGCCTTTGCCCACGCCAACGCTGGATCGTCGCAACTCTCCGACGTGCCAATCTGCCCTTCCCAAGCCCAAACATAGAGGGCGTCGGGTTGCTGGCGCACGATCACTTCGCCCTGCGTGCGGATGCGATCTTCGCGTCCGCGGCGCGCCCGCCAACACTCTAGCCATTCGTGGTGAGTTTTCTTGTGTTGCTGCGTAACGGCGGCCATCTGGTCGATAATAGGCGCCATCTCTTCCACATCTTGGTCGCTGTTCGTCCAATAAATATCGGTGCCCAAATTGTCCAAGCTGTTGATTTGGGCCGTTGCTTCCCATAGCGCATGGTCATGTGGCATCAGACAGCAGAAGGTTTCTAAGGCTGGATGGTTCATTTTGCAATAGTCGGCAACGGTTTTAATATAATCGACCACACAGCGTTGGCGAAAGGCTTCCTGCTGATCGGCCGGGGCGCTGGCCAGGTCGCCAGCGTACCATTCGGCAAAACGGGTGCGACAAGCACGGCAATAACATTCGCGCAGCGGCGTCGGTTCATCGACAAAGTAACCGGCATAACCCGCCTGCGCCACGATATCGATCATCTCCTGGATGCGCCGTAAGGCGACTGGGTTGACATAACAGCCGGCCGGCCAGTGCGATCCATCGCGCCGCACTTGAAAACATTCAGGATGTTCGAGCAAGAATTGGCTGGAACGACCGCCACCAAAAAGGTTGAGCGCACCCCAAAAGAGGGCCAGCGGGCGAACACCGTGATCGCGGGCAATCTGGGGTGTAAAGTGAACTTTGCCGGTGAAGTGGACAAAATCATTTTCTTGCAAACAGACAAAAACATCATCCAGGCGCAGATCGCGCATGGCACGCAGATCGGTCGCGAGGTGTTTGGGGTTGTGGTGGCCCATATACGAGACGCCAGTGATCATGGTGACTCCTACCCAGTCGAATTCACACTACTAAATACCCTGTTAAAAGCTTGGATGGATCGGCTTAGCTACAGTGTAATCATAATGGGGTTGGTTGGCAACTAGCCTATAAGCCACGTAGGGCAGTCACGCCGATCCATTAGGCCGGTCCCGTCTTATTCGAGCTTTAGCACAACACAGCCGCGTGAGGATGGCACAAATTGCTGACAAAAACGATGGGCGGCCAAGGCCGCCCATCGTTTTTGTCAGCAATGGAGATTAAAAAATCCCACTTGCCTTAAAACTTCTTGGCGTCGCGCTTGTGCCAGTCGTCGGCAAAGAGGTTGAAGTGCAACTTGCGCTGCGGATGTTCCTTAATCAGATCTTCGTTCAGGGTCAAGCCCAATCCCGGCGCGGTGGGCAGATCGAAGTAGCCGTCGACCACTTCGGGCAGACCCGTCGCCGCTTGTTTGACAAAGGCTTCGGAAAAGTCGTTAAAGTACTCCTGGATTTTGAAATTGGGTAACGTGGCGTCCAGATGGAGCGCCGCCGCAGTGGAATAGGGACCGCCCACGTTGTGCGGCGCCATGAGCATGTAATAGTTGGCCGCCCAAGCCGCGACCTTCTTGGTATTGAGGATGCCGCCAAAGTGTGTAATGTCGGTCTGGATAATATCGGCGGCCTGCATTTCGAAGAGTTCACGATATTCGAAGCTGGTGTGCAGCCGTTCGCCGGTGGCAATCGGAATGCCCAGCGGTGCAATCGCGTCGGCCACTTTTTTCATAGCCGCAGTATTTTCCGGCGGCACCGGCTCTTCGTACCAACTGGGCTTGAACTGGGCCAGTTCGCGCGCCATCTCAATCGCCGTCACTGGGTTGAAGCGCCCGTGCATCTCGACCAGGATTTCGACATCTGGGCCGATCGCATCGCGCACCGCTTCCACCAGGCTGATCGAGCGCAGCTTTTCGGTGCGTTCCATTTCCATAAAGCCGGCGCCGAATGGATCAAACTTGAGCGCCTTATAGCCTTTTTCCACCACCCGCTTGGCCGCGGCATGGAATTCTTGCGGCGAACGTTCAACCGTGTACCAACCATTGGCATAGGCCTTGATCTTGTTGCGCAGCGTGCCACCCAGCAATTTGTAGACCGGCACACCCAGCGCCTGGCCGACAATATCCCAACAGGCGGTCTCAATCAAGGCGATGCCGGTCATCACAATTTCACCGGCGCGGCCATAATCCTCGATGTACATGCGGTTGACCAGGTGTTCGATATTGAACGGGTCGGCGCCCAACACATAGCGCGGCACAGCCTCTTGCAAATAACCGTTGACGGCATCAGTGTGATTGAGCGCCCGCACATCGGCTGCACCCACTAACCCTTCGTCGGTTTCTACTTTCACAAAGGTGATGTTGCGCCATTCGGTGCCCAACACCATCGGGGTAACATTGGTAATTTTCATGGTAAAAGCATTCCTTTCCTGATCGATAAAGGTTAAACTACATAGTATGGGGTTTAAGGAGTGAGGTAAATGGCGTAGACAGGGAAACAGGGAAACAAGTGGATAAACTTGTCTGCCTATCTCCCTGTCTACCTGTTTCCCTGTCTACCTGTCTACCTGTTTCCCTATCTACCTGTTTCCCTATCTACGGACAATTAATTTCCGCCGCATCTGGCTGGATCGCCTCATCCCAACGACGGCCAAATTCTTGGAGATAGAGGGTCGCAATGTCGCGATTGTTCAGCACAATCGCATTTTCGTCATTGCTGCTATCCGCATTTTCCGAGAAATTGAACGAACCGGTCACCACAATCGCGTCGTCAATAATAAAGACTTTGTGGTGAAAGGTGCCTGGATTGCCATCTTGGCGCACCGGCACATCTGCACAAAACAAAGCCGGCAGCTCGCTAAATTCTGTCTCGCTAGCGCGTGTTTCAAAAATGCCCTGTACATCTACGCCCGCCTCGGCACGGGCCAAAATAGCCGCGCCCAGATCATCAGCGGTAAACGAAAAAGCCATAAACCGAATCTGCTGCTGGGCATTGTCAATCAGCGGCACCAAGTGGCTGATCGTCTCATCCTCGGCGCCAAAGTAGACCTGCACCGGTGTGCCATCTATGGTTGCGGTTTGCTCAGCTACGGTAGATGGCGAAGTAGGGCCAAACGCACCATCCCACATTTCCGTAAATTCACGTTCATAGATCGCGGCCAGGAGGGGCGATGCCAACAAGATTGCATTGTTATTGTTGCGAAAAACATCGTTGACGGTCACATTCATCGACCCTGTCCACACCGTCTGCTGGTCAAAAATCCAGAACTTGTTGTGCATCAGCGCCCCGCGCCCGTCATCTTTCACTTCGATCCCGGCGTTTTCCAGCATCGCAAACTGGCCGTGATCTTCCTCGCCGTCCACTTCAATGCCATTCTCGTCATCCGTCACCCAACGCACAACCACGCCGCGTTCATGCGCGGCGAGCAGCGCTTCTGCGATGGGCGTCAAGTTGAATTCGAAAGCGGCAATGTCGATACTTTTTTGCGCGCCATTAATCTGATCGATTAACTTTTCGGCGACCGTCCCAGCCACATCGCGGTTGGTGCGGTCACCCGGGTCGGTAAAATAGACCTGCCACCAATCACCGCCGCCCGCAACGGGCGTGATTTCTGGCGTCACTTCGGCCACGGGCGGCGGGTTCGTGAAGATGCCTAGTGGATCTTCGCCGCTGATAAAAAAATAGACGGCCAGGATCAGAAATCCAATAACCAAAATTGTTGTGAGCCGATTGTTCGCTGGTGATCTCTTTTTACGCTGTCTGCTCATGCCTGGCCTCAGGATTCTGATGAATGTGCGACTGAACTATGATGGATTGGCGTTGCGCAAAAACCGTCGGAGGTTATTGAACAGGTGCCCTGCCCAAGCCAAATCTGGCTGGGATGCGCTGGACGCTGGCGTCAAGTCTTCCTCTGCCGGCGCAGGCGCGGGGATCGGGCTTGATGACACGGGGTTTGCGGCCGGCTTTCCCACTGTGATCGGCGGCTGGGGTGGGATGGACGCAACAGGATCGGTTGTGACCGCTTGCACCGGCACAGGTATGTCTACAGCAGGAGCGGTGGCTGGCGTAGCTTGCTCAGCGGGCAACGCCTCGCCCTTGGGTTCAGCTGTAGGGGGTTCAGATGCAGGCTGGGCAGCTAGATGCTGATCGATAAAGCTGCGCAAACTGGCAATCAGGGCCGATGGCGTAGCCAGCGGTTGCAAAGTCTGTTCAACAACACTCACCCGTTGTTCGGCTGTAGGTTGGGTAAAATGAGGGGCAAGAATGATCGCCGCCTGTTCAACTGCTTGATCCAGTAATTTGGTATTGGCCTCAAGGGTTGCCTGGTCGTTTGTTTTCAGGTCGGCAATCAACGTTGGGTCAAACCGCTTGTTCACGGCACGCAGCAAGCGACGGACGGCCGCCAGCTTGTCGGCCATAGCCGTTTCTGCCGCAGTTTCATCCATGCCCTCGGTCGTCTGGGCAACTTGTTTAGCCAGGGCAACCCCCCAATCGAGCAGCGTCTGCCCACCCTGATCGTCCAAATTATCGGTCAGCGCCTCATTTTCCAGGATACTTTCCGCCGCCTGCTGGATGCGCGTATTCAGTTCGTCCATCTGTATTCTCCTCTTGGTTGCCCTTACGCCCATTGGTGCTGCCCAGGCACTAGCGCCCTAACCAACCGCCATCCACGGCAATTGTCGTGCCATGGACATAGTTTGCCGCCGCAGAAGCCAGAAAGATGGTGACGCCGGCCAGGTCATGCGGTTCACCCCAATGGCCGGCGGGGATGCGCGCCAGGATCGACTGGCTGCGCGTTTGATCGGCGCGCAGGGCTTCGGTGTTGTCTGTCACCATATAGCCCGGCGCAATCGCGTTGACGTTGATCGCGTGCGCGGCCCACTCGTTGGCCAACGCTTTGGTCAACCCATCCAGCCCATGTTTGGCCGCGGCATAGGCGGGGACGAGGATGCCACCCTGGAAGCTGAGCACCGAAGCGACGCTGATAATTTTACCGCGAAAGCCGTTCTGCACGGGCTGTTGCAACATCACACGGGCCGCCGCTTGGGCCAGAAAGAAGACGCTGTCCAGATTGACCTGCATGGTTGTGCGCCAATCTTCAGCGCTATAGTCAACGGCTGGCGTACGGCGGATGATGCCAGCGTTGTTGACAAGAATATCCAGCCGGCCAAACTCATCCTTCACCTGTTGTACCACTGCACTCAACTGCTCTGGCGTGGCGGTCGACAGATCGAGTTGGATGGGAAGGAAACGGCGGCCACGGGCGTTCACCTCGCGGCCGGTCTCTGCATAGTTCTGGTTGTAGAGGATGGCAATATCCGCGCCCGCGTCGGCCAGGGCCAGGGCCATTGCCTTGCCTAGCCCGCGCCCCGCGCCGGTGATAAGGGCGACGCGATCAGAAAGATCGAAGAGATTCAGGTTGTTCACCATCTATAAACTCATTTCCTGTAAACACGGATTATGAAGAACACAGATTTTTTAAGTTTTTAATCCGTGTTCTTCATAATCCGTGTTTACAAAATTGAACCGGCCACTAAATTTAGATCGCGGCGCAAACCCGTGAAGGCGCCGCCGGCTTCTTCTTTGGGCGCGGTGTCGAACATGGCGGTGACTTCGGCATATTCGGCATCGCTCAGATTGACATCAAAAGCGGGGAAACTGGCCTCCAACTGGCGCGCTGAGCTGACCCCGACAATCGGTGTGGTGACGGCCGGCGAATAGCGCAGCCAGGCCACCGCCAGTTGGGCCGGGTGTAGCCCGCGATCGGCGGCGAATTGCTGAAACTGGGTGATGCCTTCGCCATATTTTTCCAACCAGCGCGGGATGCGCACATCGGTCGCGCCGCGTGAATCTTCGGGAATGGCGACGCCCGGTTTATATTTGCCCGCCAACAGACCAAAGACCAGTGGCCGATAGATCGTAATCGCAATGTTATCGGCCAGCGCTTGGGGCAGCACTTCAACCTCGACACCGCGTTCGATCGGGTTGTAAGGAATCTGGTTGCAAACCAGGCGTGGCCAATCATTGGCCTGCGCCACACTGTTAAAGTGCGCCACCAACCAGGCCGGGAAGTTGCAGCAGCCGACAAAACGCGCCTTGCCTGCATTGACCACATCGTTTAAGGCGCCCATCATCGCCGCCGGCTGCATACCGGCCTTGGGCCAATGCAGCAGATAGAGATCCACATAGTCGAGTTGCAAACGGGCCAGGCTTTCATCGATGCTGGTGCGGATCACCTGCGGATCGATACTGTTGACCTTGGTGGCAACGAAGAGTTGGTCGCGCCGGCCCTTAAGAATATGGCCGAGAATTTCTTCGGTGTGGCCATCGGTGTACATAGCCGCCGTGTCAATAAAGTTGACGCCATGCGCCATCGCCGTGGCCAAAATGCGGTCAGACTCGGCTTGATCACAGCGCGCGCCGAACATCATCGTGCCCAGGCAGAGTTCGGAAACTTGGACGCCGGTGGCGCCGAAGGGTACGTAATTCATGTAGATTTCTCCTCAAGTAAATGGTTTTGATTTACGATTTTTGATTTACGATTTACGATTTTTGATTTACGATTTACGCGCCCAAGGGGCACCCGGCGTGGTCAACAATGATATTTCGTAAATCGTAAATCAAAAATCGTAAATTCCTTTATCCCAGCACCAGCGACTGTGCGCCGTCGATCCACATTTCTGTGCCGGTGATGCGTTCCGATTGATCTGAAACCAGAAAGAGCACCAGTTGCGCCACCTGGGCAGGGGTGGCGGGTCCATGGTTGGCCAACGGGATCGGGCCTTTGGGGAAATTCACCGGCCAGCGAACGGTATCGCGGTTACGCGGGTGCGTATTTTCGCCAATGTTGGTCGTCACCGAACCGGGGCAGATCGCGTTGATGCGGATGCCGTGGGGTGCTAGTTCGGGCGCCAACATTTTTGCCATTACCACTTGCCCCGCTTTGGCACATGAATAGGCGGTCGCCCCGCTGTTGCTAAAGACGCGCGTGCCATTCACCGACGACGTGACCACAATCGCCCCACCCTGTTTTTTTAGGTGCGGCACGGCGTACTTGATCGTTAAAAATGTGCCCTTTAAGTTCACATTCAAGGTCTGATCCCACTCTTCGGGTGAGATCTCTTCAATCGGCGCCCAGACGCCGTTGATGCCGGCGTTGGCAAAGACAATATCCAACCGCCCCCAACGCGCCACCGTACTTTCGATCGCTTGTTGCATCTGCTCGGCCTGCGCCACATCAGCGGCAATGCCGTGGGCGGCGCCACCCGCCTGCTCGATTTCGGCGGCTGTTGCTTCGGCGCGGTTGGACAAAAGATCCACCGTTGCCACTTTGGCGCCTTCAGTGCCGAAGATCAACGCGGCAGCTTTGCCAATGCCAGAACCTGCGCCTGTAACCAGCGCAACCTTTCCTGCAAGTTTCATAATCTACTATTGCTCCTGAATGACAGTTTCCTCGCCCAGATAAGGCCAGAGCATTTTTCTATTGGATAGCACATGCGTTGCCTGCTTGGGGAGATCCCTGGACAGAAAGAGTGCACCTTACTTGACAGTCCCGCTAATGAACGTTAAAATAATAACACGGCTAGAAGTAATGTCAATTTCAGTGCTGCCTATCCCATTAGTACTGACGGCCATCTCCCTGTTCATTTGCACACAACCAATCATTCCTGCGTCATTTGCCCGCGTTCGGCCACATTTTGGCCATCGCATTCGATTTAGGTCTTATCTATTGAAATCAACTCGGTTGAAAATGATCGTATTCTAGATAAGCTTCTGCCAATCTTCTCATTTTCTTGCACCCCGCTTTCAATAGTGTTTTACCCTATATCCAAGCAGCAAAATCCAAGTAGCAAAATGTCAACGCACAAGGAGGAATAAAAGATGAACAAGAACAGTCTGAGTCGACGCGACTTCCTACGGATGAGCGCGATGATGGCCGCCGGTGCCACGCTGGTGGCCTGCGCGGCTCCTGTCCAACCGGCCGGCAGTAGCGACGCTCCGGCCCAAACGAAGACACTCTCATTCTGGATGTGGAATACGTTTGCCCCACCGGCGGATGAGATAATGCAGACCAAGCTCAACGAATGGGCAGGGGCCAACGGTGTAACGCTCGAAATCTCGCGCGATGCCGACAACACGATGGTGGACAAGCTTATGCCAGCGATTGAGGCTGGGACGTTGCCCGACGCGCTGTTCGTTGGCGCGGGAGAGGCACTGCGCTTGACGGATGCCCAAGCAATCGACCCACTCACGGACCTCTTTCCCGAAATTGGCGAAGCCCACGGTGGCTGGCAGCCCCGTCTCGACACCTATGTCACGCGCGATGGCGTAGTCACCTTCCTGCCCTACTCGATTGACACGCCGATGCTACAGTTCCGCCGCGATATTTTAGAGGAAGCCGGTCTTACGGTGCCCGAAGGTCAATGGACGTGGGATCAGACCCGCGACTTGGCCCTGCAAGCTTCAAAATACACCGAGGGCGCGGGTAACAAACTCTTTGGTTGGGGTTTTGGCGTCGTCAAGCTGACCCATGACGGTTGGTGTACGGACTTGTTCCGTAACTTTGGCGCTGATCTGTGGGATGAGAGCGGTCAGAAAATTATCCTGGCGGATAAGATGGAAGAGGCGACGCGCGCCCTCAATTTTATCAAAGACGCCTGGGATCAGGGGCTTTTCCCACCCGATGCGCCCGCCTATGATTATGCCGCCAATAACAAAGCCTATCTGGAAAAGCAGGCGGTTATGGTGATCAACGCCGCGTCAGTTTACGTCAATGCCACGCAAAACGATCCCGAACTAGCCGAAGCCACCGGTCTAGCCCCCAAGCCCAAAGAGACGCGCGACACCACGGATTGTGGCCTGCGCTACACTTTGGTGATGTCTAAGGAGTCTGGCTCAAAAGAGACAGCCATCGACCTGATCAAGGCGCTTTACGACAAGGAGATCTATGCGCCTTGGTTAGAGGCGGGCTTTGTGGCCAATGTGCTCAAAGAATACGACAGCCTGCCCATGTGGACAGGTACGCGCGCAGCCTTTAACCTGGCGGCCCAAATTGGCACCTATGGCGGCTTCCCTGCTCCCTATGACAACGCGGCCATGGCCGAGCTGACGGGCGGCCCCGATGCGCCAGTAGGTTCGATGGTCGTGCGTGTGCTGATCGACGGCTTGAGTCCCGAAGAAGCCATTCTTGAAGCGGACGAGTTTTCTAAGCGCGTCTTCGAGAAATATTACCCGCAGTAAGGGGTGCAAGGTGCAGAATGGCTATCGCATTCTGCACCTTGAATCTTGCGGTCATCTTATAGGGCAGAGCGGAGAACGGCTACACTCAGAAAGATGTTAATTCGCCTCTTTTTTGCATTCTTTTACGCATTTCTGTGCTAGACACCCACGTCTGGTTGGCGTCATTGGTAACAATATTGTAGCGAGCTTCTTGCATGGCTTCTAAGTGCCGGAGACGATTAATAATGTAGTTCCATTCCTGGGGTGAAACAAGCACACCGGCCGGTTCACTGCGACGCATCAGCACGACCGGTGCCGACTCAGTCATTTTAAGGATTTTATCTTGCTGGCGACGCAAATCGCTAATGGGAACGATTTGAGGAAGGGGATTGGGCATGGTTGTTTCCTTTTGGACTAAAATAGCGCAATGATTGCGATTTTAATATACCAAACCATCCTCGGGCAAAACCACTGAATTGTCCATAAAGCGGAATAAAGGAGAACTATGAGCCAACAGACACTCTCTCAACCAGTTGTATCGCCGCGATCCGCGCCGAAAAAAGGGCGTTCGCTTTTTGCGGGTGACGTGGTGCTGGGGTGGCTCTTGGTCGCGCCAGCCTTAATTGTCGTGCTAGGTATGGTTGGCTATCCCTTTCTGGAAGCGATTCGGATTAGCTTTACCGACCGGATGATCGGGCGTGGGCCAGGGCGTTGGGTTGGATTGGCCAACTACGAATATATTCTCGGTTGGCCGGACTTTAGCGAAATGGTGGTGCGCACGGTCGCCTTTGCGATTATAGCGGTGATCTTAAAAACCGTTGTCGGGCTGATCTTGGCGACGGCGCTCAACCAGAGCTTCCGCGGGCGCAATTTCTTGCGCGGAGTCTTTATGCTGCCCTGGATTCTCCCCACCTATATCATTGTGTTGGTCTGGCGCTGGATCTTTGACGGGCAAACCGGTCTGCTCAACCAAATTCTGGTCAGTTGGGGGGTGCTTGGTGAAAATTACCCCTTCTTGGCACGCCCTGGCTCGGCCGTCGCCATACTGATCTTTGTGCTGGTCTGGAAAGGTTATCCGTTTTACGCCCTCACCTTCCTGGCTGGGATGCAGACTATCTCCTCCGAACTCTATGACGCCGCCAAAGTTGACGGCGCTGGTCGGCTGGGTCGCTTCCTCTATGTGACACTACCGGGGCTACGGCAGGTGATGGGCGTGGTAATCTTGTTGTCGACCATTTGGACGATGAACAGTTTGGAGATCCCCTTGCTGTTGACGGGTGGTGGACCGAGCAGCGCGACCGAAGTTTTCCCCCTCTTGACCTATCACCTGGCCATGCAGAACTTCCGCCTTGGGGAAGGGGCTGCCTTACCGATTATGATGTTGCCGCTGATTGCGCTCCTCGTTGTGGCCGTAGCCAGCTATATGGACAAGGAAGCTACCCAATGACGATCTTAGACCGCATCCCTGAATCGCTTTTTCGGCTCTTTTCCATTGTCGTCATTACCGTGCTGTTGCTAATGATCATCTTCCCGCTATACTTTATGGCGACCACAGCCTTCAAGTTCGAAGGCGAGATTTATTCAGAATTGACCTGGATCCCGCGCGACCCTACGTTGAGCAACTTTCGCGATGCGATTTTTAGCTTTGATATCCCAACCTATCTGCGCAACACACTGATTGTGGCATTCAGCACAACGCTGATCGTGGTTACAATCTCGATGTTGGCGGCCTATGCGCTTACCCGTTTGCGCTTTCCCGGCCGTGCACTGATGGCCCGCGGTGTGCTGTTTGTCTATCTCATCCCGGGTTCGCTGCTGCTCATCCCGATGTACCTGACCATTGTGCGCTTGGGTCTCAAAGACACCTATCCAGGGTTGATCGTCGCCAACCTGAGCTTTAGTGTCCCCTTTTGCACTTGGTTAATGATGGGCTACCTGCGCAGTATCTCGGTGGAGATCGAAGAGGCATCGCTGATCGACGGCTGCACCCGTTTGCGGTCGCTGTGGCATATTGTCATCCCGCTCTCGGTCCCTGGCCTTATCACCGCCGCAATCTTTATTTTTAATGGCGTCTGGAACGAGTATATCTTTGCCCTGATTATTGCCCAGGACACAGCGCATCGGATGATTTCGGTGGGGTTGAGCAACTTCTATCGCTCGGATTATTATATGATGGGCCCGATGATGGCCGGTGCGCTGATCGCCATGACGCCAGTTGTCGTCTTATACATTCTGGCCCAGCGCTATGTGGTCTCTGGTCTGGCGGCCGGTGCGGTCAAGGGTTAAGCAAACAAGACCATCGGCGCCAGGCTTGCCTATCAATGGTCTTTCGACTCTAAATTGGGGCGTGGTGATTTAATGAGCCATTTAGTGAATGGTTTTCTCATCATCAATCACCGCTGTCGTGGTCGAGGGTGTGAGACTTAATGACTGTTGCGGGGTAACATTGGCGGGGAAAAAGACACTGAATTGAGTGCCATGGCCTGGTTTGCTTTTGACCTGAATCCCCCCTTTATGGGTGCGAACAATGCCCAGGGTGGCGGCCAAACCAAGACCGCGCCCATAAGATTTGGTCGTATAAAAAGGCTCAAAAATGTGTTCAATTGTTGCCGGCGTCATACCAGCACCGGTATCGGTTACCGCCAGGCAGACATAGTCCCCGGCCGGTAGGGCTTCACCCCCGATATAGTCACCCGGCTGATAAGCGCCAGCGATCAAGGTCTGTACAAAACATTTTATCGTCACTTTCCCATTCACGTCAGCCGCCGCTTCGCCAGCGTTGAGCACCAAGTTCATCAATACCTGCTGAATTTGCCCTTTATCAGCCGTAATCGTCGGCAGGTGCGTTGGCAGGTCGAGCACAATCTCGATGCTACTGGGCATTGCGGCCGCCAATAGTTCACTATTTTCCCGAATCAATTGCAGCAGATCTAACGCGCCGACAGCAAACTGACCTTTGCCGGCATAAGCGAGCAATTGGCGGGTCAAATCAGCCGCACGCGTGGCCGATGTAACCACCAATCCAACATGGCGCTGTGCTGGTGCATCGGCCGCCAATTTCGCGCGCGCGAGGGAAGCGTTGCCCAGGATCGCGGTCAATAAGTTGTTGAAATCATGCGCAATTCCGCCAGCCAAAACGCCTAAGCTTTCCAGTCGCTGCGATTGCTGATAGGCTCGTTCTGCTTCTTTACGCACAGTAATATCTCGCACCACACAAACGAATTCGCCACTCTCGATGCGAGTCAGTGAAGCTTCTTGGTCGAAAATTGTGCCATCCCGGCGCAGACCGTGGAGTTCACCATGCCAAGCGCCTTGTTCGCCAATTGTGGCCATCACCACGTTTAGGATCGAGGCATGTTCTTGCGGTGGATGTACCATCTGGCAGGATTGGTGGATCAATTCCTGGGTGTCTGTGTAGCCGTGTATGGTAGCGTAAGCCGCGTTGACATATTCAAAGTGCAAGTTCGGGTCTAGAATCGCCATCCCGTCACTGGCAGCTTCCATGGCTGAACCTTGTTTTCGGATCGCAGCTTCGCGGTCGATCACGGCGGTACGCATACGGGCAAACGCTTGCACCAATGTGCTAATCTCATCATCGGCCGGTTTGTGGATCGGCAATGCGATATCAGAGTTGCCTTCACCCAGTGCCCGCACGGCTACGGCCAGATCGCGCACCGGGCGTGTCAAATTGCCAGAGAGGAAGAGGGCGGCCAACACGCTCAGCAGAATGCTAAATCCTAACCCCCCAATCGCTAGATTGCGGGCGGCAATTGTCGGCGCCAAGGCTTCGGCGACAGGACGATCTACAACAACAGTCCAACGATAGTTTGGCACGGGCGCAAAGCTGGCGATGCGGGCGACCCCGTTTATCGTGTAGGTGGCCGTGCCAGGAGCGGCTGGTAGCTGGTGGCCGGATAAGCCTAATAATGTGGTGTAGTCTAGATCGTGATCAACTGGATCTTCTTTGGCCTGCACAAAGGCGTGGCCATTTTCGTCCAACAGCAAGGCATTGCCTTCGCCAATACAACGCTCACGCAGGATGGCAGCCAGATTGGGCAGGGGCACAGGGCTACCAAAAACACCCACCACCAGACCTGTGGTATTCGTAATCGGTGTGTGGATGTGCAGAATTAGTTTGTCGCCGGCCAATGTAGGAGCGATCACCCAGCCTTGTTGGCCCTTGGCAGCAGATTGATAGGATTGGACATGGGCAATCGATACCTGTTTGATCGGCGGTACAGTAACCAACAATTGTCCAGAAACTGGGTCCGCCACACCAAATTGGGCATAACGGTGATAATGACCGAATAAGCTTTCCATTGCGCTCTGTTGACGCACCGAGTCCATGCTCGCCATATCGGGCAGAGAGGCGATTGCGCGTCCATCTGTCAACATCTCGTTGATAAAAGTATCTAATTCCTGGCTTGCACCGCTAGCTAAGCCGGACAATTCACGCATCGATTGCTCATTCAATGCTTGGCTGGCAATGTTAACCAAGATCAGCCCAATCACGGCTAATGGGACAGTGCTGGCAATGATAAATGCGATGAGGAAGCGCGCACGTAATGTGTTGAAGAGATTACGCATGGTGGCATTCTACCTGTAGCGATATGAGATAGTGAGGGCCGCAGCGATTTGATTAGTAGGATACAGTACAATTATACCACATATGACATAAAAAATGACCTCTCTTTTGGACAAGAAATCAAAATAGGGCCAAGCAAAGAGGTTCAACGTTGCTTGGCCCTATTTATTTTCAAGGCTCAGCAAAGAAAAGTGGGCAAACGCTATATTTTGCCGCTGGCGAAACATTGCTTTGCCTACTTTTCTTTGCTGAGCGATTTTCAATTAGATTGAATACCAGATCAACTTACGGGAAGTTCACGGTCAGGTTGACGTCTGATGTCTGAACCGCGGGTAGCAGGCTCTTGACTGTATCGAGCATAGCTGGCATATTGGGGCCTGAACCGCCTGGCAACATTTGGAGTAGACCCATTTGCACGGCCAAATCAATCACATGATTAACCTCACCATTGCCCCAGGTGATGTGGGGTAATGTGTTGCCATTGATCGCAATAAAAATCCCCTCTTGGTTTGTGGCCAAATTCACCATATCGATCCCAGCACTGCTGGCGCTTTGGATCAATTCGCGGGGCAGATTCAACTGGCGCCAATTGAAGTTCGGGACTGCTGCCTGCCATTCCTCTGCATTCATGCCTTCTACCGTCCATGTGCCAGTGGCATCATAGTTGACGGTCAGGCGAATCTGCGGTGGCGTGCCGACAGAGGCCAGATATTCTTCTTGGGCGGCCCGTGAGACAGCCGCCGCCGAGTTATCACCTTCGACGACCAACGGCACCAATGCGGCACCCTCGGTCACGGGGAAACGGATCACGGCGCCGATGCCCAAACTGCTAAGCAGGGGCAAAACTTTTTCCAGAACGGGTGGCACACCAGGGGTTAACATCGCCAACGCGGCGCCAGTATCGGTAAGCGATTCACCATCCCAACCCAACGACGGAATTGGTTCACCATTAACCAGAATAATCATACCTTCTGGTGTATTGTTGAGGTGAATGTGTTGAATGTTGGTGGCGGTGAGGTACTGAATCCATTGCGGGTCGATCTTGAGGGTCGAGAGATCTTGACCGGCCAGTGCGCCCAGGTCGGCAACCGGGGTGCCCCCAATGCTAGGATTGCCATCGGTATCAAAATCAATGTAGATGGCGGGCAAATCGACCACCAGTTCCTCAGGGTTGCTGCTTGCTGCCATTTCGCCGCCATTGGCGCGTGGACCGCAGCCGGCCAGCGCGACCAGGGCCACAAGTAGCAGCCCCATCAGCAATACCAAACGTTTACTCTGCATGGAAATGTCTCCTCTTTTCATGGCTAGTGAAACCTCCGTTTGAAATTTGATTTTTACAATTGTTTTTCGCTCATCAGCCGAAAGTGTGAAAACGCAATATTTTGTTTGCTATAAAACATCGGTTTTCGCACTTTTCATAGATGAGCCTTGTTTTTACAATCTACAAACATGCGTCTTAATAAAAAGCGTGGGATCAACCAAGTGGATAAGACACGAACGACGGCCAGTGATCAGGCGCATTTTGCGGGCAATTAGGAGTAGCGCCTGGTCAATACCGAAACTTTATTCTTCAAGCTCGATCGCTGGATCTTAATTTGATGAACCCGCGGAAAGAATTATCACCAAATATACTTGTATAGGTAAAGTTGCGGCACGCTGCTTATTGTAACACAGAAGTAAATCTTGTACAATCACCACTTTCCTACTATTGCTATACTGAGCACTGCTACAAATACGAAAGATTGCGCTCAGTTTACACCCAATGGCTGCGCCATTGTGAAAAGCAGGCCTTAAACAATGAGGCTGATCGCCAACGGTCGTTTAGCTGCCATCTACTCGGCCCAAACGTTGGATCAAGCGGGCGACAGCCTGTTCAACCGTATAGACTGTCGCACCTGGTTCAAGCAGATTAGCCTCTATGAGTGCGTTGATCACGGCCGTAATCGTAGGCACATCTAGACCCAGGGCGCGCAATTGG
>Ga0209591_10003788_pt1 | contig 17409 bp, 17 predicted proteins | sample MAT01_FD_187207 | JGI IMG/M metagenome (GOLD analysis project Ga0209591, IMG submission 187207) | Freshwater microbial communities from Lake Fryxell liftoff mats and glacier meltwater in Antarctica - MAT-01 (SPAdes) (version 2) | ecosystem: Environmental > Aquatic > Freshwater > Ice > Liftoff... | reverse complement strand
GATGTCCAACTTGAAAAAATCAAACTGCCTGCCGGTTTCAAAATCAGTGTATGGGCAGAAGACGTCCCGGATGCGCGTTCACTCGCTATGAACGGGGATGGCAGCATCATTTTCGTCGGAAACAGGCAAGGAAAAAATGTCTATGCCTTGGTGGATACCAATAAAGACGGAAAGGCCGATAAAAAATATACCCTTGCAGAAGGATTAAGGATGCCAAATGGTGTCGCTTTCAAAGACGGGGACTTATATGTCGCAGAAGTGAGCAGAATTTTGAGGTTCAGAAATATTGAAAAAACCTTGGACAAACCGGTTTTCGAAGTGGTTTATGACAAGTTTCCTGACAAAGCCCATCACGGTTGGAAATTCATCGCGTTTGGCCCGGATGGCTTGCTATATGTCCCTGTTGGTGCACCTTGCAACATCTGCGAACCAGAAGAAATCTTTGCGTCTATCACCCGAATTGATGTCAAATCTCCCAACATCCAACCTGAGATTTTTGCCAAAGGCATTAGAAATACTGTTGGATTTTCCTGGCATCCGACTTCAAAGGAACTTTGGTTTACCGACAATGGCCGTGACATGATGGGTGATGATGTGCCTGAATGTGAACTGAACAGCGCTCCCCAAAAAGGCATGCACTTTGGTTATCCATATTGGCATGCAGGTGATGTCAAAGATCCTGAGTTTGGCAGCAAAGGAAAAGACAAATCCGCTTATACCGCACCTGCAGCAAAATTGGGTGCGCATACAGCACCGCTCGGTTTGAGATTTTATACCGGCAATCAATTTCCTGCCGCCTACAAAAACAACATCATCCTAGCCAAACACGGATCTTGGAACAGAAGCAAAAAATCCGGCTACAACCTGACAAGAGTCATCCTCGATGCTAACCAAAAAGTAGTAAAGCAAGAAGTGTTTGCTGAAGGATGGCTTGACAACGAAAGCCAAGATGTATGGGGAAGACCTGTGGATGTATTGCAGATGCCGGACGGCAGCATGTTGGTATCCGATGACATGGCAAATTGTATCTATAAGATCAGCTATTCGGGGAAATGAACTGCTTAGAATTAAAACAAAAAATCTCCTTCAATTCAATTTGAAGGAGATTTTTCTTTTCAAGACTACCATAACTACTCAAGCCACTGGGGCTTTGTTGTTGTGATATTTGCCTGAAGTTGATTGAGCAAATTATAGATTCCAAAATAGGTCCTGTTGATATACAAGCCATGACGGGAACCTCTAGCCTGACGGGATTTTCTGAACATCTTATCATTGGAAATTTTATCCCCCAACATGAATATCTGTTCGAAGTAGCTATTGTCTGCAAAATCGAATGTGTCCACATGAAAGGGCTTTCCCAATAAAGAAATCATGTCTTTGAATATGTTCTTGAAGTAGATTTTCTCCTCCTCAGTGTCCCTGTCGCTGATAAATTCCAAGCCGTAGAATATCTCATTCAGCTCCTCTTCGTTGATCATCAATTCCCTTTTGATCAATGAGAAATATCCTTTATAAAAATCCTCCGGAATGACTTTGACACAGCCAAAATCGATGATGCCGAGTTTGTCCTCTTTTGTTATGATAAAATTTCCCGGATGGGGATCGGCATGGACCTGCATGAGGTTGTGTACCTGATGGTGGTAAAAATCCCAAAGGGCTTGTCCTATACTGTTTTTTTGTTCTTGGCTAGGATTGGTTTCGAGCCATTCTTTAATATGCTTCCCTTCGATCCAGTCCATCGTGATGATACGGTCTGAGCTCAGGTTTTCATAATATGTCGGGAAAATGAGGTCTGCGATATGGCTGCAGGCGCCGGATATTTCCTTGGAACGCTGAACTTCCAAGATATAATCCGTCTCTTCCAAGAGCTTCTCCTCCACTTCTCCCATATAGTGGTCCAGTTCCTTTTCATTCATGTTGAGCAGACGCAAAGCAAAAGGGCGAACCAATCTTAGATCCGAACTTACAGAATCTGCCACACCGGGATATTGGATCTTGACTGCCAGTTTCTTTCCATCTTTGGTGGCTTGGTGGACCTGACCTATGGAAGCCGCATTGACCGCTGATCGGGTAAAGGTGTCGTATATCTCTTCAGGATTTTGACCAAAATGCTTTTGAAACGTTTTCACTACAAGTGGATAAGACAACGGCGGTGCACTGTATTGCGCCATGGTGAACTTATCCTGATATGCCCTTGGGAGGATGTTTTTGTCCATTGACATCATTTGGGCAACTTTGAGGGCAGAGCCTTTCAATTCACTAAGAGAATTGTAAATATCACTGGCGTTGTTGTTATGAAGCTCTTCCTTGGTCATCGATGGGTTGACGACCTTCTTGGCATAGTGCTTCATGTAATTGCCGCCGACTTTGGCACCGGTACTGATAAACTTCGCTGCACGCTGTACTTTGGATGTTGGGATACTCTGCTGCTCCTTCACTTTGCTTTCCATGGTTTTTACTGATTACTTATTTTGGTACAAAAACTTGGCAAAATCGATGAATGAATCAATAGCGCTTTTTCCCATCAGGTCAAAAGCAAGGTTGACAGATTTCTCAATGGCGGCATCTGTTTTTTCAAATGAAGGTGAACTGTCTTTGATCCAAAACTGGAACACAAACCAAACCTGCAACCAAAGGGCTTCATCGTACCTGTCAGAAATGATCGGACGGCTGGCGATTTCTTCGGTTTCTTTCCCTTCCAAAATAATCTCATTGGCAAAGTCCTTGAACTTGTGCTTGAAGGTTTTCACTTCCATCGGCAGCAGGTTTTTAACCCCTTTATTTCCGCCGTACAATGACAGCAGGTAAGACCTGTTTTTCTTCAGTTCTTCCACCAGAGTAAATAAGAAACCAAGCAGTTTTTCACGCGCGCTGTATTCTTTGAACACCTCTTGGGATTCAAGATTTCCGATGGTATCGTCAAAAAGTTTTCCCCAGACAGCTGATTTGATGGATTCAAAAGAAGTGAAATAGGTATAAAATTCCTCTTCTTTCATCTTTAATTCCTTCGCAAACTTGAAAACAGAAGCTGGTTGTTTGCCATGTTCCAATACGTATTCAACGTAACCTGTGATGATTTTTGACTTTTGATCTACCTTGGTAGTTTTTTTGGCGGGTGCTTTTTCCATGGATTGGTACTGTTTTCTGGAGACATAACCTAGAATATGGATATGAAGTTTAGAAAAGCAAAATAAATCAGTTTGGATTATTGAAAAATATTTTAGTTTTATGGGGTTGGTTTCAAGAGTAATGGGGAAAGCAACCCAAAAACTTGAATATTTCATTAATTGAAATATTACAAACCATCAGTCGCAAAAACCATTCACTAGAAATGAATAAATCAAAACTTCAGATTTTCATAGTTTTAATATTAGTCCTAACCCTACTCTTGGTGATACCTTTCGTTTTAACCTTTTGGAACGCTAGCCTATGTAACCAAATAGAAGACTGGGGAGCCTTTGGAAGCTATTTCTCCACCGTTGTCAGTGTGGCCAACCTCTTTGTTTTCATTTACTTAACAATATATATTTCGCAGCGTGATGACAAACGTAATAAAAATCAAATAGCCTCTCAGTATAAAATCACTTTAACTCAATTTCGTCAAACAGAAATAACCCAACTTTCAAATAGATTGAACATGATATTTGAGAACTTCGGAACAGAACCAAAATCTAGCATTCTCGCAAATCTGACAATTAACGCTACATACCTCAACAACTTTTTGAATGAGAAAATCTATCTTTTCCCAATCTTGGAAATTGAAAAAATGAAAATTTTGAACGATAATTTTCAGACAATATGCAGCCAACTCATTTCAATTGTAGATAACCATGACGGAGCCGAATTACGTGCAGAATACTTGGAGAAACTGAAAACCAAAATCATGGTCCTATACACAACACGAAATGAATTCATTTTGGAACTTCAGAAATTCATGCTTGAAGATTTGAAAAAGCAAAGTGACTGACAAATCGCTGTGTCATATTTTTTTCCTAAATAGAAAGAGGTTTTATATCTTTCCAAATCAGAGACAGTAGTATGATCCATGATGTTAAATGATTGAATGAATACTATGATAAAATCATAATCCATCAAAAAATCAGGTTGAAAATTTTTTTGAGTAGATACAAAAAATTTCATTTGGCACTAGGTATAATATAGACCTTACCCTTACCAAATTGCGATACGGTCATATTCCGACCCAAACACTGTTTTGGTTTGGCTCCAAAAAAAACATTTATAAAAAAGTTTCCTTTTGTGAAACCATTCCGTTTAATTTGAATACCTTAGTATGAAAGTACATTTGATCAAAAAGCAATCGATCGAGGACTTTGTCTTAAAAAATGCCAAAAGTAAGGCACCTTTTGAGGCTTGGATGTCAATCATTAAACGAGTTGATTGGAGCGACCCTAGTGAGATAATTTCAACTTTCAAAAGTGCTGATATTCTTGGTAATGGGTCATCCAGAGTTGTATTTAATATTGGTGGAAACAATTACAGGATGATTTGCAAATATCATTTTGGAAATATGCGGTTACACTTGTTTATCAAGTGGATTGGAACCCATGCGGCATATACTAGGCTATGCAATTTGGGTAAACAATATGGAGTTGATGATTATTAATTCGGAAATCAAAAAAGGATTAGGTATGGAAACGTTGAAATATACAATTATCAGAGATATTGAACAATACAAAAAGTACTGTGAAACCCTGGAGGGCTTGATTCTTAACAAGAATAAAACTTTGGGAGATGAGATTGATTTGCTAACGCTACTTATTGAAAAGTGGGATTCTGAACATAACTCCTTGAATGATTCGGACCCAATCGCATTACTAAAGAGTCTGATAGCAGATCATCACTTAAAGGCAAAAGATCTTGCCGTAATATTGGATTTGACCAAAGGTTCAGTATCCAAGATTCTAAATTACCATAAGGGACTTTCGAAAGACATCATCAGGCGGCTATCGGAGTATTTCAAAGTATCACAGGAGGCATTTAACCGTCCTTACAAATTGGTTCATGAAGTAAATAAGCATTTCCGAAATGCAAGTCTCATGAGTACAAAAAAGAATCCGGTGAATTCCTAGACAATAACTCCGTAAAAAACCTATTGGTTAAATTGAATCTGATGTTAGTCCGGGAATTTGGCTTTCAAGATGATAGTGCCCAATTTGGGGATATAACCTTCGGGAAGAAAAAGTACCTTAACCCAATGAAATCCCAAAAAATACCGCCACCATCCCTCTCAGACCTGACAGATGCCGAATTGTTGCGAGAGTCAAGAAAACTCAATTCCATCCAAATCACCAATGCCTTTTTGATTGGATTACTGATAGGTATTGTCACCTACAGCATTTTGAAAAATAGCTTGGGATTTTTCACTTTGATACCATTATTTCTAGCCTACAAGCTTATCAACGGGTCAAAGTTTGAAAAGGAAGAATTGGATCGACTTCTTAAAAAACGTAAGCTGAGGTTATTCGATTGGATATCTTTAATCCCATTCCAACTGAATTCACTTTCGTGGATGTTTCAACTCTATTTTTCGGCTTCCGAAAATTCATTGAAGTTTCTAGGGACAGCGGATTCGCTAAATTGGAGCTCCACCCCTACACCTCTCCCAGAAACTTATGCCGATCTCCAAGCTTTCGAGACAGCCTCCCCAAAGGATCGGAATCACTCATCGGCTAAAATTGTATAGAGAAAAATCGGTACAGGCTTTTCATCCGTTGGAACGGTGATCTTTTTAACCTTCACTGACTTTTTAAGGTAATTGCTGCTTTTACCTTGCTTCTTTGTAAAAATAATAAAAACCAAAAAAGACCTTCTGAATCATTCCATTCAAAAGGTCTTTTAGAAAGTAAAAGCTAAGAATCCCCTACTTCACCACCTTCTCCGCCACCAAGTTATGGTTGGTATAGATGCAGACATCGGCAGACAAAGGAGATTTTGAACCCTTAACTGCTTTGATTAGAAAAGAACTGGTTTCCTTTTAACTCTTTCTCTTTCAATAATAAAAAAACAATTTCCTCAACTTTTGACAACGAAACCTGCTGATTTTCCAACGACATTGTGGAGAATACAGTATCAGTCAGCACTTTTGCTAAAAAACTCCTTTCTTTTAATTGCGGATATTTATCGTGAAATTTCATTATCGACAGCAAAAATAAGAATAAATCAATAGGGAACAATCAGGAAATAAAAGTTCGGACAGAGACAGAAATAAATGAAGAACTATTTTTACTCGAATAAGCGACCGTGAGCTATTAGTCCGCAGCCAGTCCAGCCTTTTCAAGAGTGCGCCTTTCATAGCACTGCCTATACTTGTTCTACAAAACATTGAAAATCATTGATCAATTATCGTTTTACAATATTTTTATTTTCACTTTTCACTCCTTTGTAAAAATAATAAAAACCAAAAAAGACCTTCTGAATGATTCCATTCATAAGGTCTTTTAGAAAGTAGAAGCTGAGAATCCCCTACTTCACCACCTTCTCCACCACCAGGTTATGGTTGGTATAGATGCAGACATCGGCAGCGATGCCGAGGCTTTCTCTTACCATTTCTTCTGCGGTAAGTTGGGGTGCAAATTTCTTCAGCGCACGGGCGGCAGATTGGGCATATACGCTACCCGAACCGATAGAAGCTATCTCCATATCAGGTTCAATCACATCCCCTGTTCCTGAAATGATGAGGATATCATTGGCATCAGCCACGATCATCATCGCTTCCAGCCTGCTCAACATCCTGTCCATCCGCCATTCTTTTGCAAGCTCGACGGCAGCCCTTTTCATGTTGTTGCCATAGGCACCCATTTTTTCTTCGAATTTTTCGAGCAGGGTAAAGGCATCCGCAGTAGACCCTGCAAATCCAGCGACGATTTTGCCTCCCTGTAATTTTCTGATTTTATTCACAGTGCTTTTGGCTACTGTATTGCCTAAAGTTGCCTGACCATCTGCGCCGATGACGACTTCCCCGTTGTGCTTGATGGCGACGACGGTGGTTGATTTTATTTTTTCCATTTATAATTTAGACTTGAAATATGAGACTTGAGACAAAACTGAAATAACCAATAACCATTAACCTAATAACTTTATTCAATAACCATACAAAAGCAAAAAGTCCTGCGAAAACAGGACTTTTTGACAGTAATTATTTTTTCTGTTAGATCAACATCCTGACCGGATCTTCAAGCAGCCCTTTCAAAGTAAGTAAGAAGGAAGAACCTACCGCTCCATCCACTACCCTGTGGTCACAGGATAGCGTCACTTTCATGACATTGCCGATCTGCATTTGACCGTTTTTCACGATCACCGTTTCTTTAATTCCTCCAACTGCAAGAATGCAGGCATCAGGTGGATTGATAATGGCGGTGAATTCGTCGATACCGAACATGCCCAAGTTGGAAATGGTAAAGGTATTTCCCTCCCAATCCTTCGGTTGCAGTTCTTTGTTTTTCGCTTTTCCTCCGAGCGATTTTGCTTCGGTAGAAATCTGCGACAAGGACTTGCTATCCGCGAAACGGATTACCGGAACCAAAAGGCCCTCTTCCACCGCTACAGCCATGCCAATATGAATGTGGTCATTGTACCTGATTTTGTCTCCCAGCCATGAAGAATTCACCTTTGGATTTTGTTTCAAGGCCATGGCTGAGGCTTTGATCACAAAATCATTGAAGGATATTTTGACCGGAGATATCTCGTTCATACTCTGTCTTGCCACTATGGACTTGTCCATGTTTATCTCCATGGTAAGGTAAAAATGCGGAGCACCAAACTTACTTTCAGCCAATCTTTTGGCAATTATTTTACGCATTTGGGAGACTTTCTCTTCTCTGAAAGATTCTTGCCCAATTGCCGGTGCGGAAGCAGCGACTGATTTTGATTCTCCTTGTGTAGCAGCTACAGGTTTTACAGAAGCCGGATCAAAGGTCTCCACATCTCTCTTGATGATTCTTCCACCTTCACCACTTCCCTTTACCAAAGAAATGTCTATTCCTTTGTCTGATGCCATCTTCTTGGCTAAAGGCGAAGCGATTACCCTGCTATTTTCTGATGAAGTCTTTTCAGCAACCGGTGCGGTGGATTCAGCAGGTTTGGATTCTTGGGATTTTTCCTCCGAAGGAACGGACTTTTCCTCTTTTTTCTCCTCAGGCGCAGGTGCTTCAGCGCTTCCGGATTTCGATTTGTGGGCTTTAAGCAAAGTTTCGAAATCTGCACCCTTTTCACCGACAATGGCAATGACACCATCCACTTCCACAGAATCTCCTGCATCTACACCTATATAAAGCAATATGCCGTCATCATAGGATTCGAGTTCCATAGTGGCTTTGTCTGTCTCCACTTCGGCGATGATATCGCCGGATTTGATGTTATCTCCTACTTTCTTCAGCCAAGATGCGATAGTTCCTTCAGTCATGGTATCTGACATCTTAGGCATGGTCAACACCGTCGCATTGATCCCGGACGCGTCTATGGTTTCTTTCGGTGAAGCTGTTTTCTCCTCCTTAGGAATCTCTTTATCCTCTTTAGGTGCCGTTTTCTCTTCTTGAGGAGGATCTTCGGTTTTTTCTTCTTTTTTATCTTCAGCTTTAGTCTCAGAACCTCCGTCATCGGAGATGTCTTTCAGCAATGCATCTATATTTTCACCTTTTTCACCAATGATGGCAATTACTCCATTGACAGCCACAGCGCTTTTTTCTTCTACACCGATATAAAGCAAAATACCTTCTTCATAAGATTCAAGCTCCATAGTCGCCTTGTCGGTTTCCACTTCTGCCAGTATATCTCCAGGTTTTACTGCATCTCCCACTTTTTTCAACCACGCTGCGATCACCCCTTCTTCCATGGTATCGCTCATTTTGGGCATTCGTATTATCTCGGCCATAAGTTGATTATATCCTAGTCAAAATTTAAGGAGACCAAAAATAGTTCTTAAAATGTCTTAATTCAAATATAATAGTAGTATTTTCAAGATTGAAAATTTCGAAAGAGCTGAATTTGTTTTAAAATGCCTGTTGTCAAAAAGACAGAATATGCTTATCCAAAATGGCTATTCAATGGCCATTTACAGACCATAATTCCAAGTTTATTCCGTGATTCACCTGCTTTACCTTTTGAAAGAGAAAGGCTTGTTACTCCCGATGGCGACTTTTTGGATTTGGATTGGTTGAGGAATTACTCCAAAAATCTTGTCATTATCAGCCACGGACTTGAGGGGAATAGTCACCGTCCTTACATGACCGGGATGGCGAGACATTTTTTTTCAAATGGCTTTGATGTCTTGAATTGGAATTTTCGGGGATGCAGCGAAGAGATGAACAACACGCCGATTTTTTACCATTCGGGTGCTACCTACGACTTGGATTCAGTAGTCAGGCATGCTTCGCAAAATTATGATACTGTCAACCTCATCGGATTCAGTTTGGGCGGAAATCTCACTTTGAAATACCTCGGAGAAAAAAGAGACAGGAGCCCAAAAATCCAAAAAGCAGTGACCATATCTGTTCCTTTACACCTTGAATCTTCCTGTATCAAAATTTCAAGCGGAGAAAATATCATGTATTCAAAGCGCTTTTTGAAAACACTAAAAGAAAAAGTGGTCAAAAAAGCAATAAAATTTCCTGATGAAATCCCAACTGGAATTTTGAGAAAAATCAAAACCTTGCAGGATTTCGATGACCATTATACAGGACCTCTTCATGGATTCAAAGATGCCCATGATTATTATGAGCAAAATTCATCTTTGTATTTTCTGGAAAACATTGAGGTTCCTTCCCTGATTCTCAATGCACAGAATGACCCTTTTCTAAGTGACAAGTGCTTTCCAATCTCTGTTGGAAGAAAATTAGAGCAAGTTTGGATGGATTTTCCAAAATATGGTGGCCATGTTGGCTTTAGTCCGAGAAAGAAGGCCGATATTTATTGGTCCGAAAAAAGGGCGTTCGAATTTATCACAGGAGATCAGTAATTTTCAGAAAAACCATAACCATGTGCGGCAGATATTCTTTAAGTAAAAGTAAAATTGAATTGGAAGAAAGATTTCAGGCAGAGATGTTGGTCGATTTCAAGCCACGGTTCAATATCGCGCCTACCCAACTCGTGCCAGTTATCACTTCGGAAAGCCCAAAAGGTTTTTCTTTTTTTTATTGGGGCATCACGCCGGATTTTGCAAAAAACAAACCCGTATCGCAGAAATTCATCAATGCCAAAGCCGAAACAGTGAATGAGAAAATTTCTTTCAAATCTTCTTTTGAGAAAAGGAGATGCCTGGTACCTGCTGACGGTTTTTATGAATGGAAGAAATTGGGAAAGAAAACCAAAGTTCCCTATCGATTTACTTTGGCCAACGATGAAGCTTTTTCATTTGCGGGTATCTGGGAAGAATATGAAAACGACAAAGGAGAAATCAACCATACCTTTTTGATTTTGACAACTGAACCAAACAGGCTTGTTTCGGAAGTTCATGACAGGATGCCTGTCATCCTAGCAAAAGAAGATGAGAAAAAATGGCTTGACAAATACAGTTCTGAAGCCAATCTGCTCAAGATGCTGACTACATATTCAGCTGATGACATGCTGAACTACACTGTTTCGCCTATGGTAAACCAGGTGCAAAACGACAGTCCGGGAATAATCCGCAAAACCTCCCCCATGGATCAATTTGGGAATTACACTTTATTCGGATAATGGAAAACATTAAAATTATTGACCTGCATTTTCAAAAGACAAAAGATGCAATAGCAAGCTTTTTGGTCGAAACATCTGATGGACCTATTCTTATTGAAACCGGTCCGGCAAGTACTTTTGACCAACTCAGCCGCGGAGTTTCTAAATGCGGCTATTCCCTTGATGAAATCAAACATGTATTGCTGACTCACATACATTTTGACCATGCAGGAGCAGCGTGGAAACTTGCTGAAGCCGGTGCAAAAATTTATGTCCATCCTTTTGGAGTGCCACATTTAGCTGCACCTGAGAAGCTTTGGAATTCTGCCTCTCAAATTTACGGAGATGACATGGACAGGCTTTGGGGAAAGATGAAACCCATTCCTTCCAACCAGTTGGTCAGTGTAGAAGACAAACAAGAATTTGAAATTGGAACTACAAAAATCAAATCCCTCCATACTCCCGGACATGCTGTCCACCATATTGCGTGGAAAATGGGAGAAATTATATTTACCGGAGATGTAGCAGGAGTCAAAATCGGGAACGGACCTGTAGTGCCTCCCTGTCCACCTCCCGACATCCATATTGAAAATTGGAAAAAGTCTCTTGCCATCATCAAAAGCGAAAAACCGAAGGAATTATATCTCACACACTTTGGGATCATTGATGAGGTAGATTTTCATTTGGATTCCCTTTCTTATATTTTGGATGATTGGTCTGCATGGATCAAACCTTATTTTGAGAAAAATATTGACCAATCAGAAGTAGTGCCCATTTTTATGGAATATTCAAAATCCCAGTTTTTAAAGGAAGGCTGTTCCAAAGAAATTATCCAAACCTATGAATATGCAAATCCGAGCTGGATGTCAGTAGCAGGACTATACAGGTATTGGAAACTTAAAAGTCAGGGAAGGCTGAAATAGTCCCTGATTTTCTCCATTCATGTACGAATTGCCAATTGTAAGTCTGTTTCATTTTTGTTTTTTGGTATTCAACAAAGGAAGTGGGATATTTGCTTTAACCAATTAAGGGCATATCTACCAAACCCAAAATATTTTTACAGCCATGTACAAATCCAAAATCACCGGCGTGGGACATTATGTTCCTGATAGAGTCATCACCAATGAATATCTATCCACTATCATGGATACAACTGACGCATGGATCGTGGAGCGAACCGGAATCCATGAAAGAAGGTGGTTTACGCCAGGCAAGGATACATTGGCCAGCATGTCGGTAAACGCCTCAAAAATGGCTTTGGAAAGAGCCGGCCTGTCAAATAAGGATATAGATTTTATTATTTTTGCTACGATCACACCTGATTATTTTCTTCCCGGAGAAGGAGTTTTGTTGCAGCGGGAACTGGGCATGCAGGGAATCGGAGCTTTGGACATCCGAAATGCCTGTTCGGGATTTATATATGCATTATCGATTGCCGACCAATTTATAAAAACCGGAATGTATAAAAACATTCTTGTAGTCGGAGGAGAAATCCAGTCCTCCGCTTTGGACAAAAGCGATGAAGGAAGGTCAAGTGCCGTGATTTTTGCAGATGGGGCTGGTGCAGTCGTAGTAAGCAGGACTGACTCTGAAAAATCAGGGATACTCTCCACTCACCTTCATGCTGACGGCGATCATGCAGAAGAATTGTATTGCTCCTCTCCCAGTAGTTGCCAGGAAGTCAGGATATCGACTGAAATGATACAAAGGGGGGACTTTTTTCTCAAGATGAACGGAAACGCTGTTTTCAAACATGCGGTGGTAAGGTTTGCCGAAGTAATCCAAGAAGCCTTGGATGCCAATGGCAAGACAAAATCTGATATTGACCTTCTAGTACCACACCAAGCCAACCTCAGGATCAGCAATTATATCCAACACAAATTAGGCTTGCCTGACGAAAAGGTTTTTAACAATATCATGTATTTTGGCAATACTACTGCCGGAACAATCCCGATTGCTCTGAGCGAGGCTTTTGAACAAGGAAGGCTCAAAGAAGGTGATCTTATTTGCTTGGCTGCATTTGGAAGTGGTTTTACATGGGCTTCGGCGTTGCTGTATTGGTAAGAAAATGTCCGATTTGATCCTTGACCTGGAGTTACTCAAAAACAACACCTTGTTCCAAAAAATCAAGGAACAGTCAGATTTAATTGAAGGTCTTTTTAATGGCCTTGCAAATGAATTCCCCCAAAAAGAATTAAAGGAAATCCATCAAAATTCTAAGGGAACAAAAATCTCAAAAGGTTACAACCTTGAAAATGCACCCTATCAGGTTTTGGATTTGGTCAGGGATTTTGACGCTCTAACAGGATTTAATATCCGGGTTTTAAATTGGTGGGGAAATGGCCTTTTTATTTTTGTTTATTTTGGAGGAATGACTTTCGAAAACAATATTGAGTCAAAATCGAGATTATTGTCCACTTATAGCGATTGTAACCATCCTTCCCCTTGGGCATATGGCCAAATCATTTCCAAAGGAGTAGCTACCGGTGGTTTTAAAACAAGAAAAGCAGGCTTTTACCAATTCTTTAAACAGATTGAGCCTTACTCAGAATTTACCAAAACATACAAGGCAATAAAAAAAGAAATTAGGTTTGTCTTAGATAATCATTATTAAAACTTTCCTTATTTCATAATTAGCGCTAATTTAGAACTTCATTTGTGGGGATACCGTTATTCAACAAAAACAAGAAGCCAACTTATATGAAATATATTTTTGGAATTTTATTCTTTATTATTTCTCTCAGATCAATAGCCCAAGACAATCAAACTCTGGTTTCTCTCTACAATGCAGACTCCTCGATAATAGGAACAGGGGTTTTGAGAGATGGAAGAATGGAAGGACTTTGGAGACTTCAAAATCCCAAAACAAACTCTCTGGTACAGACCATTACTTTTAGCCAAGGTTTGAAAGAAGGGCTGACAGTGAGCTTTTACCCCAATTCAACCAAACACATTGAAGCAGAATACAGGAGAAATCAGCTTAATGGTTTCTACAAAGAATTTGACCGAACCGGCAGCTTAAAACTCGAAATGGTTTTTAATGACAGTGTCAAAGTGGGTCCATACCGAGAATTTTATGGCAGAGAAGGACAATCTGAATTTGTTAATCCCAAACAGGTAAAAGTTGAAGGTCAGTTTACAAATGGAAATAGGCATGGAAAATGGGTCACATTCTATAATACCGGGGACTTGGCAGTCATCCAGACCTACCAAAACGGAAAAGTAGAAGGACCGCATATTGAGTATTCGCAAGATGGTGAAATCATGCTCCAGGTCAATTATAAAAACGACCTCCCCCATGGACAATTTACCAGATTTGCATTTGGTGGAATGGTGGAAGAAACCGGAGAGTTTGAAAATGGAAGAAGAACAGGCAAATGGCTAACCTATTTTCCCGAGACTAGGACAATCGAATCTGAAAAGTTTTATGACGCTTTGGGCAATAAAACAGGGGAATGGAAATTTTACTACGAGAATAAAAGGGTCGCCAGGATAGAAATGTATGAAAACGACATTCCGGTCGGAACTTGGGAGGAATTTTTCCCAAACAAAGCACTATCCAAAAGAAAAACATATGAATTGGGTTTACCTACCGGTGTATATATTGAAAACCACGCCACCGGCGGTGTCTCCGTTCAAGGCCAATACGTAAATGGGGGGAAGGACGGACTTTGGAAAAGCTATTTTCCGGAAGGTAAAATTTATTCTATCGGTGAGTACAAAAATGATCTGAAAACAGGTCTTTGGAAGTATTTCAACAAAATCGGTATTTTGATCGCTGAGGGGGAATATACTCTTGGTTCGGAAAACGGGCAGTGGTTCTATTATTATGATGGGGGTCAATTGAAATCAGTAGGAAGCTATTTCCTTGGATTTGAAGACGGAACCTGGGGGCTGTTCTATGACAACAAGCAACTTACCCAAGAAGAGTTTTGGACCAATGGAAGGCTAATTAATATTGGAGATTATTTTTCATATGACGGTTCTGTTACCTTGGAAAAGGGATCCTTAAAAGACGGCAACGGAATCAGGATAACCTATTACATCGATGGCACCAAAGAATCAGAAGGTAATTATTCGAGTGGCAAGCCGGATGGTTTATGGATTTATTATCATGAAACAGGCAAAAAAGCTTCAGAAGGCCAAATGAAAGAAGGCAAAAAAGAGGGGCCTTGGAAATATTACAACATCAGTGGCAGGCTAGAACAAATTATCAACTATAAAGAAGATGAAATTGTGCCAGAAAATCAGGAAACTGTTATTTCAAGGTTCAATTTTTGATTTGGGAAAACACTTTTGAAGTTCTGGGAGTTTTAAAAATAAAAAACCATGTTTGGACTATTCAAGAAAAAAACAGAGTTGGAAAAACTCCAAGACAGTTATAAGGAAATGCTTGAGAAAGCCCATAAAATATCTCATAGCAATAGAACACTCTCAGACAAGTTGGCAGCAGAAGCTGAAGAAATAGCAAAAAAAATAGACCTCCTCAAAAAAAACGGATAATCATAAAGTCCGATAGCAATACTATCGGGCTTTTTTATACTACCATTTTTAATTGATTTTTAACTTTTTCCGGTATTTGATATTTGTCGATAATAAAATAATAATTTGCTAAAACGATTTTTCAAAATATATTATTTTTAGTATATCAATATTATAGAACTTAATTCTTTAAACTACCGTAAAACCCACCAAGAAATTAAACCAAATAAATATGAAAAGGTCAACTATTTATCGGCTAAGTTTCCTGACCATGTTTGCGTTGGGAATGGTATTCAGTCAAGAATCCAAAGCAAGCCCTTATCACGGCATTTCATTCCAGGTATTTTACAATGAATTGAGTCCTTATGGGGATTGGGTCATGGACCCTACTTACGGTTATGTCTGGGTTCCTTTTGTGGAGCAGGGATTTCATCCATATGGCACCAATGGGTATTGGGAAATGACAAATTTTGGAAATACATGGGTATCAAATTACCAATGGGGATGGGCAACTTTCCACTATGGCCGTTGGTTTTGGAATGATTACTATGGTTGGGCATGGGTTCCTGATTATGAATGGGGCCCTGCATGGGTAAATTGGAGAACAGGCGGAGGTTATTATGGTTGGGCACCATTAGGTCCCGGACTTCAAGTCAGCGTTGGATTCAACATCCCTTCCAATTATTGGGTTTTCATTCCACAAAGGAGATTCAGATCAAGAAATTTCTTTAGGTATTGTGCCCCTTCTTATTATGTGTCGCAAATCTACCAAAGAACGACCGTCATCAGCAACACTTATGTCTACAACAACAGCACCTATTATTCAGGACCTTCCAAAAGAGACATTGAAAGGTCAACAAGAACAGTCGTTCCTGTGTACCAAGTCAGCGATTCAGCGAAACCTGGAAGATCAGTCGTTCAAAAGGATAGGATAAGTGTCTACAGACCTGAGGTAAGGGAGAATAGGGCCGGAAATGAAAATCCAAGACCCTCCAGGGCATTCACTTCAGAAGAGTATAAAGAAAAGTCTATCATGGAAAACCGGTCTCGACAATCTTCTACAAGGAACGACCAAAACCAACCGTCTAATCAATCAGATAGACAAGTTGAACCGAATAGGGAAATCAACAGGAATAGCCCAAGCAATTCCAATGTGGGACGAAATGAATCTGTTACTCCTTCTAGAAATGAACAAAACAGAAACAGTTCCTATGAACAAGCCCAGCCGAGGATTCAAGCAAGACCCGAACAGGCGCCAAGCGCGGAATCAAGGTCAAGGAACAGTTCTCCGGCAATAACAAATGGAAATTCAAGATCCAGTCAGGCAACTCAGTTCCAAAAGCCTAATATTTCAAGAACCATTGAAAACTCACAAAAGAAGGCTGAATCCCCGAGGCAACAGCCCACCCAAAGAAGTCAGCAGGAATATAAAAAGGTTGCCCCAAGTCGTCAAAGTGCTCCAGCGGTGAACCCACAAAGTGAACCAAAACCAAGAAGTACCCAAGAATCTAGACCAAACTCGGGAAATAGGTCAACCTCATCATCCCGGGGAGGAAGAGGAGGCAACTAAATCACAAAAAGAGAGGTTCCATAAGAGCCTCCTTTTTTTTGATTAAAATCGTTTTTAACCAAATTCCATTTATCGTTGCTTTGCTTTGGAAATTTTTGCGCCAAGACTTAATTTTTTTGGAAGGAAGTTTTCTACAATCAAAAACCCAATCTCTGCTTCCTTATGAAAGAGGTTTCTGCAAGTTTTCCTTTAATTTGAAAAAGACCAAGAGGAATGGAGAACTTGGAAATCTGAATATATAAAACAAAAACTTCTATAACCTTCCCATTAAATCGCTTAATCTTCAGCGTATTTTACAAGGATTGACCATTGATAATTGATTTTTTTTAATAAGCCCTTTTGATATGCTCTAAAAAATCATTTAATTGGCTTTCTTAAAGAAGGAGAATGAACCTAATAGACCCTAAAAAAAACCTGGAAAAAATTCTCGGTGTGGTAGAAACAAAAAGTTATACCAACAAATTGAAATTGATCAAAAACTTATATACCAAAAGGAGCAACACTGCAGGGGAAATATGTACTGAAGTGGGGATTTCATTGCCGACTGTCAATTCCCTATTGGGAGATTTGATGGGATCAGGTGAAGTGATAAAAAACGGAAGAGCGGAGTCTCAGGGCGGCAGAAAACCTGACTTATACCAGTTGGCCCGCGATGCGTTCTTTGTGTTATCTGTGGACATCAATAA
>Ga0209591_10003787_pt1 | contig 17413 bp, 14 predicted proteins | sample MAT01_FD_187207 | JGI IMG/M metagenome (GOLD analysis project Ga0209591, IMG submission 187207) | Freshwater microbial communities from Lake Fryxell liftoff mats and glacier meltwater in Antarctica - MAT-01 (SPAdes) (version 2) | ecosystem: Environmental > Aquatic > Freshwater > Ice > Liftoff... | reverse complement strand
CGGGCGCAGAGTAGTATTCGCTGAACGAACTGTCAACGCACGTCGCTGGCCCCTGCTGGCCCTTGCTGGCCCCTGCTGGCCACCTGCTGGCCCCCCTCTTAAAGTCGAACACAAGATAGTAAGCATGCTGACTATCTTCCAAGGAACGAAGAGGGCTACTTTCCTGGCACGCCTGCTGCGCGGCCCCGCAACCCCAACTCGCCTGCTGGATTCGGCCAAACGGCAATGGTTCTAAGCAACGACCAAGCGGTCGCGACCGCCTTGCTTCGCGGCATAAAGGGCCTTGTCTGCCCGCTCCAGCCAGCTCGCTGCCGATTCCCCGGGCACTAGCACAGCCATACCTGCGGAGACGGTGATGCCAATGGCCTGGCCGGCGTGAAGGATTTCAGTCTTTCGGACGGCGTCCAACATGCGGTGACCCAGCATCTCGCCGCTCTTACGATCGGTTTCGACCAGCACAATTCCAAACTCCTCGCCCCCATAACGGCAAACGAGGTCTTGCTTGCGCACGAAGGTGCGCACCAACGTGTCTGCGAGGCGTCTCAGCGCTTCGTCGCCGGCTGGGTGCCCATGCGTGTCGTTGATCGTCTTAAAGTGGTCTGCGTCCACCAACAGCAAGCTCGGAGGCCGTTCGAAAAGGGAACCTAGCTCGGCCAACCTGGCAATGCGTGCGTCAAAAACGGCTCGATTCAAGAGCTGCGTGAGGGGATCCAGATCAGCCTTCTTCTGAGCGTGGTCCAGCTCCGAGTGCAGTTCTTTCAGCTGTTGCCCGAGTTCGCGAACTTGCTCGGCATGGCGCTTATTATGCGCATCCAAAGATTCCCCCACCACTCGAATCACGCCCGCTGCTGCCAAGCGGATCTTCGCCGTATCGCTCGAATCAATCGCCGTCGAGAGTTCACGCAAGTGTTCGCGGACGGTCGCATCGAGCACGCGATCTTGATCGACCGCTGCGCTCACATGACGCGCAAAAGTGCGCACCGCATCCCGTAAATCTTCGAGGCTCTGGCCCACATACGATGATTCCTCTTTGCGCAACGCAGTGAAAAACTGAAAGAGTCCCGGCCAATCGCGGCGCAAGTGCGCCGGAGCTTGGTCTTCGCCCTCCGTGTGGGCGGCGCCAATCACGATCTTGGAGGCCCAAGCTTCGCAATCTTTGCGGATGTCTGAACTGGAGAGCGTGGCCAAGTCGAAGGCATAACGGCCGTAGTCCCGCAGCAAACGCGAGACTGCGTCCAAGGCCTTCTCCGAACCATCGTCGCCGCCTTGCGCCGGAACTTCAGCACCATCGCCGCTCTTCGTCTGTGTTGCCTTTTTCGCCTTCCAAAGCATCCGTGATCTCCTGCCCGGAGGGCCTACCCCCCCTCCAACGGCTGCACCCGACACGAGCTTTACCTTGGCCCGAAAACTGCCGCGTTTCCTGACGAGTTTGGCACTCCGCGACCTCCCCTCGCACTCGGCCCAGGGAACGTACTAGGTTCCACCGCATGTCCGGTTTTGATGAATTTAAGGCACTCTTCGAAGCACCTGGTGCAAAGCAAAGCCCCTCCCGGGCGCAACTCAAAGTCGGGGCTCCCAAAGAGGGGATCGTCGTGCATATCAGTGCCGACTCGGTGTTCGTCGACATCGGTACTCCTGTCGAGGCCCGCGTGCTCAAGGAAGAGTTCCTCGACAAGAGCGGTCATGTCACGGTGACCCTCGGAGACCGCGTGCGGGGTACGATCACGAATGCCGATCCGGACGCCCCCATGCTCACTACGGTGCTTGGCCGAGGCGGCCACCTCGAATCCTCCCAGCTCGCGCTGGCCTTCGAATCCAAGATCCCGATCAGCGGTCAGGTATCCAAAGTAGTCAAAGGCGGCGTCGAGGTAGACCTCTCTGGAACTCGCGCCTTCTGCCCAGCTTCCCAGCTCGATGTGACCCGTATTTCTGCGCTCGAACCTTTTGTGGGACAAAAGTTCGATTTTCTGATCATTGAATACCGGGATAACGGCCGTTCGATTGTCGTCTCGCGCCGAAGCCTGTTGGAAGTTGAGCTGAAGAAGAATCAGTCAACCTTGCTGGCCTCGCTCAGTGTGGGCTCTGAAGTCTCCGGCGTTGTCTCGAGCACCAATAAGCACGGTGCGCTCATTGAGCTCGAAGGTTCGCTCGTTGCTTTCGCCCACATCTCGGAGCTCGCAAGCCGACGCATCGAACGCGCAGAAGACGCTGTTACTGTGGGTGATCGCGTCACGGCGCGAATCCTGTCCGTCGAGCAAACTCCACGCGGCCCCAACGTTCGGGTGAGCCTCAAAGACGACAAAACGCCTGCGGGAACGTCCGACGTGAAGGAAGATGCGCATGAGGTTCTCAAAGGCAAAGTGGTGCGAGCGATCGCCGGTGGCATCCTCGTAGAAACGAGCCGAGGCGAAGGCTTCGTACCGTTGCGCGAGCTCGAATTGCCGCCCGGCGCCGATCATCGCCGCACCTATGCCGTAGGTCGCGAAATGGAAGTTGTCATGGTGAGGCGCGATGGCGGCGGCCGCATTTCGTACAGTGCACGAGCCGTCGCCGGAGTGGAAGAAAGCAACAACTACCGCGCCTTCTCAGCCTCGCAAACCACACCCGTCACCAAAGAGGCACTTGGCACTTTTGGGGCACTCTTGAGGCAGAAGTTCGATCTTCCCGAACCTTCCCCTGAACCGATTGTTGCGCCAATTCCGAAACAGGAACCTGTAGTCCAAGCACCGCAGCTTGAGCGCCCGCTGCCGGCAATTCAGCCTCGACCCGTCGCGAACGTACCGGCGGCTGCTGCCGATGCCCGGCCACCCGTTGCTAAGCCACAGCCCCGAGTCGAAAGCGAAGCAGATCGCGCAGCGCTAGAAGCGCGCGGGGTGGTGCGGCGCAGGCAGTAGGCATGCACGGGGGGAAATTGCCGCAGACCGCTTTGCAGGAATCATCACAAACAAGTCGCACTCGAGACGGTGACATCATCCACATTCCAGCCGCTCGTGAGCCAAGGGAAAACATTCTTTCCGTTGGCATTCAGGGCGGAGGTGGAAGAGAACCCAAATCGAACGCGAAAGCTGGGGTTACTTTCCTTAGCCACGCTAATTTCCTTGCGATTCCAGGTTGTTTCGGTCGTAACCTCGTCGCCGTTTTCCCATTTTAGCTTCCATTGGACGCCATCGAATACTTCAACGGTAACGTGAGTCCAAGTTTTCTCGTCCAAGTTGAGCCAACTTTGAAACGTTAGATACATCGTTGCGGGGCCTGAAGGCAGGGGGATCAATGGGCTTGTCAAATACTCAAGACCATGCACTCGCTTGTACTGAATGTTCTTTCCGACACCCAGCGCTGCAACGCCATTGTCCGTCGACGCGCTGTGATCCATGGCTGGATCTAGGTTGCCATACTCCCATGTTGCCACAAGTGCTGGGCTCTCGAACGTTGGCCCGATTTCCCATTCTTGCTCGAGTGCCCAAGCGCGACTGTTGTCTGAAAAGTCTTCGGAAAAATAGACGGTACCGCCGCTGCACACACCAGCGCCACAGCCGCACGTTCCGTCAGAGCCGCAGCTTTGACTGCACGCTCCGCACTGAAGTGGACTCTGTAATGTCTCACACCCATCGGTACCTTTGTTGCAATCCAGCGTGCCCGCTGGACATGCGAAGCACGATCCCAAGCAAAGCTCGTTGCTCTGACAGAGCATGCCGCAGACGCCGCAATTCGAACTGTCCGCAGCAACATTCGTTTCGCAGCCGTTCGCGTCCATTCCCGCACCCTCACCATCGCAATCTTTCTTAAAATCACTGCCACATAGCGCCGCCTTCTTGCAGACGTTAGCATCGCAAAGCTCGTCGGCGAGGCACGCGACGCCACAGGCTCCACAGTGAGCCGGGTTGGCCGTGAGCGAAGTTTCGCAACCATTATTGGGGTCCGCGTCGCAATCTCCCCAATCGGGAGAACAGGAGGGCACACACACGCCGTTGGTACAAGCCGTACCGCCATTGGCATTTTGGCAGACGAGCCCGCACACGCCGCAATCCGTCACTGTTGTGAGCGTCTTCTCGCAGCCGTTAACGGCACTCTGATCGCAGTCTCCCCAACCTGGCAGGCATGCTCCCAGGGCGCAGGCTCCCTTGCCACATACTGGTGTTGCGTTGGTCGACGTGCAAACCGTTGCGCAAACGCCGCAATGGTTTGGATCTATCTCGACGTTTGCTTCGCAACCATTGCCCTTGTCATTATCACAGTCTAGCCACCCCATGTCGCAGGTGAGCACGCAGACCCCAGCGGGACATTCCGCCGCGCCGTGAAAAATGGCACAAGGCATGGCACATGCTATCTGGACTGGCGCGCCGCCTGCTGAACTGCCACCGACCGCTGTCGCTGTGCCACCGCTAGCGGCAGAACCACCGGTGCCACCCCCGGAGGCTGGCTTGCCTCCTGATGTGCTGCCCCCGGTTGCAGTTTCGTTGCCCTCTCCACCCGTTGCGCCCACATTTCCATCTACTTCGAAGTCATTGCCAAGCAAACTCGTACACGCGGCACTCCCAAAGAGCAGACCGAGAACTACCAAAAGCCAACGTATGCGCATGAAGCAACCTGGAACGTTACCACGGAGCCTTTCTGCATGGAATCCCCGTTCCCCGGCTTCTTCTCTTCCTTTGTCCTACCTCTCGCCTCTCAGCCCGAATGCATTCCTAGCGCACAATTCCTGCTGATCACGGGCACTCGCTTGGCGAATCTTGGCAGCTGCGAATAATCTAACACGCATCCTCGGCGCATCCTGATGTCTCCCGTCCTTGGCCTTCTGTTACTTGTTGTCTTCTTATTACCGGTTGTGCGGGGTGCCTGGCTCTGGTCAGAGCTATTCCGAATCACCGCGAGCGCTGGCAAGCTCACGCTCAAGCGTGGGCGATTGCCACAGGCGCTCTTTGCCGAACTCTCGGATATTGCGGAGCGGCACAAGCTTGATGATTTGCTGATCCGTGCCGTGGTTGAAGGCGGACAGCCGCGCCTGGTGCTCAAGGGCAATCAGGCTAACGCCGTTGCTCAGCCGATGCGGAACGTGCTCGGGCGTTTCACACTCGCCCAGCTACGCTCCGGGAAGCTCCGCAACTAGCCTCATCGATCAACGAACGACTTCTACGGTGCAGCCGAGCGAGCAACCGTCGCCGCTCTTCTTGTTGCCATCGTCGCAGCCTTCGCCTCCCTCAACCACGCCATTTCCGCAACGGGTTGTCAGCTGGCACAGGGGAGCGCACTCTCCGTAGCCGCCATCATTTTTACCATCGTCGCAGAACTCACCGAACAAGCTATCAACCTGGGCATCACCGCAAAAATGAGGCAACTTGCAGCCGGGCGCACAGTTCGCGCCACCACTTGTGGCCGAGTACGAAGTCAGGTTCGCACCATCATCGCAGGCTTCTCCCGAAGCGCTCTGGACGACACCGTCGCCACAGCGCGGCGGCAACGTGCAATTCGCATTGCAGGTGTTGTAAGCGCCGGTGTTCAGGCTTTGGCCATCCTTTGAGCCCAGATCGCAGGCCTCTTGTTTGGTGAGCACGCCATCGCCACAGACATTGACGCATTGGCTCTTGGCGGTCACGAAGCCACCCAACGTGAGGTTGAAGTTCGATGCCTCGGTGTGGCGCTCGGCGTGGAATAGAGAAATCTTATACACGCTGCCAACCACCAAGCCCAGCGTCGTGGCGGTAGCCGAGTCCAAGGTCACGCTGCCCGATGTAGCGCCATGCAGGCCTCCAAGATCCACAGCCAGCTTGCCGTTCACAAACACCCAAACGTCGTCATCGCCAGAGAAGCTGAGCACTTCGCCACCCTTGAATTCAAACCAGTAGAGCACCTCACTCGTGAAGCCGAAATTGTGACCCGCACTCGGATTCTCTTTCCCAGCCTGAACCCAACCCATCCCATCCAACGGGAAAAACGCTGAATTCTGGAGAGAGTAGGTGCCATTCGGCTGGCGCGCCAAGCTCAGCTTGCTCACGTACGTCATGTTGACCGTCGGATTGTCGCGGTACCACTGATCGTAGTTGGCTTTGCTCGTGGTCTGGCTGCCGTGGGGGCACGGGCCGGTCTGGTTATTCTTCTCGCAGATCCCGGTGTACACAGGCTTCCCAGCCATATCCAAGCTGGGCGCGACCATGTTGAGAGTCGCGCCGCTTCCGCTGAACGCTTCAAAATCCGGATGCTTCGTGCCGCCGTTCTGCGCGCTCCGATTGAAATCGCGAAAAGTGACAGGGACATCAAGCGTTGCTGGAAGCTCACTGACCACGTCGGTACAGGTGTAACCCATCTCCACTTTGCACTGGGCAGAGCAGCCGTCGCCATTGAAGGTATTACCATCATCGCACTCGTCGGTGTCGTTCGGGAGCTTAATTCCATCCCCGCAACTGGACTTGCACGTGCCACTCGAACAATCCGGCTCTAATTGACAGAACGGATTGCAGCCGTCGCCCACCACGTTGTTCCCGTCGTCGCAAGGCTCAGTGCCCTCTTTTTTCCCATCGTTGCAAACTGTAGGCACACAATCGAGACCCTGCTGCTCGCACTTGAAGCCGCTCTCTAACTGACACACCGGAGAACAGCCGTCCCCACCTGTCGCATTCCCATCATCGCAGGTTTCAAACCCCGCCACGATGCCATCCCCGCACTTTGCAGCCATGCACTGAGCTCCCATGGTCGGACAAGCCCAGCCTGCTTCGAGTGCGCACAGAGCACCGCAGCCATCACCGGGAGCGACGTTTCTGTCGTCACAGGTCTCAGACCCCGTGATAAACCCATCGCCGCACTTTACTGTTGAAATGCAAGCATCTCCCGGCGTCGGGCAAGCAAAATTTTGCTCCACGGCATCGCAGTTCGCACTGCAACCATCCAACGAGTTGCCATTGCCGTCGTCACAGGCTTCTCCCGTATCGCGCACGCCATCTCCGCAGGCTGCTACTTTGGTCGGTGACACCCCTCCAGCGCCGCCCTGCACCTGGGGAGGACCAAAATCAAAAGAGAACCCGGAGCCGCCCGTTTCGGGACCACTTCCACCGGCACCCACAGCTCCCACAAACGGCCCCGGCTTTCCTGAATCGCCGCAGGCCTGTAGGGCTAAAATGACGAAAAACGGGGCAATAACTGCTGCAAAATAGTGGGATCGGTTTCGCATGATTCTGCTTAGCCTCAAAAAATCCGGTACAGATCAAGCTTACACGTTCGCAGTTGCATCGCTACCCCTGAACCCGTGAGGGGCCAATGTGTGCCAGCAGATATGGCGGAGAGTGTGCGAGGTCTGCCTTCAGTGACCTTCAACTCAGATCCCAATGCTCACCTCGGCTCCCAATGCTCACCTCGGCTCCCAATGCTCACCTCGGATCACGTTTCGCAGACGTGCCCTATCTGCTGCGTGCTAGCCGGTTTCACTTTCCCTAACCAGCAGAGGCAGAACACGGCGATAACCAGCAGTGGGAGCGGACTCACGAGGAAGGTGAAATGCTGACCAAATCGGTCGACACACTGCCCGATGGCGGGGATCACGGCGGCAACACTCAGCCGAAGTAAGAGTGCGCGAATCGACACCACGGTGGCGCGGTCCTCCGACGGGGTGAGAAGCTGCTCTTGGTGGTGCAAAGGGATCATCGCAACTCCACGCGCCCACGTCTGCAGGTAGTAGAATGCGAAACCAAACAGCGCGTGCGAAAGACCCAACCCGGCATAGCCCACTGCAATCGCACCAAACGAGAACCAAAGAAGCGGCATGAGACCCAACCGCTTCTGCAGCTTGCCTGCACTCGCGCCCCCTAGAGCCAACGTGAAGTTGGCCGCTGCCCATACGGGGCCAAGCCAAGCACGCGGCACACCAGCGTTTTCCGCGTACAGCCCGATCTGCCAGACTGGCAGATAACACAGCACACCCAGAACCGCCGAGGTAAAGAGCACGGCGCGCAAGCGAGGCTGCTCAATCGAAACGTACCGGAAGACACTCCGAAGCTTGGCCCAGTGATTCTCGACAGCAGTGCGAGCGGGCTCAGCAATCAGCGCTTTGACCACGCACAACGCTAGGATCCAGACACCGATTTCCAGAACGAAGGGCAAGCGCGGCCAGAAAGCATACAGAAACCCAGCGAGCAGCGCCGAGCTACCTTCGGAAATTTGGCCCCAAAAACGCATACGCCCATACCAGCGCGGAAACTCGGCCTCGCGCCCATGCTGCTTCAAAGATTCGAAAAGCAACGCTGTGTCGGTACCCGAAACCAAAGAAAACCCCACACCATGCAAAGCTTCCGCAACCAACAACGCCGAGATGCTACGCGTCATGGCATAGAAGACCCAACCTATCGTCACTATCGAACACGCTGCGAGCAACGTTCTACGGTAGCCCAGCCGATCTGCCAGGTACCCGGAAGGGACCTCACACAGCGCGGCGACCAGGCTGAAGAAAGCCTGCACCTCCATGATCTCAGTCCAAGTCATGCCGAGCTCGTGGCTCCAGAAGAGCGGCATGATCGCAACAGGAAAGAGCGCCATGAGCAGCGCCTGAAAGACGCACAGCAACACCAGATTCCGTTCTAGATCGACTTGCTTGGACATGATTTGGTATGTGGTTGCGGGGGTTGAAGTCGGTCTGAAGTGGGTTGAAGGAGTGCAAACAAAGGAGCGCCTAAGCTCAGACCCGCGAGCATGGAGGAGCGCCCAAACCCAAACGCGCAGCGCATCCGGGCAAAAAAAAGGCCTTCTGGTTTTCCCAAAAGGCCTAGAAATCACGGGTATTTCTCGGTCCTTTAGGGGGCGGCCTCCGGAATCTTGATAGAATAGCGACGAAGACTGACGCGAGATGCTGGACGCGCGCCCATCGTTGCCATTGGGCAACAACGTTGGAACGAGGCGAGCGGCTGCTGAGACATGCGAACGCGCAGAAGATACCCGCATTCGCGTTCGAGATCAACCCTTGCCGACACAGCCGGGTAGCGAAGCTTGAGTGACTGCTGCTAGGGTTTGGGAGTGATGCGGCGAGGGTTATTGAGAAACCTCACCTAGACGAGGATCGGCATCACTTTCAATTAGTTCCCAACCCGCACTATCAGCATTTACCGGTTAACCGCGTCGAGTTTCCTCGATACGCATGGCTACCGGGCGAGCCGACGGTGAGAAGCTATTCCGAGCCGGGCTCAGCAGGCTTGGCATCGCAGCCACGTTGGCCAGCTCACCGAGGGTCACACTCAATTCGTCCTTAACGACTTGAATTAGCTCTTCTGCCGCACTCCGAGAGAGGCTCTGCCCGTCGCACAAATCTTGAAGCTCCTTACAAGTGTAGGCCAGGCGCTCAGCCCCGATCGCCAAAGCACTGCTCTTAGCGCGGTGCGCGCAGCTTCGGAACAGCACGGGATCCTGCTGGCGGAGCGCCGCCCCCATCGCGGATATCTCGCTGCCAATCGTGCGCTGAAAGAGATCGATCGCTCGGGGTGAGCGGCGGACCGTGGGATCGATGAGCGGAAGGTGCCCGCGCTGGGTGGGCAACCAGAGCCGGAGGAGTCTGAGCAAAGCGGACTCGGAAAGCGGCTTGCTCAAGTAATCGTCCATCCCCGCAGCAAGCGCGCTCGCGCGTTCGCCGACCAGGGCGTGGGCGGTCAGCGCGAAGATCGGAATCTTGGAAAGAGGTCCAGGAAGCAAGCGAATGCGTCGCGTGGCTTCATAGCCGTCCATACCGGGCATTTGACAATCCATGAGCACCGCATCGAAGTGGGCTCGCTCAAGCGTTTCTAGAGCGATGGCGCCGTTGCCCACCACCGTGCAGCGATGCCCGAGCTCTTCGATGATCTCAGTGGCAACTAGCTGATTGATCGGGTTGTCTTCGACCACGAGCAATTCGAAGATCCGATCTTCCGCCTTGGAACGCTGGAAAGCTCCGAACTTTCCTGGACCGCGTTTTTTGGCCAAAAACAGCTGCGCCAGCGCGTTGTAGAGCTCAGAGGTCCGGAGCGGCTTGCGCAAGCAAAAGGCGGCATCAACGGGCGCGGCTTCGGACGTCGGATGTGACAGCAGAATGAGCGGCAGCTTCTCTTGACCGGGCTGCGTACGCAGGGCATCGAGCAGTCGCTTCGGCGCTTCGGCTACTACCTCCACGGCGAGCACGGCCGCAGAGAAAGGCATATGAGTACGCCCCGCGTATTCCGAAGCTGCGACGGCACCCGGCATATCGGCCACGTCCACGCACTCAAGACCCCAGTGCTCCAGATGCACGCGTACCACTTGTCGAACCGTGGGATTCGCGTCGGCAACCAAGATCCTGCGGCGCTGAAGCGGCACCTCACGCACGGAAACCGGTGAAATACCGAAAGGGAGCTCGACCCAGAAGAGACTTCCCTTACCGAAGGTGCTCTCGAAACCCAGCTCGCCCCCCATGCGTTCTGCCAAGTGCTTGCAGACGGCGAGTCCCAAACCGGTGCGCTGCCGACGCTCTTTCGGCGCCGCAGTCACGAAGGGTTCAAACAGCTTGTCCCGATCGCTCGGGCGGACGCCAATCCCCGTGTCCTCGACCTCGAAGCGAAAGCGCCCACTTTCGGCATCGCTGTGGACAACCGTCAGGCGAATTGAGATCTGCCCTTTGGGGGTGAACTTCACCGCGTTGCTCACCAAATTCACAAGGATCTGTCGAGTTCGTTCAAGATCGCCGAGGAGCACTGGGGGCACCTCGGTGGCCACGCTGGGCAGCACTTGGACTGTCGTTGTGTGGAGCGCCGAGGCCGCTAGCTCTGCAACATCCAACACCAAAGGCCGCGGTTCGAAGCTATCGACTACAATGGGGAAATCACCTGCTTCCAGCTTCGACAAGTCGAGAATGTCGTCGACCACAGCCAACAGCGAAGTGGCGGAGATGTGCGCGCTCTCCAAAAACCTGCGATCTTCTGACTCAAGCCGGGGCGAGCGCAGCACGAGCGCAATCGTTCCCAGAATGTTGTTAAGCGGTGGCTGTACCTCGTGGCTCATACGCGTTAAGAAATCGGTCTTGATTTGGACCAGATCTAACGGCACGCTGGGTGTCGGCGTGCTAGCTGAGGCCACGCTAGGAGTCTGAGCGTTGGTCGTGACCTGTTCCGCAGCCACGGTCGAAGATGGGCCAACTCTCAGGCGTGCCATGGCAAGCAGCCCAAGCAGCAACGCAATCCCGGCGACGCCCGCCACGACATATTGAGACTGACGGGCAAAGCTCACCAATAGCCAACCTGAAAGTGCCACGAAGGCGCCCAGGGCAAATGCCCAAAGCGGGTGCTCATGCGCCAAGAGTTGCTTCACTGGAGTCGGGGCAACGGGCGACGGCACCAGACCAATGTCCACACTTTGGTTTTCCCGTTCGTCCATCCCGCAACCCAGACGGACGGCCCCTCCCGTTCCCTAAGGTCCTTGCTGGTGGCGGGCATATTTTGCCGGAGATTCTTCTGGCCGGCCGACCCACGCGCTATAAATCGTTAGTTCAACGCAGCGGACAGCTTGCTATCAATGGCGAAGCCAAAGATCCCCAAACACATTTCTTCGAGCGAGCTTTCGCCAAGCCGCACGTCCACTGGCGCCTTCAAGCCCTGAGCATCCAGAATACCGGGCAGGAATGGATTGTTCAGAGTGTTGTCAAACGTGCAGCGCAGATTGATCACATCGCCTGGGCTCACGGTGGGAAGATTGGCCAGCGGGGCATCATAGAAGTAAGCACCTTGCCAATTGAAGTTCCAACTTGGCGTTTGAATCAGACATTCCTTAGCGGGCTGTGTGGCGCTTGGATTGGCACGCTCCACATCGATCTTCATGTCACGCCCCACGTAGTGCATATGCGTTCCCGCAGCCCAGACGAAGAGCTTCACGGCTTGAGCCGCAGCCCCGCTACCTCTCACGAGAAAGCGTTGGGTTTCCGTGTGATTCGTGGCTCCCGCTGGGATGAAGAATTCAACTCCGTTCGGGTCATTCGGGCCAGCCAGCAATCCGTATCCATTGCCACCGGCTAACACCTCATCGGCGTGCCGGAAGTTGCCGATCAAGTTGAGTTTCCCGGTATATTTGGGAGGAGTAGTTGTGAAGCGCAGGGCTACGCCTGTGCCCGAATCCATCTCTGTTGAGGCGCCAGTAGGATGGTAGTGAACCTGCATCACGAGCCGAGAGCCCGCCTTCACCGGCAAGCCAACGTCCGCGGGTGTTTCTGCAGCGGTGGCACCCGGAGTCCACGCGGCGAGCAGCGAACTCCCCGGAGTCCCACTTCCACCCACGCACTCATAGTAGCCGTTTGGCTGAGCCAACGCGGCCGAGGCTCCTTGCGGATCATCAAACACGAGCACGTGATGAACGATCTTGCGGTTGCCTGGAATCACCTGTGTCCCGGTCAGCCAAACATCCTCGCTGAGCTTGGGATCGAGGCTCATACAATAGAATTTGTCCACGCTTCCGCTCACACTGGGCTTGGCGTCAGTGAGGATCGTGGTGTTCGCATTGGCCAAGTCTAGATTCGCAGCGGGAGGCACTACTGCCGCGGTATTCTTGTCGCCCTCTTTCATCCCGGTGCTGACCCAGGTGTTGAAGAGCGCCTTCTGCTCGGTGGTGAGACGCCGATCATTCTTGAAACCCAAACGCGGCTGACACTCACTGGTTTCCGCTTCGCCCCACGGCGGCATGGTGCCCTTTCCGATAGCATCCACCATCAACGACCCGAACTGCTTAGCTTGCATGTAATCGGACAACGAAAAGGGAGCAATCGCGCCGTCTTCGTGACAGCCCAGGCACTTCGCCGCAATCAACGGAGCGATGTCTTGGTAATAAGTCACCAGCGTTCCCGGCGGGAGCATGGGCAATGCGCCACCACTACTAGTCGGCGTTCCGCCTCCTCCTGTGAGCCCACCGGAACCTGTCGGCGCGCCTCCACTCACGCCGCTCGGACCTGCGCCGCCGAGCATCGCACCGGCGCCGCCTGCCACAAACAAGGGCGTGCCATTCGAATCGGTGTTGGAAGTGCACCCGCTGAGCGTGGAAACCAAGGAAAGAATAGCGGCGAAGAATTCTCTGTGGGATGTGCGCATGGGGCGGGATGCTTAGAGCAAGGGTTGTGCCGAGGCTGACGGGTCGAAGGAGAGTGCAAAAATCACCACGATTTTGCGCCAAGGATCAGTGCTGTGGCATTTTCCGTGTGTGCCAGCTTGGCTCCGGCCGAGAACGATAGGCTACAGCTGATCAGGCCCATTCTGACGATTTCCGCTCGCTGATAGACGACATCACACGTTAGAGAGATGAAACAAGGAGCCATTATGGAACATTTCACACCTCTCACGTCGCTCACTGGCGGCATTCTGATCGGTTTGGCAGCCGCGGCGTTGCTGGTGTTGGATGGGCGGATCGCGGGCGTGAGTGGCATCGCTGGTCGCTTGCTCGGTGGTCGACACGCGGGCTCCTTGTGGCAGGCACTCTTCCTCGCTGGGCTCGTGCTCGGAGGGTTCGCCTATTCCCTGTGGGTGCCCGAGGCGTTTGCATTCACCTTAGAGCGCAGCAGTGGGGCAATCCTCGCAGCGGGGCTGCTCGTTGGATTCGGGACGCAGCTCGGCGATGGTTGCACGAGCGGGCACGGCATTTGTGGCCTTGGCCGATTCTCGCCGCGCTCCTTGACCGCGGTGTTAACCTTCATGCTCAGCGCCGCCCTCACAGTATTCATGGTCGGCAGATATTTCGGAGGTGTGCTGTGAATCAGAAGATGCCTGAAGCAACACCCCCACACGCCGCGCGGTTTCTCGCCACGGCTTTTCTGAGTGGTCTCCTGTTTGCGTTCGGGTTGGCGCTCGGAGGGATGACCCTGCCTTCAAAAATCGTCGGATTTCTCGATTTTTCCTCGGGTTTGAACGGTTGGGACCCAAGCCTTGGCTTGGTGATGGGAGGCGCATTGCTAGTCTATGTGCCCACGTGGATGTGGGTTAAACGCCGCTCACGTCCGCTGTTCGACGTGCAGTTTCACGTACCCGAACGCCATCAGATCGATCTGCCACTCGTCGCGGGCGCGATAATCTTTGGGGTAGGCTGGGGGATTGCTGGATTCTGCCCGGGGCCGGCTTTCGTGAGCCTCGGGGCGCTTTCCAAGCCCGGCCTCTTATTGGTGTTGGGAATGACGGCGGGGATACTTGGGTATCGCTTGTTTCAACGAGTTCTCAACAGAGGTGCAGGCTGAAGAGAGTATGGCCTGGTGCGCACCGTTGAGTTGCCGGGCGGGGAGCACTGTCATACATCTCATCGATATATGACACTCGAACGCCGCCCAAAGAAGAGCGTTTCCAAGCAGGCATCCCCTGCGGGTGCTTCGGGAGTGGCCCGTGTTTTTGAGCTTAGCGCTTCGCGGCCGAGCCCCGAACATCGTTGACAGGTTGCATGCCACGCGCCGAGAAGATGTCGCGGTGAGCGTCATCACCTCCATGGAGCTTCGGTTTGGGCTCGCCAAGAATCCGTCCATGCGGGTGCGCGCGGTTGTCGAACAGTTCCTCGACACTGTTCAGGTGCTTCCCCTTGATCGCTCTGTCGAGAAACCGTACCGCGACTTGCGGGCACGGCTTGAACGCCTGGGGCGCCCGATCGGCGCCCTCGATACGCTTATCGCAGCTCACGCGCTATCGCTTCGTGCCGTCTTGGTAACCAACAACATGCGAGAATTTCGCCGCATCCTAGGATTGCGTTGTGAAGATTGGCGCCGAGATTGAGGCCTATCCCGACCTTTCACACCAAGATCCCAGGGTGCGCCCCACTTCCGGTGACCGCAGCCATTCTCCCTCGGGAAATAGGCGATTTGCGCAGCGTACCAGCGGTTGCTCGTGCGCATCAGGGCATCGGCCTTCGTGTTACCTCCGCCTTCGTGCGACAGCGAGTGATGATCCTCCTGCATTGGGCGGCCAAAGCGCGTAGTCGACTATCCACCGCCCGTGGCTGAGATCCTTCTCGCAGCATCAGAGGCCGCTTATTGGGGAATGCGACTGGAGGAGCTCTAGTTCGCTCGTGGGGAAGGCCTGGAATGACAGCTGCCGAGTGGTGAACTCAAGCCGCGCGTTGAGCTTGAACTTGTCTATGTTTCCTGCGAAAACCGGCTATGAATTCTGATAACCCACGAGCACTCCCCTCGTTTCAACTGACTGGCAACGTCGCTCTTGTCACGGGCGCCGCGCGCGGCATAGGCAGGGCCTGTGCGTTGGCCCTCGCGGAGGCAGGTGCGGATATTGCTCTTGGGTTGCGCGATCTCGACTCAGGTGCTGAGCTCGTGGCTGCCATTCAGAGCATGGGACGACGCGCGCTGCCTTTGCAGATGGATGTGCTCAAGCTCGACGAGATCAAAAGTGCCGTAAAGCAAGCGCACGATCACTTTGGGCGGATCGATATCTTGGTGAACAACGCGGGAGTGGGCCCGGCCAATCCGGCCGAGCACGTCACCGAAGCCGACTTTGACTTCACGTGCGGCATCAATCTCAAAGGCACCTTCTTCGTGAGCCAAGAAGTGGGGCGGTTCATGATTCAAGCGAAGCAGGGCAAGATCATCAACTTGAGCTCACAAGCGGGATTTGTCGCGCTCCCCACCGAATCCGTGTACTGCATGACCAAGGCGGCAATCGCTCACCTCACCAAGTGTCTGGCGGCGGAGTGGGGCAAATTTAATATCCATGTTAACGCCGTAGCGCCCACCTTCATTCGCACTCCAGGCACCGTGAAATGGCTCGAAAACGACGCCTTTCGGGAAGCCCTGCTGGCCAAGCTGCCGCTCGGGCGCGTCGGAGATCCGATCGATGTGGCAGGTGCTGTGGTATTCTTGGCTTCGCCCGCCGCAGCGATGATCACCGGGACGACTCTGCTGATCGACGGTGGCTTCACGGCGCAGTAAGGGCTGAAGCCTCGACTGCAATTTTCGACCCAGCAAACCAAGGGTGGCGAAGCGAACCAAGGATTTGTGCCACAGAATGGCTCAAAACTCTCTAATCACTTGGTGTACCCTCTCGGCATGACGGAACGCGCTGGTTTGGGTAGGGCTCGCACTTCGTTTGCCTTCATGCTTCTCGCGTTAGGCTGTGGACGCGTTGCGGAGGACTCGACTCCCGTGCCCCCATTAGCCGGAGCTGATGCGATACCTTCGGTTTCATCCGCAGCTTATCCGCCTGAAAACCCGAGCGTGACCCCAACTAGCCCTGGGATGGTAGTGCCGCCGATGATGACGGCGCCTCAACCTGACATGCCCCCGCGTTCGACGAAACCGTATTGGTCGCTGTGCGGCGAGATCCCGGCAAGAGCCGGCATGACGGTGGACGAACTCGATGGCGCAAGTGGTGACATCATGACCCTCGCGCTTTCTGGAAATGGCTCGACGCTCGGCATGTACGACGGTAGAACTGCGATGGCTTGGCACATTCCAGCTAACTTCTCAGACTCGAAGACTCTCTGGTACGCACGCACTGATGCCTTTCAGATCGATGTCTCGCCGGATGGCACCAAAGTTGCGGGTTCCTGGGACTATAGACATTTGTGGGACACACGGAATGGGTCGGAAATCGGCTCTTTCCCGGTGCCTCCTGGAAATATTTCGCAGCTGGACGTCCTCTACACCCAACTCCGCTTCTCCCCCGACAGCACCCTGGTTGGGGGCAGCGACTACGGCAAGGGCGCGAGCATCTTCTCCGCCGCAGATGCGAGCCCGCTCTGCCGCATTGAGAGTGGTGATCGGTGGCCTGCCATCGTGTTCTCGAAGGACAGCCAGGAAGTCTTCACCTCCACCCCGGAGCGATTTCGACTCAACCGCAAAACGGGATCTCTAGAGCCATTTGCAGCGCTCCCTGTCTGGAAACCCCAAGAACCCTTTCCCGATGCGAAGCAATTACCTGCGTTTCGCTGGGTTGACCTTTCGCCAGATGGCCAAAGCCTGATCGTCTCTGGCTGCGTGGGTCTGCGCCAATTCGGGTGCACCACCTGGCTCTACTCCGCCAGCGACGGAAAGAAGCTGATGGAGCTGCCGCTTCGTGGGCACAATCCGCGGTTCTCACCGAACGGGGACGTTGTGGTGGCTGACGGCGAACTGTTCCGCCTTGGAGCTGTTGGTCCTTTAACGTTGTTGGACGCGCAAGCTTCTGCCTCCGTCTTCACGCCCGAGGGCGATGTGATCGTGGGGCGCACCGGCGGTAGCTTGGCCAAATATTGCAACTACGAATTGATACGTTAACGATTGGCGACGCCGAGTGCCGAGGAAGTTGGTGCGTCGGCCTTTCTCACTGGCACGACGTCACACGCGCACGGAAATGGCGAGTGCCGACAAGCGAGGTTGAAACTCGCGAATCACCGTTTCCGCCAGGATCTTCCCGTAGAGCTCACTCGGCATGAGCCCCCATGAACGTTCTTCTGGCCCTACCGCTTCGGCACTCATCGCACCCGCATCATA
>Ga0209591_10003783_pt1 | contig 17421 bp, 17 predicted proteins | sample MAT01_FD_187207 | JGI IMG/M metagenome (GOLD analysis project Ga0209591, IMG submission 187207) | Freshwater microbial communities from Lake Fryxell liftoff mats and glacier meltwater in Antarctica - MAT-01 (SPAdes) (version 2) | ecosystem: Environmental > Aquatic > Freshwater > Ice > Liftoff... | reverse complement strand
AGGCGCTGCTGCACAGGATCATCACCGGGCCGATGAAGCTGCTGACCCGCCGCGGTGTGCTCGTCGAAGAGGAGGAGGAGGGGGATCGAGCTATCTGGCCGACGCCGACGCCGACGCCGACGCCGATTCGGATGAGGCCCGCGAGCTCAGGCCGCTGCAGGCGGCGGCGTGGCCTTGCAGGCCGCGCCGGGCCAGTGTCCCAGCCCTTCGCCAGGCACAAACAGTCCGCCGGACTGTTTGTGCCTGGGCTCAGCTTACCGCATTGCCTTTGGCCCGCGCGCCGGGCAGAAGGTGTCTACCTTGCAAGGCGCCATGCCGCTAGACGTCGAGCACGCCCAGGAGCTGTGTGCCGACCATCAGGGCTTCAGCCTGCACGCGGCCGTGCGCTGCGACGCCGACGAGCGCCAGCGGCTGGAACAACTGTGCCGGACCATCACCCGACCAGCGCTGGCCAACGCGCGCGTGCAGATCAACAACGCCGGGCAGGTCGTGCTCAAACTCGAGACCGCCTGGCGCGACGGCACCACCCACATCGTGATGTCGCCGCTGGAGTTCATGCAGCGCCTGGCGGCGCGGGCGAACGAAAGGCGCCTTTCAGGTACCTGTGCCGCGGCCGCGGCTGCACCTGATCCGCTTTGGTGTCCGCGTAACTTCGCTTCGCGAAGTGAGCGGACCCCCGCTGCGCGAACATGGGGTGCTGCCGCCCAATGTCAAGCTACGGGTCTTGGTGGTGCCGCACGACCCCGAGGATGCCACCGGCAAATCGGAGCTGCCGGCGACCGAGCCAGGCTGCGCGCATGGCCAGCCGGCGCGCATCAGCTGGGCTCGGCTGCTCAAGCGCGTTTTAGCTACGACATAACTTGAGTACAAGTTAGTCTTCGCTGAAGCTTCGCTTTCCAGATCGACCTCGAACACTGCCCGACTGCGGTGGCCAACTCAAGATCATCGCCGCCACCCTGGAGGCGTCAGGGGCAAGAGCGGATCCTCACGCACCTGGGATTGCAAGCGCGGGCGCCGCCCCGGGCATTGGCGAAGGGAGGCTTTGAGCAAGCAGCCTGATGAAGACGGCCCGCCACCCCGGGCTGCGCTCAGGGGCTGCGTTTGGCGCGGGCAGAGCCCGGCGAGGGGCTGTCGAGCGCGAGGGTTTACCCGATGTCCAGGCGGTTTTGAGGTCGGGCGGCGGGGCTGCGGCTGCCCAGCGTGCGACTGGCCAGGCCAATGCTCCCGCGCAACATCCCTGAGCGCGCGAGTCCGTCCCGGTGGGCACAAAAACATGCCGTTTGAAAATCCCACTCCCTCGCCATTGATCTCGCAGTGAAGCTCACGCCGGAACATAAGCGCTTCGACGCCGAGATCGCCAAGGCCGCTATCGCCGGAATGCGCTGGCACTCAATGGTGCCCGACAAGCGCGTGAAAGTCGAGGTCGAAAGCGGCCGGGTCATGCTGACCGGCAGGCTCGACTTGGACTGCCAGCACACCTGCGCCGAGCAGTCAAACTCGCCGCTGTTGGCGGTTCGCGGCGTGACCAACCGCATCACCATCAAGCGGCGCGTCAGTGCAATGGACCTCGGCACCCAAATCACCGCGGCGCTGGCCCGCCAGGCCGTAGCATCAGCGGAGCGCCTGTAAGGTGCCTTCGTCGATCACGCCGCGCATGGCGTTGCCGAGGGTGAAAGGCGTCCCTGCGTGGCAGGGCGGATTGCGGTTCCGTGGGTGCCGGTGGAGACCATCGCCCGCGAAGACTACTGCGCCAGAGAAGCATGTAGATGTCCTGCGTTCACCGCAGCCATGCTGCATGCCGCTCCTCGAATCGCCGGCTCACGCTGTCCACCGCCTGCTCCAGCGCCTCCAGGAATACGCCCATTGCCACTGCGGTCGAGTATCCCGTGCGCTGGTACAAGCAGCTATGCAGGCGCGCGCCGACATCTTCCAAGCCCATCCAAGCCAGCCGCCCTTGGCCCACGTCCTGCGCAACGTTTTCCGGAATGAGAAAAGCCACGCCGTCACCACGCGCAACCAAGCTTCGCACCATCGGTACTGAACTCGTCTCCACCATGGGCCGTCCCTGGCGGGCGTGCCTTGGATCAATGCGGTCTGCCAACACACGCAATTCCATGTCTGGGGCCATCAGCACCAGCGGAAAGTTCAGGCAGTCGCGCAGGCGCAACGGTTTACGGCTCAGCGCAAGCGGATGGCCGGGTGCCGTCACCACGCCCAGGTTCTGGGGCCATGCGCGCACTTCTTCCACACCCGGCGGCATCGGGCGGCGCAGGCAATAGGCCACATCTACCTCACCATTGGCGACCCAGCGCAGCAACGTTTCGCCGTTGCCCGAGCGCACGCTGAAGGTGAGGCCGGGGTGCCTATCCATCACGCTTTCCATCACCTCGGGAATCATGTACTCAGCAGACGAATGCGATACCCCCAGGTTGATATGCCCGCGCCGCAAAGCGCGCAGGTCTTCGACCTGCGAAAGCGCGTTGTCGAAGTCGCGCTGGCTGCGCCGTACCGAAGCCACCATGATCTCGCCGGCCGAGGTGAGCTGTACGCCGCGCGGGAGCCGGTCGAACAGCGGCGTACCGACAAGCTGCTCCAGGTTCAGTATCTGCTGGTTAACTGCAGCCGCCGTTAGATGCAGGGTCCCCCCTGCCTTGCGGATGGAGCCGCAGCGGGCCACTTCGTCGAAGCAGCGAAATGCCTGAGATATGGCGGGCATGGCGGTTCTAGGGGCCTGTGAAGGATTGGACTCGCTGAGTGTAAGATTTTTTTTTACGCTATGTCAAAAAGAAACAGCTTTTCTTTATCGCCTCATCTTCCTATAGTCAATGAACCGAATCCACGCCGAGCCCAGGAAACACATTGAAAAGCACTGTTGATCAAGTCACACAACGCCGCCGCGGTACGGGCCTTATCGCCCACGACCCAGCCCTTTCGGCAGGTGGATACACGCTAATCGCGCCGCAAACTGGCGGCGGCAAGGTGTACCTGATCGACATCCTTGGCAAAGTCGTTCACCAGTGGCAGATGTCGACCCGCGCCGGTCGGCATGCAGTGATCCTGCTCAATGGCAACATGGGCTACAACGGTAGTCATGCCAATTCGCCCGATCGTTACGCGCCCTGGTCCATGTGGCACGGCGGAAATTTCTCTGAAGTCACGCCAGACGGCGAGGTGGTGTGGCACTACGAAGACCCGGCGCATCACCACGACGCGCAGTGGCTTCCGGGAGGCAACCTGCTATATACCGCCTGCGAACCCGTGCCGCCGGGCTTTGCCGAATGCGTGCCGGGCGGCACGGCGCACGGCCCAGACGAGCCAATGTATGGCGACGTCGTCCGCGAGGTGGACCGCGCTGGTAACCGGGTCTGGGACTGGAAGGCTTGGGAGCACCTCGAGCCGAAGGACTTCCCGATTCACCCCGGTTTTGGGCGCTACCATTGGCCGCTGGTCAACGGCCTGGGAGTGACGGCTGATGGCACGGTCCTGATGAGTTTGCGCGTCACGGCCGGCATCATCGGCGTGAGCAGGGCCACTGGTGGCGTGGTACTGCATGTGCCGCCCAGCATCGTATCGCACCAGCACGCACCCGTTGCCCTGGACAACGGCAATATTATGGCCTTCGACAACGGCAACTTCCGCGCTGGCGGGCATGTGGCCTACTCGCGCGTGGTGGAGGTCGATCCCACGACCCATGCCGTGGTCTGGTCTTACGCTGACGAGTCGGTCAACTCGTTCTACACCGCCTATATGGGCAATGCCCAACCGCTGCCGAATGGCAATGTGCACATCACCGAGTCTGCCACAGGCAGACTTTTCGAGGTCACTCGCGAGGGCGAGGTGGTATGGGAATTCATCTTGCCCTGGTTTGCCGAATACCCCGACGATGCCGCCCGCAAGACCGGGCCAGGGCGAGTCAACAGCGTGTTTCAGACCTTCCGCTACATGCCGGAACAACTGCCCTGGCTCGCGCAAGTTTGAGCCCAAATGCGCATTTCCAATATCCCTTCAACATGAACTCAGTCGTTTCAAAATTCACCCAGATGGTGGTATCGCTTGGATTAGCGCTGGTGATCTGGAGCGCGGTGTCGATGTCCGGCCTGGTCAATCCCGACTTCGTTCCGGCGCCCACCGTGATTCTGGCAGCTGCTTCAGAGCAGTACAAGGAGGGAGTGCTGCTGTCCGACCTACGCATTTCGCTGAAGCGCTCGGCCGTGGGTTTCGTGCTGGGCGCGATGCTTGGTGTCTTTTTCGGTCTGCTCACCGCCCGACTGCGGCCGGTTGGCTATATGTTGCATCCCATCCTGAATGTGTTGCGGCCGATTCCTGCCATCGCGCTCGCGCCGCTGGCCATAGTGTGGTTTGGCATCGGCGAGCCGTCCAAATACTTTCTCATCACCTACACGGTGTTCCTAGCGGTCTGGCTCAATACGGACCATGGCGCGTCGCATGTGGCGACAACTTATATCCGCGCTTCGCGCTCGCTCGGCGCCGGCACCTGGCGCGAGTTCTTCGAGGTGGTCGTGCCAGCAGCTGCGCCGCATATTGTGTCAGGCTTGAGGCTGGGAGCGGCGCTGGCATTTTTGAGCCTGGTTGCTGCAGAGCTCACGGGCGCATCATCGGGCATTGGCTACCGCATTCAGGAATCGCGGCAATTCCTGCGCACCGACCGGATGTTCGTGGGCCTGGTTCAACTGGGTTTGCTTGGTGGCTTGCTTGATTTCTGCTTCCTGCAGATCAGTAGGCGCGTTGTACATTGGGAACAGGCATGAGCGCCGCACAGCCACCAGCCAGAGGAAGCGCAGGCCTTGCCCGCCCAGGTGAGCGCGCTGCAGTGCGCAATATGAGGGTTGGTGAATGAGCGGCATGGCCGTGGCGGAAAATGCAGCACCGGCTCTGGGTGACGTGCTGGTGCGTCTCGCTGAAATTGTTTTTAAGCAAAAGGGTCGTGACGTCCAGGCACTGGCGCCCATTTCCTTGCGGCTGGAGCCGGGCTCGTTCACGTCGCTGATCGGGCCGTCGGGCTGCGGTAAGTCGACGCTGCTCAATGCCATTGCGGGGTTCACACCGCTAACTTCGGGCTCGATCCGCGTGGACGAGTCCGAAGTCGCCGGTGCGTCTCCGCGCGTTGGCGTGATGTTCCAACAGTATGCGCTGTTTCCCTGGTTTACTGCGCGTGGCAACGTCGAGTTCGCGCTCAAGCGTTTTGACATGCCCAGCGCTCAAAGGCGGGACGCCGCGCTCAAGGCCTTGGCTGAAGTCGGCCTGGAAGGTAAGGGCGATTACTATCCCGGGCAGCTCTCCGGTGGCATGCGTCAGCGTGTGGCGCTGGCTCGCACCCTGGCTGCACGGCCGAACGTACTGCTGATGGACGAGCCTTTCGGGGCGCTGGACGCACAGACGCGCCTGTCGATGCAGGAATTGCTGCTGGTCATCTGGGAGATGCGACGCACGACGGTACTGTTCATCACCCACGACATCGACGAAGCACTCGTACTGTCGGACCGCATCCTCGTCATGTCGGCGGCGCCAGGCCGTATCGTCGATGAGATCGCGGTTAGCAGCCCGCGGCCACGCTCGGTAGAAAACATCGACGACGCCTACATCGCCAACCGCTCGCGCATGCTGCGTCTGCTGCGCAGCGCTGACAACACGCATTGATCACTTCCATTGGCACTTCAACACCGGAGAATACTTATGAAACTTCTAACTTGGTTCCACGCCCTGGCGCTTTGCATGCTTGGGGCAAGCGCGCTTGCTCAGGATCTAACGCCCATCACCATCGGCTGGGGTAAGTTCCCCGATGTGCCGCAGATCGCACTGGCTTTCGAGAAAAAAATCTGGGCGACCGAGAAACTGGAAGCCACTATCGTGCCGTTTGCCAGCGGACGCGCGGGCTTTGAGGCGCTGATCGGCGGGCAGCTGGACTACGCCATCATGTCCGAGCTGCCGGCGGTCACTGGCGTGATGCGCAACCTAAAGTTCTCGGTCGTTGCCGTACTGTCGGAATATCGGTCTTTCCGCGTCATTGTCAAAGGCGACAAGCCGCTGGCGGACTTGAAAGCGCTGGCTGGCAAGAAGATCGCGATGCCCTTGGGCACCAATCTGCACTACATCATTTCTGACGCACTGGATGCCCAGGCCATCACGGCTGAACTGGTCAATGTGCCGCCGTCCGAAATGATCCCGGCACTGACGCGCGGTGATGTGGATGCAATCATCCCTTTCCCGAGTTCCTACCCGAATGCGCGCCGCTCACTCGGTGCACAGTATCAGGAGATCCGCTTGCCAGATTACGCGAGCAGTTTCATTCTGGTCGCGTCCGAGAAGTCCACGGCCAATCCGGCGTTGACACGGCGCCTGCTTTCGACCTTGATCAAAGGTGAGGCTTTCCTTCGCGACGTCAATGATGCGCAGGAGTCCACGGCGCGCTTCGTGGCGCCAGCCATGTCGGCGGAGGCTGTCCGGGCTGCGTGGCCGGAATACCAATACAGGATCAAGCTTGACCAGACTACGCTGGATCTTATGGTGCGCCAAGGCAAATGGCTCAAGGCCAAAGGCTTCGCGAAAGAGGGCGAGCCGACACCCGCTCTGTACCGCCGCTGGATCGCTACAGAACCGTTGAAAGCAATTGATGCATCCCGCGTGACCCTTGCGCCTTGACTTCTCCAACCGCCTCGAACCTGAAGGCCTGACCTGCCAACCCCTGGAATAAAGGGGATAACCATGCAACTGTGTACGCCCGCTTCGCCTGCCACGAACATCCCTGTCATCGACCTGCACGGCGCGGTTTCGGTGGACGCTGGCCGCCGTAAGCCCATCGCGACCGCCATGCACCATGCCTGCCGCGATATCGGCTTTTTCTATATTTCCGGCCATGGCGTACCACCAGACCTGATCCAGGCGCAGTTCAAGGTAACCAAGGCGTTCTTCGAGCTTCCGCCGTCTGATAAGCAGTGGTGGAGCAAACGCAATTCCAGGTCGGAAGCGGGCCACGACGGGATAGGCGCCGCAGTGCTCGATAGCCAGGATGGTTCGCAAGAGCGTCCCCCAGGCGATCTGCAAGAAGGCTTCTACATCGGGTCGGAATTGCCGCACGACCATCCCCACGTTGTGCGCAAATTGCGCGGATTTGGCCATAACCAGTGGCCGTCAACGCCCGTGGAATTTCGCGTGCAGTCGCTGGCCTACCACGCCGCGATGCGAGAGCTGGGAAATCGCATCCTGTCGCTGCTGGCGGAATCGCTGGAGCTTGCACCCGACTGGTTCCAGCAGTCGTTCACCAACTCGATGTTCGCGCTGCGGATGCTGCGTTACCCGCCCCAACCTACTATAGAGAACAACCGGCTTGGCGCCAGCGCGCATACCGACTGGAGTGCGCTTACGATCCTGGCCCAAGACGACGTCGGGGGGCTCGAAGTACGCAATGTGGCTGGCCAATGGATCAAGGCGCCACCCAAGGCCGATACCTTTGTGATCAACCTGGGAGACCTGATGGTGCAGTGGACCAATGGCATCTACAGCTTCATCCCCGCGGCATCGGAGAAAGCAACCGGCAATCCCGCGGTGACAGGGCGGGTGCTGACCACATTGATCAAGGGCGGGGAACTGATTGCGCGCAACGTCGCAGAATTCCAGGAGGCGACATCGCGTTATGTCGCCGGCGCGACGTCACTCGACGCCATCCGCGCGGCATGGCCGGATGATGAATACCGCATCAAGCTGCGACCCGCAGGCGCTGAACCTCATGGCCAGGCAAGGCCAGTGGTTGCGTACCAAGGGCCTGGTGAAAGAAGGCGAACCCACTATCGCGCTGTACCGAAAATGGATTGCCGTCGAACCCTTGCGGGCGCTGGACGCGGCGCGCGTCACGATCGCGCCCTGAAGCCGACGCCACCACAATAGACAACAATCCTATCATTGACATTTCCAGTTGGGCCGAGGGGGATTCCTCGCTACGCGACTCCATTGCGCAGCCCTTTGGCGACGCCTGCGAGCGCTGGGGTTCCTTATCGTCGGGAGACATGACATGCCGCCAGCCTTGATAGAGGAGATCAAGAGGGTGACCCGACAATTCTTTGACCTCCCGCTAGGGCGAGAGATTTTTCTGGAGACATCTGTGCCGTCGAACGTTGAAGATAATGAGAAGATGGACAAGCTCCGACGCTTCGTCCAGGCCATTCCGAAAGTGGAATTACATGTCCATCTCGAAGGGGCACTATCCGCCAATACTTTGGTGGAATTGGCGAGGAAACATGGCATATCGCTTCCGCACGACGGCGCGGCAGACCGCCTGTTTGACTTCCAGGAACTGGAGGACTTCTTTCTTGTCTATGAACTCGCCTGTCAATCGATGCGCGACCGCTCAGATTTTTATCGCGTCACATATGAGACCCTTCGCCGCTGCGCCGAAAGCAACGCACGGTATGTGGAATTCTTCTTCAACCCGCAAACCCATCTTTCCTTCGGGGTCAGCTACGCTGAGATGCTCGCCGGAATTGTCGACGCGATGACCGACGTTGAGGCCGCCTATGGCCTTCGCTCCGGCGTTATCCCTGCTTATGACCGGCGCTTGGGACCGGAACCGGGTGCAGCGTTTCTCGATATGGTGTTAGGCGAGCGTCCCAAAGAAGTCATCGGAATCGGGATTGATTATTTGGAGCACCCGCACAACCCCGCCGTGTTCGAAGCGATGTATGCGCGCGCGCGACATGCGGGACTTGGCGTGACGGCACATGTCGGTTTTCGCGGACCGGCGGAGCATGTGTGGGAAGCCGTAGATGTCCTGGGCTGTCGGCGTATTGATCATGGCTATCATATCGTCGATGATCCTGCTCTCATGGCGCGCTGCCGGGATGCGCAAGTAGGCTTCACCTGCTGCCCGACCTCGGCGCTAATGGCGTCTGTCTGGCGCAATCCTGATGCGCTGGACCATCCCATCCGGCGGATGGTGGAATCCGGCCTGATTGTCACCGTCAATACCGATGATCCAGGCCTCTTTCGAACGTCGCTGAATGACGAGTTCATGATTCTTGCGCGCCACATGAATGTGGACTGCGGGATGCTGGGCGAAATTGCGTTGAACGGCCTTCGTATGTCGTGGCTAGACTCTGCCACGCGGCACGCGGCGATTGGGGAATGGACGCGCGAAATCAACGAACTGCTAAGAACATTTGACATCGGCACGCCCCCGATTGGAATGCATTAGCCCTTGAGAGCGCGGCAACAGGTCTTATGCGTTGCCGGCTTACCAAGGGTCTGCGCAAACGCGGAACCTCTTGGAGATTCCTGTGAAAAATCGTTCGTGTAAAACCCTCACTTTGTTTTTGACTGTTTCTGCCCAGGAGGACGTAAAAGGGACTATAGAAAATTCCGTTGAGTCAGCCGACCCTGCCAAGAGTCTTCCTGATACATCTATCAAAGATGTCCAGGTTGTTGTGAAAGAGGATGAGCTAATTGCTTACGTTTCAGGGTATGTTGCATTTCACCCAACTCCAGACCAGGGAATTTGTAGACTTGATATTTTCGCAAGCAAAAAAGTAATTGGACACTTTGGAGTTCAAACCACCTGCTCGAGGAATTCGCGCGTGCGCGCCTGCTGCGGGCTGCCGAAGATCTGCTCGGGCGAGCCATGCTCGACGATGACGCCATGGTCGGTGAAATACACGTTGTGCGAGATCTCGCGCGCAAACGCCATCTCGTGCGTGACCAGGATCGACGTCAGCCCCTCCTCGACCAACTGGCGGATCGTGAGCAGCACCTCCTTGCGGGTCTCGGGATCGAGCGCTGCCGTGACCTCGTCGAACAGCATCACTTGCGGACGCATGGCCAGCGCGCGCGCAATCGCCACACGCTGCTGCTGTCCACCCGATAACTCGCCCGGATAACTGTTTTCCTTGCCGTCAAGACGCACCTTCTTCAGCAACTCGCGCGCGCGCGCCTCGACTTCATCCCTGGGCTGGCGCAAGACCTGGATCGGCGCCATCATGATGTTCTGCAGCGCGGTCTTGTGCGGGAACAGGTTGTATTGCTGAAAGACGATCGACACGTCCTTGCGCAAGGCAATCATTTCCTGGTCCTTGTGCAACTGGTGCACCGCGTGCGGACCAACGAATATCTCGCCCTTGTCGATGCCTGCCAGGCCATTGATGCAGCGCAGCAGTGTCGATTTGCCAGATCCTGACGGTCCGATGACACACACCGCCTCGCCCGCGTGCACCGTCATCGACACGCCATGCAACACGCCCACGGCGCCGAAAGCCTTGTGCACGTCGATGAGCCGGACCAGGGGCTCCCCGGAATGCGCGGTGGTCATAAGGTAACCTCCGCGCCCTGCGCTGCGGCGCGAGCTTGCTTGGGGCGGCCCGGCGCTGCGCTCATGCGGCCACCTCTTCGAGTGTCTTGGCCAGCACATCGATGACGCGGGTGGCATGCTCGCTGGCCGCTTGGAAACGCACGAGGTCGCCACGCGTGACAAAGGCCGTCGGGGTGTTCACCAGTTGATCGGATTCGGCACAGGTCACGACCGCTGGCTGGTCCCGACGCTGCAGCGCGATGCCGTGCAGGTGCAGGTGCGGGAATGGGTCAAGGTCCATGGGGTTCCCGTTCAGCGTTCGGCGAATCGCGACTCTAGCCGTTGGGTCCAGAGCGCGATCGGATAACAGTAGATGAAAAACCACAACAACACATAGCTGTAAATCGGGATCAGCAGGTCGGTGCGCCCCTCGGCGGCGGTGACGCGCCCGACGACCGTCATGACTTCGCTGACGCCGACGATCGAGGCCAGCGTCGTGGCCATGGTCAGGATGGCGTACCAGTTCATCCACGGCGGCAACATGCGCTTGACGCATTGCGGCAGGATGATCTGCCACAGGGTCTGGCGCCGCGAGAACGCGAGCGAGCGTGCCGCATCCCACTGCGCAGTTGGAATCGACTGCACCGCGCCACGCACGATCTCGGCAAAATTCGCCATGATAGGAAGCGCCAGCCCCAGTGTGGCCTTGATCCAGTCGGGAAACGGTACCGTCAGTGCGCCGATCCGGAACTCGAACGGCATCAGGAACATGACGAAGAACAGCAGCACCAGCCACGGCGAATTGCGGAAGAACTGGACCACGATCCAGGAGCTGCCGCGCACCGGCGCCAGCAGCGATAGGCGCGCGAAACCGAGCAGCAGGCCCGCTACTGTGCCCAACAACATCGCCAACGCGCTGATCAGCAGGTTGAAGCCGAAACCCTGGGCCAGCAGAGGCGTCCACTTGATGATCAGGTCGAGCACACTGGCGTTGGAATCGTGCGCCTGCACCTGCGCCACCGCCACCGAGGTGACCAGCATGGCCAGCAGCCATGCGCCGGTGCGCAAAGTGAACAGCGAGCCCCCGCTGGAGCGGTCGCTGGTCCAGCGTTGCTGCGCGCCCAGGCGCAGCGGCAACATCACGTCGAAACGGACATCGGGCTTGTTCATTGTCCGAATCCCGGCACCCGCAGCCGGGCCTCGAGCCAGTGCATGAGCTGCGTGATCACACCAACGATGGCCACATAGGAGATCAGCACGACGACCATCATCTCCGGCACGTTGACCTGTTCCGACCAGATCTGGGCCGACATGTACAGCAGCTCTGGCACCGCGATGGCGTAGGCCAGCGTCGTCGTCTTGACGAGGTTCACCAGGTTGTTGGTCATGGCCGGCATCGTGACGCGCAACGCCAGCGGCAGAACGATCAGCCGGAAAATCTGCGAACGCGAGTATCCCAGCGACTGGGCGGCCTCGGTCGTCGCCTTCGGTACGGCCTGGATGCCGGCGCGGAAGATCTCGGCAACGAATGCCGCTTCCAGCAGCGTCAGCGACACCACGGCCCAGCCCATCGACCCGAGCATCGGCATGCCACCGACCTTGGGCAATAGCGGACCGATCGCGAAATAGAAGAAATACAACTGGACCAGCGGCGGCGTGTTGCGGAACAGCTGGACGAATCCGTTTGCGCAATTGCGCACGATCGCAATGCGCGACTCGACCAACCACGCAGTCAGCGCGCCCAGCGCCATGCTCAGCACCAGGCAATAGGCCGAGAGCTCCAGCGTGGTGGCAAACCCCTTGAGGAAACGCGCGCGGTCGTAGCTGTCGTAGAAAATGGTCAGCTTGATGCCGCTGGTCTCATGCAACCATTTGAACCAGGCGGCGACCTCATCCACGCCGCAACTCCCGCCCGGCCGCACCGGCATGCGCCACGACGCCCCCTGGCAGCATCTGCATCAGAAGCACATTGATCGCTTTTTGCCGGTCACGCAAGCCAGGCACTGACTTACTTGAATTTCGCCTGTTGCTCGAGCAGGAAAGGCGAGACTGGAATGCCCCACTTCTTTTCCAGACCGATGATGAAACCGGTCTTGTGCCATTCCTTGGTCACGTCGCTGATGAAGGCGGTGAACTTGGCGTCTTCCTTGCGCACGCCCAGACCCCAGGGCTCGGGATCGATCGACGGCAACACCATCGCATAGTCGGCCCACTTGGCATCTGCCAGACCCGCGAAAAAGGTGGTGTCGAACACGGTCCCGACGCAGTTGCCAGCTTCCAGCGCCGCCATCGCCTCGGTCACACCCTTGAAAACGACCATCTGGGCACCGAACTCTTCGCCGGTGCGGCGGTTGTAATACGCACCCTGCACGCCACAGATGGGTTTGCCCTTCAGGTCGGCCCAGTTCTTCAGGCCCGAACTCTTCTTGGCGAACACATTGGCGGCGCCGGCGTAATACAGCGGCTGCGGAATGCTGACCACCTCAGCGCGGTCGGGACGGAACGCCATGGTCGCGATCATCATGTCGATGCGCCCCTGCTTGACGAACTCCATCCGGTTGGCCGCCACCACCGGGATCAGTTCGATCTGCACACCAAGGCGCTGGGCAATGTCGTTGGCCAGGTCGATCTCCAGTCCGACGATCTTGCCAGACGGGTCGATGTAGCCGTAAGGCTTGTAGTCGGCCTTCACGCCGACGACCATCTTGCCTTTTTGCTTGATGCTGGCCATCGTGTCAACTTGCGCCCAAGCCGCGCCCCCCGCGAAGAGCGCCAGGCCCGCGAATACGCCAAGCCATTTCCGTCGCAAAAAATTGATGCTGTGCATAGTGACTCCTGATAGTGCGCCGCGCGTCGTGGAGCGCCATAGGGAAACGCGCCCGGCCATGTCATCACGGCCGGCATGACTATTCTTGCACATGATAGTGTGGCAATCCAGCGAAACCAGGGCCAAAAAACCGAATGGAACCAAAACCAGGGGAAAACCCTGACGCGGCAGTCGTCCCGAAACTGCCGCCAACCCGCCATCCAACCCGGTTACGCCTGCGCGACGCTGATCTCGCTGGCCAGTTCCGGCAACTTGTCGACCAGTTCCGGCAGGTACTTGTCGACCAGCAGGCGGCGCGCCTCGGTCGCCAGCCGCGCTGCGGTCTGCTCCCACTCGCCCTCGCGCGTGACCAGGGTGACCTGCCGCTCCGGCGTCGGGGTCGGCAACTTGCGCACTGCGACGCCGCCCAGGCGCGGCAAGCCCTGCAAAATGTGCAGTGGCGTCGTGATGGTCCACCCCACCCCGCTCGCTACCAACGCACACATCATGTCCGCGTTGTCGACCTCGATGCGCCTGCCGGTCGGAACCCGAGCTACGCGCAGGTAGCGCTCGACGATGGCGCCGGTGGTGGAACGGCTGCTGTAGCGGATGAACGGCAGCACGCGGGCGAGATCGGTCGGCGTGGCGTCGGCTGCATTCCAGCGGCTCGCCTCGGGCAGTAGCAGCACGAACTTCTCGGTCAACAGAGGAAGCCGGAACAATCCGTCGTATTCGTCGACCGCGTCGCCGGCGACCACCAGGTCGACGCGCCGTTCCTGCAGGTCGTTGATGTGCGCCGGGGTCAGCCCCTGCGAGATGAACAGGTCGCCGGCGCGCTGCGCGGCAAACCGGATCAGGTCGGGGCCGATCGTGTCGGCGAAGGAGTCGATCATCGCCATCCGCAGCGGCGGCCGCTCGCTCAGGGCGGCGACCTGCTGCGGCAAAGCGCTGAGGTCGCGCAGGATACGTGTCGCCTGCCGCGTCAGCTCGTTGCCCTCCACGGTGGTGCGAAAAGGGCGACGCGAACGATCAAACAAGGTGCAGCCCAATAGGGACTCGGCCTGTGACACCAGTTGCGAGACCGACGACTGGCTGCACGACAGGCGCTGCGCAGCCACCGACATGCTGCCGGTCGCGGCGACAGCCAGCACCGCCTCCAGCGCATTGACGGACAAGGCCGCGGCCCGGTCAGGGGGCTGGCCGAGCGGTTGCCGGGAACGGGACATTAAAGGTTCTTTCTGGCATGACTATTAATATAGATGATACTCTCTCTCTCGCTGCGTAATTGCAGTTGCAGCGCCCGGAGCTGCGCGGGATACTCAGACGATGAAGTATTCGGTCTTTTCCCTGGCCCGGCAGGCGCTGCGCGGCCACACCGGCTGGCCGATGGCGTGGCGCAATCCGGAGCCCAGAAAGCATTACGACGTCGTCGTCGTCGGCGGCGGCGGACACGGCCTGGCGACCGCGTTCTACCTGGCCAAGAACCACGGCATCAAGAACGTCGCGGTGCTCGAGAAAGGTTGGATCGGTGGCGGCAACACCGGCCGCAATACGACGATCGTGCGCTCGAACTACATGCTGGACGACAACGCACATTTCTATGAATGGTCGCTCAAGTTGTGGCACCAGTTGTCGCAGGAACTGAACTACAACGTGATGTTCAGCCCGCGCGGCGTGCTCAACCTGGCCCACACCGAAGGCCAGCGCGACCAGTATTTCCGCCGTGGCAACCAGATGCGGCTCAACGGTATCGACTGCGAATGGATGACGCGCGCCGAGATCGCGCGCTTCGTGCCGCACCTGGACTGTTCCGACGCCGCGCGCTTTCCGGTCTTCGGCGGCCTGATGCAGCGCCGCGGCGGCACGGCGCGCCATGATGCCGTCGCCTGGGGTTATGCACGGGCCGCGTCCGCGCTGGGCGTGGACATCATCCAGAACTGCGAGGTCAAGGGGTTCACGCGAGAAGGCAACCGGATCGTTTCGGTGCGCACGACCCGAGGCGACATCGGCGCGGGACAGGTCGGGATCGCTGTTGCCGGCCACTCAGGCGTGGTCGCCGGGCTGGCAGGACTCAAGCTGCCGATCGAGAGCCACGTGCTGCAGGCCTTCGTGTCCGAGCCGCTGAAGCCGGTCATCGACACCGTCATCACTTACGGCGCCGGTCATTTCTACGTCAGCCAGTCGGACAAGGGCGAGATGGTCATGGGCGGAGACCTGGATTTCCATCCCAGCTACTCGCAAAAGGGCAATCTTCCGATCCTGCAGGAAGCGGTCGCTTGCGGCCTGCAGATGTTTCCGATTCTCTCCAGGGTGCGCATGTTGCGGCACTGGGGCGGCATCATGGACATGTCGCTCGACGGCAGCCCGATCATTTCCAAGACACCGATCAACAACTTCTACCTCAACGGCGGCTGGTGTTATGGCGGCTTCAAGGCCACGCCGGCGTCGGGCTGGGTGTTCGCCCACACCATCGCGCACGATGCGCCGCATGCGCTGAACCGCCCGCATACGCTGGAGCGCTTCGAGACCGGCAAGGTAATCGACGACAAGGGTGCCGGGCCGACGGCCCAATGGCACTAGTAGTCCGTTTCGCCAAAATGCTTACATGAAATCGCGTCTTTTCGCGTCATATGGCGTTGCCCAGTCTTGCCGGACGTCCAGTCTGGCTGCGGCTGTGCGCCTGGTCTGGCGCATAAATCCATCAATTTCATCTCGTAATCCATTTGGCGAAACGGACTACTAGCAACCATCCATGCAACAGTTCAACTGCCCTTTCTGCGGACCGCGCGACCAGTCCGAATTCACCTACCTGCGCGAAGCCGCGACGATTCCCGCACTCGACGCCGGTGTTGCCGCATGGCAGAAGTTTGTGTACGAGCGCGACAACCCCTGCGGCGCCCACGCCGAATGGTGGCAGCACAACCACGGCTGTCGGCAGGTGCTCGAAATCATGCGCCACACGCAGACCCACGAAGTGGTCGAGGTCCGCCCGGCGCGCAACGCGGAGGTTTCCTTATGAGCCCCCGCACGGCCGCTCCGAAGGGGGCTCGTACCGCAGCACGCAGTGCGGAGGTTGCCGTATGAGCGCCGCGCCGGGCCGCCCCAGACTAGCTCGCACCGCAGCACGCAGTGCGGAGGTTACCGTATGAGCACACAGCAAGACTTCCGTCTGCCAGCGGGCGGTCGCGTGGTGCGCGATCAGCCGCTGGGTTTCCACTTCGACGGCAAGCCCTACCGGGGCCTGACCGGCGATACGCTGGCGTCGGCGCTGCTGGCCAACGGCGTCACGCTGTTCGGCCGCAGCTTCAAGTACCACCGTCGCCGCGGCGTCTACAGCGCCGGGCCGGAGGAGCCCAGCGCCTTGCTGCAGTTGCACCAGGGAGCGCGGACCGAACCGAATACGCGCGCGACGATGGTCGAACTGGTGGCTGGCATGCAGGTGAAAAGCCAGAACCGCTGGCCGTCACTGGCGTTCGACTGGCGCGCCATCAATGAGACCTTCTCCGGGCTAATGCCCTCGGGCTTTTACTACAAGACCTTCATGTGGCCGCCCAGGCTCTGGATGTTTTACGAGAGCCAGATCCGCAAGGCGGCCGGACTCGGCGTGTCTCCGCTCGAGCGCGACCCCGACCACTATGCGGTCGAATTCGCGCATTGCGACGTGCTGGTCGCCGGCAGCGGCGCCGCCGGGCTGTCGGCTGCGCTGGCGGCCGCGCGCAGCGGTGCACGCGTGGTGCTGGCCGACGAACGGGCCGAACTGGGCGGCTCCCTGTTGTGGGAGCACAAGGAGATCGCTGGCCAGTCGTCGTCCCAATGGGCGCAGCAGACCATCGCGGAACTGGCATCGATGCCGAACGTTCGCCTGTTGCCGCGCAGCACGGTATTCGGCGTTTACGACCACAATCTGATCGCCATCGCCGAACGCGTCACCGACCACCTGGCCGATCCGGCGCCGGGGCTGCCGCGCCAGCGTCTGATCCAGCTGCGCGCACGGCAGGTCGTGATGGCGACCGGCAGCATCGAACGGCCGCTGGTATTTGCCGACAACGACAAGCCCGGCGTCATGCTCGCATCGGCGATTCGTACCTATGCGAACCAGTACGCCGTGTTGCCGGGCCGCCGCGTGGCCATCTTCACGAACAACGACGACGCCTACCGCAGCGCGCTCGACGCAAAGCAGGCCGGCGCGCAGCAGGTGACGGTCATCGACTCGCGCGCCAATGTTGACGCGAGCCTGGTCGCACGCGTGACGCAGGCCGGTATCGGCCATCATGTCGACGCCTGTATTGCGACGGTTCGCGGCCGGGCCGTCGAGTCCGTCGAC
>Ga0209591_10003782_pt1 | contig 17424 bp, 18 predicted proteins | sample MAT01_FD_187207 | JGI IMG/M metagenome (GOLD analysis project Ga0209591, IMG submission 187207) | Freshwater microbial communities from Lake Fryxell liftoff mats and glacier meltwater in Antarctica - MAT-01 (SPAdes) (version 2) | ecosystem: Environmental > Aquatic > Freshwater > Ice > Liftoff... | reverse complement strand
TCCGCCCGTTGCCGATTCCCCTTCTCACCGCGCGCGGGATCGAGGTTCCGGGAAAGCCGACGACCGTGCGCTGGCCCGCGAGGGTGTTGGCGCCGAGTCCGGCCGAAGGCTGCGCTGCGAGTGGGACGCCGGCGGGTGTTGAACCGCCCGGGGACGAGCCGGCGCCGCTCAGGAGGCCGGCCGCAAGGGCCAGGCAGGCGATCAGGCCGGTGCCCAGGGCCGCGCGCCTTTGACGGGGGTCTGTCATGAGTCCTCCATTCGCCCATCTTCGATGATGTCGAGGAAGCTGTCGCACAACTCCACCCTGAGGCCGGCCGACTCGAGGATGGTGGCCACCGATTCAGCGCTTTCGGGGGTCTTGCGGGCGGTGAGGACGAGCCGCGCGACTTCGCCCCGGGTGGCCTTGACCATGTGGGATACAACCTTGCGCCTGCCGCCTGACTCGGTGAACGCACGGACCGAAACGAGCCGGGCGCGTTTCGGCTTCCACGCGGCCGAGTACGCACCCGAGCGCATGTCGAGGATGAGCCCGTCTTCGTGGTCGTGGCCGCCGGCTTCCATTGCCTCTGCCAGTGCCGGTCGCCAGTAGGCCGCCATGCCGGGCAGGCGTGGCAGCCTCGCCTTCATCGAGAAGCGGTAGTACGGAATGCGGTCGCCCGGCCTGAGCATGCCCCAGAGCGCACTGGCGATCAGCACCCTTTCGGCGGAGCGCTTCGCCGCTATGGGCGTAAGCGAGCCGAATCCGAGGCGGTCGTAGAGCACGCCTGAATAGACCTCGGCCGCCGGTGCCGCCGGGGCGCTCGCGAGTTGTCCATCACGGGCGACGTCGGCAGCCTGGCCGGCTGAAATCACGAGCGCCTCGACGGCCTTCTTCACCGACCTCCGGCTGAGCTTTTCAAGGCCGGCGACAAGCCGTTCGCGCTGGTCCCGGAGCTGGTCCGCAAACGCCAGCCCGTCAAGGTCGACCGGAGGGCCCGGTGCAGGGTCGGACTTGCCCTCGGACGGGGGCAGGAGGATCAGCAAGGCGAAGGTCCGGCGAAAACGATGTCGACTGGACTGTCCCCGACAGGCCCGGGGATCGGGAATGACGGCCGGCGGGGGCTCAGGACGGCGGGTCGAACCGGGCCGGATCAAGGCCGCGGTAGCCGAGTGAATCGAACGGGCTCAGCGAACGGGCGTCGCCGTAGGTGACGATCGGCTGCCCGATAAAGGTCAGGTCGTAGATCCTGGGCTGATCGGCGATGAAAGTCCGCAGGCAGCCGTGACTCGCCGGGTAGTTCGGCACCGACTTGTAGCCGTGGATCGCGTATCCGCGGATGAAGTAAGTCGAGTTGTACATGCCGAGCGAGTTGTAGCCGGGGTCTTTCCGGTAGACGGTGTAGGTCCCGAGGATGGTCGGTGTCACCGGGGCGCCACTGGCGATCGGGAAGATCGCGTACGGCCGTTTGCCCTTGGCGAAAACGAGCACCTGCTTTGAAAGCGAAGCCTCCATGTGGTCTCCCAGACCCGGCTCCCGGACCTTGTAGCCACCTTCGCGGTTGAAGATCTTCCTGACCACGGACGGGCTGGCGGCTGCGCTGCGGCCGAGGCCGTTGAGCTTGCGGTAAGCCAGTACCGCGCGTTCCATCTTTCCATCAAAGCAGGAGTTGTTCGACGGAACCATGGCGAGGTCGTTGAGCGCCTGTCTGAAGGCGCGGATCACTTTGCCGCACTGGCTGGGCCGGAGCGAAGGGAAGCGGACCTTCCAGGACTTGCGCCTGGTCGAGTCCTCGCTGACGGGGTCGCTGCCACCCTGGCCGAAGTAGGTCGCCTGTCCGGCGTACCTGCCGGCCATCTTCGTCAAGATCGAGGTCTTGAAACTGCCGTAGTTTCCGGCGCCCTTGCGCACCTTCACAACCCTTGTCTTGAGTTGCTCTGCGTTGCGGAAGAACTTGACCACCACACGCTGGCCGGGCCTGAATGGCTTCAGAGTGCCTGCGATCGTCACCTTGTCCGTGATCTTCACGCGCCCGTCCCGAAGGCCCAGGGGCTTGATCGTCACTATCGACCGAGTCGCCCCGGCCGAGCTGGGCCCGGGCTGGGCTGCGGCGGCCGGTGACGGGCCGATGGCGGCGAGAGCGAGCAGGACCGCAGCGACGAAAAGCAGAGCCGGAACCCGGTGTAGAGGCGAAACGGATGGGAGTGGTGCGTTCACCGGCCAGAGAATACCTGTCGGCGTCGGCGGGTACAAGTGAAGCTCAGATCGCCTGCGCTGCGTCAGTGCTGACCCTCGCCTCTTCTTCGACCGAGTGACCCTGCCCCCGGATCAGAAAGAACGCGACGAAAACGCCGATCAGCGCCATGACTACGGAGAGCACCATGGCGTGGGTCAGGCCGTAGACGAAGGCGTCATGTGACGCAGCGGTGAGGCGGGCGAGCTGATCGGGTGCCAGGCCCTGGACATCGGGAACGCCGCCTGCAAGGGAGCGGGCCAGGTCAGCTCGCTGACCGGGGTTCAGGGCGGAATCGGAGAGTGTCTCGTTGAGCCTGTGCTTGGCCTGGTTCTGAAAAAGCGCGCCGAGCAGGGCAACGCCGAAAGTACCGCCGATCATCCGGAACATCGAGAGGACCCCGGATGCCACGCCGGCTTTCGCTGTTACCACGGAGTTCATCGCCGCGGTCGACATCGGCGACATGGTCAGCCCGATGCCGGCCCCCAGCAGGATGAAGCTCGGCAACAGCCCGGAAAACGTGGTGCCGACCTCGATCGTCGAGAACAGGTAGAGCGAACTGGCGATCAGGGCCATGCCACCGACGATCGGCCAGCGTGGCCCGATCCGGTCCGACAGACGGCCGGACAACGGCGCCAGGACCATGATCACGAGCGTGGTCGGCAGGAAGCGAACCCCGGCCTCCAGCGCCGTATAGCCGAGGATGTTCTGCATGTAGAGGGCGAGGAAGAAGAAGACACCCATCATCGCGAAAGAGATGATGAAGGCGACAGTCACAGAGCCGATGAAGTTCCGGCTCTTGAAGAGGGCGAACTCGACGATCGGGGCCTTGACCCTGAGTTCGGTCAGCACGAACCAGATCAGCGAGATCACCGAGAAGGCGATCAAGCCGATCACTGCCAGCGAGTCCCAGCCCCAGGCATTGCCTTCGATCAGCGCCAGGACCAGGGCGGTGAGTCCGACGGTGAGGAATCCGACACCGAGCAGGTCGACCTTGCGACCGACCGTCGTGTCGCGGGATTCCCGAACCACGAAGGTCGCGGCGAGAACAGCCAGCACGCCGACCGGGAGGTTGATGTAGAAGATCGCCCGCCAGGAGACGTACTCGGTCAGAAAGCCTCCCAGCACCGGGCCGATCGCCAGCGCCAGCGCCGAGACACCGGCCCAGGTTCCGATCGCTTTGCCCCGCTCGGAGGGAGGAAACGCGTCGGTGATGATCGAGAGCGTGCCGGGCATCATGAAGGCGGCGCCGACACCCTGGATCACGCGGCTCGCGACCAGCGCGAAGTTGCTCGGCGCGAAGCCCGCGGTGGTCGAAGCCACCGTGAAGACGATCACTCCGAAGATGAACATCCTGCGCCGTCCGAAGATGTCTCCCATGCGGCCGCCGACCGCCAGAAGTACGGCGAACGAGAGCGTGTAGCCGTTGACGATCCACTCAAGGCCCGAGATCGAAGTGTTCAGGTCACTCTGAATCGAAGGCAGCGCGACGTTGACGACCGTATTGTCGAGCATCACCATGAACAACGCCAGGCACATCGCCCCCAGGGTCCACCACCTGCGGTTCTCGTCGGTGATCAAGTGCTGGTAACGGCTCATCGGGGCACTACTCCTTCGAGGTGTTCGTAAATGGCAGCGATGTCCTCCCGGCCCAGCAGGCCACCGACTGCGGAATCGAACGCCCTCCTCTGTTCATCGGTGAGACCGGCGGCGAACTCGATCACCCCGGCGACACGGCTGAGGTAAAACTGGTCCATGACCTCGCGACCCTGTGCCGTCAGGGAAATCCGCCGGCGGCGACGGTCATCGGGGTCTTCACGACGGGAGACGAGTTCTTTCCTGAAAAGCCCTTCGACGGCACGACTCAACGAGGGGGTCGAAGCCCCGAGTGTTCCCGAAAGTTCCTGGATGTACGGCGCGACTTCGGGATCGGCGACGTATAGCTCCATCAGGACCTTGAACTGGACGAAGCTGAGCCCGTGAGCGTCGATCGCCCGCAAGGCCTCCCCGCCGTCGTTGTAGGAAACGAGGTGGCGGAAGATCGTGCCGACCCGCACCGCGGTTTCGCGAACCTCGTCGGAGATCCCGCCACCTGCGGTCTGGTTCACCTCGCTCGCAGCAGTAGTCGAAGACATTGAAAGACAGTTTCATATTCGCAACGATTACGCAAATGCACTCATTGCTAAAGTGACGCATATCACTCCTGTGACGGATCGTCGACCGGCGCGTAGTACAGATATGGATGCGATGATCGAAGCGGACCGACGACGGGCACCGGGCGTACCGGAGTTCGAACAGCTCTACCGCGACAGCCGCGACGACCTTTACGCCTACGTCGCCGGTCTGCTGAAGAACCGCGCGGCGGCCGAGGACGTGACCGCGCTCGCTTTCGAACGGGCGCTGAGAAAGTGGGACCGGTTCGACCCCGGGCGCGGCACCGCGCGGGGCTGGCTGTTCGGGATCGCCCGGAACGCCTCGCTTGACGAGCTGAGAAAGCGCCGGCGCGAGACCGAACTCGATTTCGACCCCCCGGACGAGCGCAGCCACCGGTCCGGGCAGGCCGACGACGAACGCTTCGAGGCCGTATCGACTGCGCTCTCGAGGCTGCCTGCTGCCGAGAGGGAGATAGTCGCCCTCAAATTTTTCTCCGGCCTGAACAACACCGAGATCGCCGAGGCGACCGGAATCAGCCCGAGCAACGTCGGGACCCGGGTCCACCGGGTCGTGACCAGGCTGCGGGCCAACCTCGAGGAGGACAGCCGCCATGGCAAATGACCAGAGACCACTTGACCCGGCCGAAGAACGGGAGCTGAAGGCGCTCGAAGCCGGTCTTGCCGGAAAGCCGGTCGACGCCGACCTCGCCGATTTCGCCCAGCTGGCCTGCGATCTTAAAGCGACCCGCCCGCAGCCGAACGAGCTCTACGCGGCCGAGCTCGACCAGGCGGTGGCCGACGGATTCCCGCCGGACTGGTCGGCCGGAGAAGCGCGTCCTCCCCGACCTGGCCGGCTGACTCGACTCGCCTCCCGCATCGGTTTTGGCCGCCAGTGGTTCGCCCCGGTCACGACCGGCCTGGCCGGGCTGCTGGTCGTTGTAGTCGCGGCCGGCATCGCCTTCAGCGACGGCCAGTCCAACAGCGGCATCGACAACGCCGCAAACCCGCAGACCGCGGGGGGCACCGCCGACCTCATGCAGACGGGAGCCGGCGCTGGTGCCGTGCCGGAATCGGCCGTCGTGGAGCGCTACTCGGCCACGGCCCGCAGCGTCGGCGAAGCTGCCCGGACAAGCGGCATCACCCCCGTGGTGGCCGGCTCGCAGGATCGAGAGGTAGCCCGCAGCGTCCGGATCACGCTCGCCACCCCGCCTGAAGACCTGCAGGAGACGAGCAACCGGATCATCGAGGTGAGCGACAGCTACAACGGCATCGTCATGCGATCTTCGGTCAGCGGCGGCGAGGCCGATGGCGAAGCCCGCTTCTCGTTGATGATCCCGAGTGCCCAGGCCGAAGCGGCGGTCGCCGAACTGTCCTCGGTGGCGGACCTGCGCAGCCGCACCCAGCGGTCGCTCGACATCACCGCGCCGACGCTGAGCGCACAAGAACGATTGCGGACCGCCAGGGCACGGCTCGTCAGCCTTGTGACCGAGCTTTCCGAAGCGACAACTACGGGGGAGCGCCAGAGCGTCGGGCGCAAGATCAACGGAACCCGTCAGGTCATCTCCTGGCTGACCCGTGATCTCGAACGGCTCGAGCGTCAGGTCAGCCTCACCCCGGTGAGCGTAGCCGTCGAGACCGACAACAAAACCGGATCGGACGGTGGCTGGGACATCTCGGATGCGATCGACGACGCCGGCAGGCTGCTTGCGGTCTCGGCCGGAGTGGCCGTGGTCGCGCTGGCGGTCGCGATCCCGATCGGGCTGATGGTGTTGATCGCACTGGCGATCAATCGGGCCTGGCTGCGCCGCTCGCGGGGGCGGGCGCTGCGGGACGAGTAGGCCGGCCCGGCCACGAAGCCGGTGGGGTCAGGCCGTGGGATCAGTCTTCGTAGGGTTCGAAGTCCGAGGTGCGGGCTCCGCAGACCGGGCAGAACCAGTCGTCGGGGATGTCCTTGAAGGCAGTGCCCGGCGGGATTCCGCCGTCGGGGTCGCCCTCGGCAGGGTCGTAGATCCAGCCGCAGGACTCGCAGATCCATCTTCCGGTGGTCGAGGTGCTCATGGGCCGCAGATTACCCGAGGCCCGAGGCGATACGGTTGCCGGGTGCCTGCCTTTCCAGAGCCCGGACCGGCCGAGTCGGTCAACCTCGGTGAGCCCACCAGGCCGCGGCCCGCCGCTACGGTTATCCTGTTGCGCGACGCCGAGAGTGGGCGAGACGACGGTGAGCCGGGCGGGCAAGATGCCCTTGAGGTACTCCTGCTCAGGCGGTCGGCCGAGTCGCACTTCATGCCGAACGTCTGGGTCTTTCCCGGTGGCTCGCTCGACGACGGCGACGGCGACGGTCTCGCAGGGCTGGCCGCCTGCGCCAGGCGTGAGATGTCGGAAGAGGCCGGAATCGATCTCGATCCCGTCGCAGAACTGGTGCCGCTCGCCCGTTGGGTAACTCCCGAGGTAGTGAAGACCCGTTTCGACACCTGGTTCTTCATTGCCGCCGCTCCGCCGGCCGCCGAAGCGAAGCCCGACGGCTTCGAGATGACCGCGGCGAGGTGGGTGGCCCCGTCACTCGCCGTCGAGCAGGCCGACAGCGAAGAATTCGCGGTCGTATTTCCGACCCTGAAGCAGCTCGAGGCACTGATGCCCCACCCCCATACCGAGGCTGCGCTGGCTGCGGCACGGATCGACCCGAACGCAACCCGTCCGGTCCTTCCGAAGGTGATCGGCGACCACCAGCACCACCGGATCGTCCTGCCCCACGAAGACGACTACCCGACCTGAAGCGGATTCAGTCCGGGGGGAAAGGCTCGAGCCCGGCGTTCCAGGGGCCCGGCGGGTAGTGATGCAGCCCCTCCATCTCCATCTCGCGGTGGAGCCGGCCGAAGAGTTCGCCGGCGTTGGCTAGAGCGAGCTTCAGCTCCTCCGCGCTGCGTTCCTTCAGCTTCCAGGTGAACCAGAACTGGCGATCGTTGATGCCGAAGTCGATTTCGCGGTCGATCGTCGTCACCCAGTCGAGGAAACCGGGCGAGAACAGCTCACGCAGGGCGACCGGGTCGTACTCCTCCGGCACGGTGGCAAGGAAGCCCCGGTTGAAGTCCAGCGATTCGAACTCGACCTTTCGTGAGACGCGCTGGCGGATGAACTCGTCCGGACGGGACTCGACCGATTCGACGTTGAAGGCACCGACCACTTTGGCCAGATCCGGCATGTGGGCCTTGGTCAGCAGGGCCGACGGAACGACGCTGCGGCTGAACAACCTGCCGGCCTCGACCTCATCGGCGTCGCAGCACGCTCCCCAAAAGTCGGGGGCGAGGTTGCCGGTCAGCCGGTTGCTGCCACCGACGCACAAAGCCACCGGACCCGCGGCGGGGTTGATCCCGCCGCTTTCTTCGTAGGTGACATCGCCCGCGCCCTTGTAGGCCCGGACCATCTGCGCCCAATTCTCCGCTTCATTCGCCAAGGCGGCGGAGACTACTCTGCCGGGATCCCGTCCCGTCGGGGACATCAGGTGGTGGTCTCGCCCGGTCAGCCTGTGGAGGGTGTTCGCAGGTCGCAGAGCAATCGCGGATAGGATGGCCGCGTGCCTTCAATCCAGTCTGCAGAGGAGAACTTATGAGTGGTGGTCTGATTGCTTTGATCGTCGTGGTGGTGATCGCCCTTGTTGTGGTGTTCTGGTACATCTCGACCCGAAACGGGATCATCGACCAGCGCAACCGCGTGGACGAGTCCTGGAGCGGGATCGACGTCCAGCTCAAACGCCGACACGACCTGGTACCGAACCTGGTCGAGACGGTAAAGGGCTACGCCACGCACGAACAGCAGGTGTTCGAGAACGTGACCAAAGCGCGGTCCGACGCCATGGCAGCTCAGACCGTAGACGAAGCCGCCAAGACGGAGTCGCAGCTGACCCGGGCGATGGCCGATCTTCGAGCGGTGGCCGAGGCCTACCCCGACCTCAAGGCGACCGAGAACTTCCAGCAGCTGAGCCGCAACCTGTCCGAGCTGGAAGACGAGATCCAGGCATCCCGCCGCATCTACAACTCGAACGTCCAGAACTACAACACCAAGATCCAGCAGTTCCCGGCCTCGATCGTCGCCAAGCAGGGCAACTTCGAAGACAAGGAGTTCTTCGAGATCGCCGACCCGGCCGAGCGCGAAACGCCTTCGGTCAGCTTCTAGCCGCGCGGGCGGGCTGGCTCCCTTTCGGAGTCAGTCCGCCGGTTCGTCCGGTTCCGGCGCGGAGTCGCCGCCGGTCGCGGCCGCCTCCGACCGGGCTGGGGCAGGCGATCGGGCTGAGTCAACCGATCGGGCTGCGTCAGAAGAGTCGAACAGCGCCGCCCACCACACCTTGGTGACCGCGGCCGCGGTGGCTTCGGCCCCGAGGTCGCCGTCAGCCAGGTTCACCTGGAAGCTTCGCTCGCTCATCAGAACCAGCCCTTCGGCCAGGGCTTCCGGGTCAAGTCCGGCCGGGATCTCTCTCTGACGCTGGAGCGAGCGGATCCGCTCCGCGGTGGTTTCGGTGACCGTTTCCAGTAGCGCCATCCAGAGCTCACGCACCTCTTCGTCGTAGGTGGCCGTCTCGAAGGCCAGGCCCAGCAGGTCGGAGTTCTCGGCGTAAGTACGGGCGACGCCGTAAAGGCCTTTCTCCAGCGCACGCCGCGGGTCGTCGGCCTCGGCCCAGCAGCTTCCGAGCCGCTCACGCTGGTCGCCGATCAGGTCCTCCAGTGCACCGAGCAGAAGCTCTTCCTTGTCACCGAAGTAGACATAGAAGGCGCTGCGCGAAACCCCCGCAGCCCGGGTCACTCCCTCAACGGTGAGGTCCTTGAAGGACCCGGCCACCGCCTGTTCGAGGGCGGCGGAGATCAGCTCCTGCCGGGTGCGCTCGTGGCGGCGGCGGCGGTTATGTCGTCGCTCGAGTGAATTCGCCACACCCGAAGCATAGGCTCCATTTGAAGATTGCCGCCCTACGGGCGGATGATCTCGAACGGCAGATTGATCTCGCGGGTCGAGTTGGCTGATTCGTCAGTTGCGAAGACGAGGGCAACATACCTTCCGGGCCTGGGCTTGAAAACGGAGCCCCTCCGGGCGAAGTTGACCAGGTTGTTGCCGATGTGGACGTTCCAGGTGCTGAAACCGGCGAACTCACGCACGGTCCGCTTGTTCTTCCCTCGGCCTCGGGTGACAAGCCGGTAGTAGTCGGCAGTCGCCGTTCCACGCTCGCTCGACTGAAAGGCCAGTCCGGTGCCTTTGCCGTGGTTGGCGAAGCGCGGCCTGGTCAGATAAAGGCTCTGCAGGTTCGGCGGGATCAGATCGAGATTGAGCGGGGGCTGTGGACCGGGGTCCGAGAACGGATCCCCCGGGTTGCTCGAAACGCTCACCGTACCCCGGACCGACGAGTGGAGTTTGCAGAGGAATGAGTAGACACCGGGCAGTTCGAACTTGACCGTAAAGGTGTCGCCGAGTGGATGCGCGTTGACCGGTCCCGGATCCGAATCCCACTGGGTCGCGTTCGGTGCCTGGCCGGTCACCGAATGCTGGGAATCGGGGCCGATCCAGTCCCAGGTCACCGACTCGCCGAGATCGATTTCAGGGTCCTTGGACCACTGGAAGTCGGTGATGGAGACCCGGGTACTGCCCGCCTGCGCCGGAGCGGCTACCAGCACCGACAGGAGCAGACCGGCGAGGCCGGCGACGAGGAGGAGGCAGGCGCGTGTCACTCGACGAGGTACCAACCGCTCATCCCGTCATGGAGGTGGCTGAAGACATGGCAGTGGTAGAACCAGCGTCCAGGGTTGTCTTCGGTGAAGCGAATCCGGAACGAGTCACCGGGTCCGAACGTTTTGTTGTCGACGATCTCCCCCGAGGGTTCCGTCCAGCGGTGGCCATGCAGGTGGAAGGTGTGGAAGTTGTCGTCGAAGCCGCTGACGTGCATCTCGACCAGATCACCGAGATTCGCGCGAAAGGTCGGTGTATTGCCGGTGTACGATCGACCATTAACGGCGTTGAAGTTGAAACGAAGCCCGGTGGCGGCCGGTACGAAGCTGTGAAACGTGATGGGAAACAACTTGTCGGGCGGCGGCTCGCCCGGGTCACGGACCACCAGGCAACCGAACAGGCCTTTGTATAGCGGGATCGGATCAAGCGGACCGTGATCGTGGTAGATCCACGAGCCCTGGGTTCCTTCGGGGCATTCCCAGACATAGGTGAAATCCCGGTTGGGCTGGACGAAGCCTCCCGGATCGGTCCAGTAGCCCTTGTATGCCCCGTCCATCTCGTTCGAGTAGAACAGTCCGTGGGGGTGCATGGTGACGGGGACCGGGCAGCGGTTTCGGAAGTGGACGACGACCGTATCGCCGACCGTGGCTTCAATGGTCGGTCCGGGCATCGTCGCTTCGCCGATCGGCGCTCCGAAATTCGCGGTATACGCGCGGTAAACGTACGCACCGAAGGTCGTTCGACCCTTCCTGATCCTCTGGTTGAGCATCTGGTCGCGCTTCTGGCCGTACTGGTTCGGCGGGATGATGTCCCAGCGAATCGGCTCGGCGGCGATCCAGTACTCGACCCGGTTTCCGGTGAGCGCGGCCGCCTTGATCAGGCCCGGGTTCTTCTGCGCGGCCTTTACCTTCGGCGGCACGGTCACACCCTTGGCGAGCTGCTCGACGTCGGCTTCCTGATCGTTGTAGACCTTCTGGCCTCCGATGGTGCAGAGCAGCGCGCCGCTGGCGACCCCGAGGAAGCTGCGGCGATCGATCGGATCAAAGGACATGTTCGAACCTCACCCTGAGACCTCAACCTTCATGGTCATGTTGTGGTGGATCGAGCAAACGAAGTCGTAGCTGCCCGGCACCCTGAAGGTCCGCCGGAACTCGAAACCGACCGAAGGCGAATTCGGGGTCGAGAAGTCGAGTCGCGCCACGCCGGGCGGCGGGCCGACAAGGTTCACGTTGTGGGCGTCGGCGTTGACCGGGTTCCAGACCCACAGGATCGACTGTCCGGTCCGGATGCTGACCAGGTCCGGGCTGAAGTATTTGTCACGAACGTCGATCGTGGCAGCAATCGGGCCCTGCTGCGGAACCGCAGGCGCGGCAAACCTCTTCTGAACCCGCCGCAGGCAGCTCCTGCGCCGTGCCTTGTTGTCCAGCTTGCGGCAGTTTCGAAGCGCCTTCGCCTTCGCTTTCTGATTCGAAGTGACCGAAACGCCGGCGCCCGAGATCAACGCCCCGGCTTGCCCACTGACAGTGGGGGCAGAAGCGCCCATTGATCCGGTGGCCCCGGCGGCGCCGACGGCCAGGAGGAGGACCCCTGCGGTCAGAATCGGGAGGTATCTGCCCACGCCACGCGTCCTACCTGGTGACGGTGGCAGTCATGATCATGTCGAAGTGCAGGCTGCAGACGAAGTTGTAGGTGCCGGGCTTGGTGAAGCTTCGCTTGAAGCGGTAGGACGGGGCAGTTAAGGTCTGGGAGGCGAAGTCGATGCGACTGACCCCAATCGGACCGCTCTCGAGGGTCACGTTATGGGGCTCGAAGCCACCGACGCCGGCCCAGCTCCAGTTGATCGCATCATTGACCTTGAGGTTCACCGACGCCGGGGCGAAGAAGTCATCACCGAGGTTGACGGTGTAGGTCTTGCCCGGCGGTGGCGTGTTCGCCAGCCGCCTGTACTTGCGGTTGACCTGCGCCTTGCACGCCCTGGCCCGGCTGGCCGGACGCTTCTTCGCGCAGGCACTCAGGGCCCTTCTCTTGGCCGTCACCTGAGCCGCAGTCAAGCCGCTGGACGTGGCGAGGCTGGATGTAGTGACGGTGTTGGCAACGGCAAGCGAGGCGGAGGCTGGAGCACTGGCCGCCCCCACGGCCAGTGCTACCAGTCCTGCCACCAGAATCCCCGGCAACCGCTTCTTGAGCAGTGAATTCATTTGCTTGACTTTTCCTTTCCTGCCTACGGGACGTACGGGACCGGACGGTTCGCCAGGTCGGTGCAGTCCTGAGCCGGAACCGGATCGGAACGTTCTTCCGTGTAGGTGTAGCCATTCTCATCGGTGAACGCGGGATGCGGGGTGGCAATGTTCAAGGAGCATTCCTGCAGCCTCGACGGGCGGACCTCGGCCAGACCGAAGATCGTGGTCAGATCGCGCCACGGTTCGTCCACATCGGGACCCGGTCCGGGCGGATAGTCAGCAAAGCCGCTCGCTCCGATGAAGCCGGCGTTCAGCTGGAGGCCGGCGGAGAAGTCGAAGCTGGTGACGCTGTTGAAGCCGACTTCGGTCTGCGGGCACGGCGGGTAGATCTGCGCCAGCGTCTTGGTGCCGTTTCCTGGCGCGAATACCGAACCGGGAGTGTTGCCCGACCAGCAGTTGCCTCCGCCCGAGAAATCGGAGAAGAAGTCAGCGTTGCCGTTCGGGTCGGTTCCGTTCCGCCCCATCCTGTTGCCGATGAACTGATTGTTCAGGTTCTTGGCGTCGTCACCATCGTTGACCCCGAACAGCTCCGGGCCGGAGTGCGTGATCGCACCCCACTGCTCGTTGCCGAAAATGTCGTTGTTCCTGACGATTACGCCATCGGATCCGTACAGCTGGACTCCCATACCGATCGGGTTGCCGTTGCCGATGACCGTACTGACGGTCGATCCGGTCGAGTAGTAGTTGTAGTTGTTCCAGAAAATGTCGTTGTTCTCGATGATCAGCCAGCCGTTCGGCTCGAACTTCTCGCTGTCGAGAGTGCTCGGCACGAGGCCGATGCCGTTGTTGTAGAACGCCGAGTCGGTGATCCGCACGTACTTGGAGTTCGTGCCGGAATAGCCGAGCGAGTTCTGGTGGCTCTTGACGTTCTTGACCAGCGTCCAGTTCGGGTCCGCCTGGCAGTCAGGGGCGCTGTTCGAGCGGTTGCTCCATAACGGGTCGTCACACGGGGTTTCACCGACGTAGAGGGTAGAGTCGCCGTGGTTCCAGCCCTCGGAGTTGAGGAACTTGCCTCCGAAGCAGTTGCGCGAGAACAGTCCGTACGCCCTGGTGTCCGAGGAGACCAGGTTGTCCATGACGAAATCAGCGCAACGCTCATTGTCGGCGGAGACGTTCGATGCCCATACGAAGAACGTGTTGTTCTGGTAGTTGCGGGCCCACATGTTCTTCATCACCAGGCCGACCAGGCTGCGACCTTCGATCGCGTTGTTGGCCGGAATCGTTGCCGGGTCACCGGGCATCCAGCCGGGGGTTCCCTGGACCAAAGTCTTGGCGTCTTCACCCTCGAGGATGACCGCGCGGGCGTTCGGGTTCGGCTGCTTGTTCTTCTTGACGCCCATGATCGACAGGTTGTTGAAGCTGAAGCGGGTGTCCTTGCCGTGGAGCAGTACGCCTTCGACATAGACACCGGGCTGAACCCGGACGGTCGCCTTGCGCTTGGTGCTCTTCTGCCACTTGCCGGCGGCGTTTGCGCCCGCCTGAACGGTCCTGTACTTGCAGCCGTTCTTACATACATCGAAGTACTGGGCGTTGTGGGTCCGGAGCTTCTTGGCCGCGGCTGCGGCGCTGCGCCTGTCGCGCGCACATCTCCTCATGGCGACGCCGCGGGCCTTGCCCTTGGCCTTACTGGCCTGCCTGCAGCTCTTGGCAGCCTTCTTCTGGGCCATCGCAGCCTGGTTCTGGAGCGCGCTCGCGCTCACCGACGCATCACCCGCGGCAGATGCCGGCCCGGCAATGATGAAAAGACCCGCCAGAATGGTGGCGAAGACTCCAAGAAACGCTCCCGAACGCTGCTGCATTTTTTCTCCTCTGACTGTTTACGGACGACGGAACGCGGGCCACCGGGGACTCGCATCCTGCCAAGACTGTGTGAATCCTAAACCAAGCCCTAAGCGAAGGTTGCGGTGCCAGGCGATAATCCCCGACCGGATCGAGTGAACTGGCTCCTGCAGCGGGATCCGTATTCGAAATAAACCGGTCAGTCGTATGGACAAGTCGGGCGGAGCGCTACACTTGAGCCGTGTCAGGGAAGAAGCACGACTACGACTGGGTGATCATCGGCTCCGGATTTGGCGGCAGCGTCTCAGCGCTCAGGCTGGCCGAGAAGGGCTACCGCGTGGCGGTGATCGAAGTCGGCCGCCGCTTCGCTGACGAAGATTTCGCCAAGACCGCCTGGAACATGCGGCGGTACTTCTGGATGCCGAAGATCGGCCTGCGCGGAATCCTGCGGATGACCCCGTTCAAGGACGTTCTGGTCGTATCCGGTTCCGGAGTCGGGGGCGGCAGTCTCGGTTACGCGAACACCCTGTACCGGCCGCGCCAGGCCTTCTACCGCGACCCGCAGTGGGGCGATCTCGCCGACTGGGAAGTCGAGCTCGGGCCGCACTACGTCACGGCCGAACGAATGCTTGGCGTAACCCTCTACCGCGACGAAGGACCGGCCGACCAGCTCCTCCACCAGTACGCGGCCGAAACCGGTGCTGACGACACTTACGCGAACACCCAGGTCGGCGTCCACTTCGGCGAGCCCGGCGTCACCATCCCGGACCCCTACTTCGGTGGCGAAGGACCAGACCGCACCGGGTGCAACAAATGCGGCTCCTGCATGGTCGGCTGCCGCTTCGGCGCCAAGAACACACTGGTCAAGAACTACCTCTACTTCGCCGAGAAGCTCGGGACAGAAGTCGTTCCGGGTCGCAAGGTCACCGAGGTCCGCCCGCTCGGCGCGGCCGACGGCAGTGACGGCTACCGGCTTTCCACCGAGCGCTCAGGCTCGATCTTGCGCAAACGCAAGTCCGAGATCACGGCCGGCGGCGTGATCATTTCGGCCGGAGCGGTCGGCAGCAACAGCCTGCTCGCCAACTGCCGCCACTCCGGGGCACTCCCCCGGCTCTCCGACCGGGTCGGCTATGTGGTCAGGACCAACTCCGAGTCGATCCAGGCCGTCACCGCGCCGGACGACCAGCGCGATTTCAGTCGCTCGGTGGCGATCACCTCGAGCATCTACCCGGACCCGAACACCCACATCGAGGTGGTCACCTACGGCAAGGCCGGGGACATCATGAGCCGCATGTTCACGATGCTGACCGGGAACGGCACCCGGCTCACCCGCCCGGTCAAGTGGATCGGCGCGATGCTGAGGCACCCGCTCCAGACAGCGAAGCTTTTCTTCATGCCACGCAAGTGGTCCCAGCGCACCGTGATCCTGCTGGTGATGCAGTCGATCGACTCGGCAATGCGGCTGAAGCCGGTGCGCCGCAGGTTCAGCCGGGGAGTGCGCCTCCAGACCGAGCAGGACCCGCTGCGGCCGAACCCGACCTTCATCCAGGCCGCCGAAGACGTCACCAGGTGGTTCGCCGAGCAGACCGGCGGCACCCCGCAGAGCGGGATCGGCGAAGCGACGCTGAACATCCCGACCACTGCCCACATCCTCGGAGGCGCCGTCGTCGGTTCCGACCCGGGGACCGGTGTGATCGACGCCGACAACCGGGTCTTCGGGTACGAGAACCTGATGGTCTGTGACGGCTCGGCGGTTCCGGCCAACCCGGGCGTGAACCCGAGCCTGACGATCACCGCGATGACCGAGCGGGCGATGAGCAAGATGCCGATGGCCGAAGGCGTCGAAGGGCCGCTCCACCTGCCCGACGAGGCCCGCGGCGCCCGAACGCACGACAGCCTCTTTGCGGCTGCCGGTGGCGAGAGGCCCGAGAGCGTGCCTGCCGCCGGGTCGGCCTGACAACCAGCCCGGTCTGGCCCGTGGTTGCCGGCCAGGTCCAGCCTGGCCATGAAGCCCGGTCTGGCCCGGCTACGGGGCCGGGTCGGCCCCGGACTTGTTCCCGGACCCGGACTGATCGCCGGCCTCCGAAGCCCGGAGGCGCTCGACGATCCCGGTCATCTCCCTGACCCCGAGGGCACCCTCGGTCCGCTCGACGATCCTGCCGTCACTGCCGATCGAGAACACCCACGGCTCGGTCGGCAGGCCGAAGGCGGCCAGCTGGGGCCTGATGCCCTTCGAGGCGTCGTTGTCGTTGAAGACCTCCATGTGGATGAACTCGATCCCGTCACCGGACTCGGCCTTGGCCTGCTCGGCGACGTCCACCACCGGACCGCAGACCCGTGAAGTGCAGAGTGCCGGGGTCGCGAAGACGAGCATCACCGGCTTGCGGCCGACTACATCCTTGAAGTCGGCACCGTGCATGCTCGAGGGCGGCTGGCGGGTGTCGATCTTCGAAAGATCGCCACCGACGCTTGCGGCCGTCGGCGTGCTGATCCGCGGGGCCTGTTCACCGACCGCGGCGACACCCGGGAACTGGCCGACCACCGGGCTGGGCAGCCTCGATGACTGGAAGCCGTCGCCGTCCTTGACGACCGCGATTGCGATCCACGGACCGCTCCGGTCGAACTCGACGTTCTCGACCACGTAATAGCTGCGGGCCTCGCCGGGTGCCCCGACCCCCAGCGAACGGAAGGCCGGCTTGGTCGAGAGCGACTCGACCTTGGCCGGCAGCGGCCCTTCCACCTCGGACTGCGGGCTCTTGGCGAAGTAGAGCGCGACCTCGGCGTCATCGACCTGGGTCTGGTCGAGTTCGAAGACTCCGAACGAATACCGGTTGGAGCCCGGTTCGAAAACGCTTGCTGCTGGGGATACCACGAGGTCCGACTCGGGCTGCCCGGACAGGACTCCGTCGATCGTCTTGCCATCGGCCGAAGGGAAGTCCGAGGCCGAAGGAGCCGACCGGGCCGCCTCGTCCCCGCCGCTATCCGAACCGCAGGCCGCCAGGCCGAAGCAAGAAACGACCGCGAGCAGCACAGCCGCGATTCGCCTCGCCGATGTTGAGTCCGTCCCGAGCATGAGCGTGGAGGCTACCGGAGCGCCGCCGGGGCCGGGCGCGGTCGGCCCAGCCGGAACGACGACGGGCGGCTCCGATGTCGGGGCCGCCCGGTGTCGTACTCGCGGTGAAACCGCCGTGAGCCGGGCGCGCCGGCCGAGGCGAAAACGGTGCTCAGTTGCCGGCAGCGGCGAAGCGCTCGGCGGCGTAGTCCCAGTTGGCCACGTTCCAGAAGGCATCCAGGTAGTCCGGGCGCCTGTTCTGGTACTTCAGGTAGTAGGCGTGC
>Ga0209591_10003781_pt1 | contig 17426 bp, 14 predicted proteins | sample MAT01_FD_187207 | JGI IMG/M metagenome (GOLD analysis project Ga0209591, IMG submission 187207) | Freshwater microbial communities from Lake Fryxell liftoff mats and glacier meltwater in Antarctica - MAT-01 (SPAdes) (version 2) | ecosystem: Environmental > Aquatic > Freshwater > Ice > Liftoff... | reverse complement strand
CCAACACATGGATGCGTTCGGCCTTTAGGGCCGCGGCAATGTTGTTAGTTAGGGCGTTGATTTTCTCGAGTTTAACCCCGGGCGCGGGATGCAATTCGTACCGGGTAATCGTGGGTCCCCGTGTGATGTCCCCGGGGGCTACTTCGATGCCAAACTGGGCCAGCGTCTGAACCATCAGGCGCGAATTGGCCATGAGCTCTTCCTTCGTTTCCGTAGGACGAATGGTCAGGTCCGGCAGATGGAGCAGGTCGAGGGACGGAAGTTGGTAATTGCCAATGAGCGGGGTGGTGGCGACCGTGATTGGCTTGTTTTTCCGGGTTTGTAGTTTTCCGCGGGGCGAGAACACCGGGACGGCCGCAGACTCGGGTTCGCTGAAGGAGGCTTCCGTTTCACCCTCGGCGGCCGCCTCGGTCGAGGAGATGGGCTCTCCGTCATCGGTTTTTAAAGCGGCTTTTCGGCCGAGGATTGTTTCGCTGGGGGAACCTGAAGTGGCGCGCGCGATTTCTGCGGCGGAGATGCGAGTGCCTTCGCCGGCCGGTTCGGCTCCAATTTTGGAAACGCTATTATCCTGAAACCGGGGTTCGGGAACCGGGCGGAGGTCGGCGCCCAGGCCCGAGGGGGTTGAGGATTCCTCCGCGGATGTTTTGGAACTTCCCGCGGGACGGGCCGCGGTTCCCGACTCAGCGGTCGCCTGTTCTTCGAGTTTCCGGGTCTGTTTTGCCAGGCGTTTGGCTTCTTTTTCCAATTGGGCCTGGGTGGCGGCGAGGCGTTCCTCCTCGTTACGGGGTTCGTGGGCGAACAGTTTTTTGCAGAGGTTCCAGAGTAGGAAATCGGTCAACAGCACCAAACTACCCAAGTACATTGCGCCATAAATGAGAGTGGCCCCGGTTCGATTCAAAAAATAGACGACCAGACTCGAGTTGAGTTGTGACCCAAGCAAACCGCCCGCGCCGATCGAATTACCGCGAGTGCCCAGTGAAGGCAGGTCGGTACTGAATAGGTCCAACATCCCCATGGCCGAAATCAACAAGCCCAAGGCGGCTACCGGGGCCTTCCAACTGCGCCTCAGATAGGCCAAAGCTGGGACAAAACTGGCCAGGCCAAATCCTAAAAGCAGAACCGGCAAAAGGTAGGCAGCCGCTCCCAAGCCAAACAGTAATGAATCCGCCACGGCCGCACCAAAACGTCCTAAGACATTGTGGATTGGCTGGTTAGGTGGATACGCATTGGCCCCTAAGTCGGCCCGGTCATAGGAAAAAAGAGCGAGGGCGAGGGCGAGAGACGCCACCAGCAAAGCCAGCCCGGTGGGATCACCTGAACGGACGGATGGCTCGGCAGGAGTGGCGACTTTGACACGCGGCATAGGGAAACGTTCTCCGGCGTCATGGCCGCGACGCAAGTGGTTTGGGAACTTCATCGAGGGAAACCCACCGGAAAGTGCGCCGGCAGACGCGATCGACTTGGTTCGGCTTCGTCATTGCACCCTTAAATTCGCCAGCCAACCTCCGTCTTGTCATGGCGTTGTTGGAAATCACCGATCTTAGCAAGACGTTCCGGGGCCCGGACGGAACGGTTCACGAGGTCGTTCGCATCCCGCGATTTACTCTGGAAGCGCGCACGCAATTCGCCCTCAGCGGGTCGAGTGGCAGCGGTAAAACCACTTTTCTGCATTTGATCGCCGGAATTCTGGCCCCAGATTCGGGATCGATATGCCTGGATGGAGCCGATCTGGCGCGGCTTCCGGAGGCGGCGCGAGACCGGCTCCGAGCGACCCACATTGGCTATATTTTTCAAACCTTCAACCTGCTCCAAGGATTCACTGTCTTGGAGAATGTGCTTTTGGGGATGAGTTTCGGGCCGGGCGCCGACCGGGTCCGGGCCGAGGCGTTGCTCCAGCGAGTGGGACTGGGCGAACGCCTTCACCATTTTCCCCGCCAGCTCTCCACCGGACAGCAACAACGCGTCGCGGTGGCGCGTGCCCTGGCCAATCACCCGAAATTGGTTTTGGCCGATGAACCTACGGGAAATTTAGATGCGATGAATGCCCGCGACGCTTTGAAACTCATTCGGGAAACCTGCGTGGAGAACGGCGCGGCACTCTTGCTAGTCAGTCATGATCGGGAAGTTTTGGCCTCTTTTGAACAAACGGCCTCCCTGGCAGATTTAAATCGGGCGGCGGTCGTAAACGGAGGTGGCCAATGACTCTTTGGTTGATCGTTCGACGAAGTTTGCGGCAGCACGTCCTGTCCACAGTAGTCACCGCTATTTCGATCGCGCTGGCAGGTGGATTACTGATGGCCGTCTGGGTGGTTAAGAACCAGGCGCATGCCACTTTCACCGGGCAAAGTGGGGGTTGGGATGCCGTTTTGGGAGCCCGTGGAGCGAAACTCCAACTCGTGTTGAATGCGATTTTCCACCTGGAAGCATCACCCGGAAACTTGCCTTACCAAGATTATGAGGCGCTCAAGACCAATCGAGCGGTGGCGGCGGCAGTACCCATCGCGGTGGGGGACAACTATCGCGGGTACCGCCTGGTGGGCACCTTAACCAATTACTTCGAGGTGGAGTACGCGCCGGGTCGGAGGTTTGTGGTCAGTCCAGGAGGGCGAATGCTGGAAGATGGCTATCGGGAAGCGGTCGTGGGCAGTTTTGCCGCTCAGAAGCTGGGCTTAAAGGTCGGCAGTGAATTTCAGCCCTACCATGGCCTGAATTTCGATCCTAAGTCCCAGCATGAGGAAGTGTACGTCGTGGTCGGCGTCATGGAGCCCTCTAATACACCGGCGGATCGGGTCATTTGGATTCCTTTGGCTGGACTCCAAAATATGAGTGGGCACGACGCGGCGACGGCGGCCGATGTGAGCGCCGTGCTGGTGAAGCTGCACACGCCCATAGCGGGACAGCAGTTGGACTTGCTTTACAACCGCCAGGGAAATCGTCTGACGTTTGCCTGGCCGATTGCCAAACAGATGACGGATTTGTTCGAGAAATTTGGCTGGTTTGATGCCGTTTTGGAGCTAGTGGCCTGGTTGGTGGCTCTAGTGGCGACGGGAGCGGTCTTAGCCAGTCTCTATAATTCCATGAACAGCCGGCGCCGCGATATTGCCATTCTTCGAGCTCTCGGCGCCCGACGAAGGTCCATTTTCTCCGCCATTGTCCTCGAATCCGCAACCATTGCAGCGCTGGGAATGGTGCTGGGGTTCGGGATCTATCTGGCCATTCTGACCGGTGCTGCCGCCGTTATACGGACGCAGACTGGGGTGGTGCTAGATCCTTGGCAGCCGGCCCCCGTGTGGTTATGGGCTCCGGCGGCCATGATTGGGTTAGGAGCCTTGGCGGGGATCGTGCCGGCCGTAAAGGCGTATCGGGCAGATGTGGCCGAGGGGTTGGCTCCGGAGTCCTGAACTGGTGGTTCGTGGGGCTTGGGGAGCGCGGAGCTCCGACCCGGCCGGAAAAACCTGCTAGGAATCGAAACGGCTTGTTCGTAGGGTCCGGAGGTACATGTCCAAAATTGCCAAGACGGCTGGGTCGACCCCGGGTTCCGTCAATCCGGCCGAGCCTGAGCTTCCCTTCGAGGAAGCGCTGGCGAAGTTGGAGTCAATTGTCGAGGACATGGAGGCGGCCGATCTGCCTCTGGAACAACTCTTGGCGAAGTTTGAGGAAGGGGCTCAGTTGGCCAGAATCTGCCAGACGCGATTGGCGGCGGCTGAAGTCCGGGTCCGACAGTTGGAGAAGAATCTCGCGGGGGATTGGGAAACGCGCCCGATCGAACTCACCAGCCCGACGGAGGCCGCTTAAATCACCGTTAACGGAGCTTGTTTGCTGGCCGCCAGACCACATTTTTTGCATCATTCTGTTCAACAACGCATGAGTCGCTATCTCGACATGGTGGATCACCCGTCTCACGTCCGAAAACTGACCCCGGACCAACTGACCGAGCTTGCGGCGGAGATCCGCCAGGAGCTGATCACAAAACTCGCCAAGCATGGCGGTCACCTGGGCCCGAATCTGGGAGTGGTGGAACTAACGATCGCCCTGCACCGGTGCTTTGAAACGCCCCGGGACAAGTTTGTGTGGGACGTTAGCCACCAGGTTTACGTCCATAAGCTGTTGACCGGACGAAAGGACCGGTTTCACACAATTCGGACCACGGACGGACTCAATGGCTTCGCGCTGCGGACTGAAAGCGAGCACGATTCCTATGGGGCGGGACATGCCGGCACGGCCTTGTCAGCGGCCTTGGGCATGTGTGCCGCGCGGGATCAGCGGGCTGGCTCGGAACATGTCGTTTGCGTCTTTGGAGACGCGGCCTTGACCAACGGAATTTCCTTTGAGGCGCTCAATAATATTGCCGGTACGACTAAGCGTTTCATCGGGATCCTCAACGATAATGAATGGTCGATCGCCAAGAATGTTGGCGCGATTGCCACCTATTTAGGTAAACTGACGACCAATCCCCGGTACAACAAGTTGCGTGACGACTTCGGTCACTGGCTCAAGAAGTTGCCGCAGGGAGAACTGGTTTCCATGCTGGGGCAGAAAGCTGAGGAAGCCATCAAAGGCGCCGCCAATACGCTTGGTCTGCAACAGACCGGCTCGTCGGTTGATGCCGATGGACGCGGAGGTCATGGTTCGGCTCTTTTGTTCGAGGAATTTGGCATTCGCTACCTAGGTCCCATTGATGGGCACAATCTTTCTCAGCTGATCAGCACCTTGGAGTTTGCCAAAACCTGCAACGAGCCGGTGGTGATCCACATCCTGACGCAAAAGGGGCGGGGATTTGAAGCAGCTCTGAAGCAGCCGGAAAAGTTTCACGGCTTGGGGCCTTACGATGTCCAAACGGGACAGACGCCGGCGCCGAAAGCGGATGCCCCGCCGCTGTGGCAGGAAATCTTCGGCCGCACCATGGTTAAACTGTGCGCGCAGAACAAGAATGTGGTGGGGATCACGGCGGCAATGCCTACGGGAACGAGCCTGAAGTTGCTCGATCAGGCATTTCCCAAGCAGTATTATGACGTGGGCATTGCCGAAGAGCATGCGGTGATCTTCGCTGCGGGCATGGCCACCATGGGTTTTCACCCAGTGGTCGCCATTTACAGCACCTTCCTGCAGCGAGCGTACGATTGCATTCATCACGACGTGTGTTTGCAGGATCTGCCAGTGATTTTCTGTATGGATCGTGCAGGACTTAGTGCCAATGACGGTCCGACCCATCATGGGTTGTTCGACATCGCTTACCTGCGGTGTTTGCCCAACCTGATCGGAATGGCTCCCGCCAACGAGGATGAGCTTCAAGACATGATGTTTACTGCGACCTTCCAGTCGCATCCGGTGGCGATGCGGTATCCTCGGGGGAATGCCGAAGGCGTTCCGATTAAGGAGCAACCGTCGGTTTTGGAAATCGGCAAGGCTGAGGTTATACGCCATTTCACTCGCGGAAATGGGGCACGCAAAGTGGCCATTTTCGGTCTGGGTCCCATGCTTCGACTCGCCTCGGAGGCGGCCGATCGGTTGGCCTCAGAAGGCTGGGATGTGGCGGTCATTAATCCCCGTTTCTTTAAGCCCTTGGATCGATCAATCCACGAGTATTTCGGCCAGACGGCCGATGTGTTAGTAACCGTCGAGGATCACGTCGCGATGGGGGGCTATGGTTCGGCGGTGATCGAAGCCTTGAATGATGCCGGAGTGGCCGTTCCCGTCGTGCGCATTGCCTGGCCTGATGCGTTTGTCGAACACGCCAGTTCGGTTGATTACCTTCGCCAAAAGTATGGGCTGACGGTTGATCACCTGGTTCAGGAGGTCCTATCCAAGGGGGCGTCCGGTGGGTTGACGGCGGAGCGGATTTCCGCCGTGCCCTAGGGTTTGGGGCCGGTTTAATTGTGTCACGGTGTGCCGGCTCGGGTGGAATCCGCCCGAGCCTGGCTCGTTTCTGCGTCCCCCGAACTCATAAAGTCGCCTGAATGTGCTTGGTTTGCGTGCGTCAAACCAAAATTGGGGGAGTCGGTGTCTTGGCGTTGGTCGTGCTAAAGAAATTTCATCGGGTTGTTCGGGTGGAACCACGGATGACCTAAAAAAGTCAGCGACCGTTAGCAATGTTGAACAAAGCGTGAGGACTGCTGTTCCAACGCGCAAACAAACTGAAAATGAAGGCGAACTTAACTTTGGTGGAGTCGGCGGCCAAGAATCGTAGGGCGGCACGTCCGATGAGCATTCCTAGCCGGCATCCGACCCCCGCTGAGGCGGTGCCGAGGGCGGTTCTGCCCGGATCGAATCGCCATAACGCAAACCGGCCATTTCTTTCCAAGGGGCGCGGTCAGAAAGGATGGCGGAAGGCGGCGAGCGGTTCCATATCCTTAATTCCAGATCAAGCGGGACAGGCTCAAGTGGCGCGGATCGCCCTAACCCCGGTCACGGAGGTTCCCCGCGTACAGCCCGATGTTCAACCCGAGCGGGTGGTCGCTCGCTGGGATGAAAATTCTTCGCTTCGCCTCTACCTTCGCGAAGCGGTTCAGACCCCTCTGTTGACTCCGGCCCAAGAGGTGGAATTGGCGCATCGAGTTCAGGCGGGTGATGCCGCGGCCCGGGAACATATGATCAAGGCAAACCTCCGGTTAGTCGTGAAGATCGCCCGAGAATACGAGGATTACGGACTGCCGCTGCTTGATCTGGTGAACGAAGGGAACATTGGGTTGATGCGGGCGGTTGAACGCTTCGATCCGACCAAAGGGGCCAAACTTTCCACGTATGCAGCCTGGTGGATCAAGCAGTCGATCAAACGGGCGCTTTCCAATCAGGTGAAGGCGATCCGATTGCCCATTCATCTAGTGCAGCAAATTGCCCAATTGCGCCGAGCCGAAACGGCCTTTGAAGCGCGGCACGGCCGGCCTGGTCGGGACTCTGAGCTCGCGGTGGTGCTCGATGTCAGTGAGAACGATATTTTACACTGGCGTGAAAGTGCCACCGTCGGAACTACCTCTTTGGAGGCTCCCTTAGGGAATGATCCCGATGCGGGCCGAGTGTCCGATTTGGTTCCGGATGAGAACGCCATGATGCCCTGGAGTTCAGTGAGCGAAGAGACTAATGCTGAATTGATCCGGGAGCTAGTAGGAACCCTCAACGCGCGGGAGCAAAAGATCCTGCGGGAACGGTTTGCTCTGGATGGCGGCGAGCCGCGGACGCTGGAGCAAATTGGAGTGGATTTTGGTCTCACCCGGGAACGGATCCGCCAATTAGAAGCGGCTGCTTTGCGAAAGCTGCGGGATCGGATTGAAACCCGTGAGCGACTGAATACGCCATAATGATTCTGGTCGATCGCAACTAAAGATCGTTACTTGATTGACGGTCTTTTTTTGTTGTGATGAGAAGGTATGGGGTGGGTGTTTATCGGTGGCTGACCTGGCGAGTGACAGGACGAGCGCTGAGACCTGATTTCACTGGCGCAGCAGGGTGCAGGACACCTACTCTTCCCGCCGAATGAGCAACCGAAAATGGCTTCCGATACTTACCCTCGTGGGTTGCTTCATAATTTTGGCGGGATGCGGTGGGATCCAGGGGAGTCATAGTGTTTCTCCTGCTTCCTTCTTCATTCCCGGCTTGAATAGCCGCCCCATTTCCGGCCCAGCAATGGCGCCCATTTCTGAACCTCTTCATCCTTAATCATCTGCCATGCGTTTTCCGCTCGCACTGACGACCAAGATTGCCAAACACATCGTCGGAAACCGGCTCCGCGGCACCCCAAAGTTTGCGATGGTGCTGCAGTTGGAGCCCCTTCATACGTGTAATTTGACCTGCACTGGATGCGGCCGCATTCGGGAGTACTCCACCAGTATAAAGGACATGGTGCCTCTGGAACAATGTCTGGCCGCGGCCGCGGAATGCGATGCGCCGATGGTTTCGATTTGTGGGGGTGAACCGCTCATTTATCCGAAAATCGAGGAATTGGTCGCCGGTTTACGCGAGCAGGGTCGAATTATATACATTTGTACGAACGCCGTGTTCATGCGCAAGAAGATGCGCGAATACATGGCGGCCCACTACGGCCCCGCGATGGAACCGCATCTGGTCCGCTTGGTCGGCGAAGGGCTGGTTTCGGAAAAGGAGGCGGAAGTCATTCGCCACCCAGATGAGGCGGCTCGAAAGAAACTCACCATTAAGCCCACTCGCTGGCACTACTGGAACGTTCATGTCGACGGTCTGGAGTACACCCACGATCTGATTGTGGAGCGCGAAGGCGTCTTCAAGGAATGTGTCGCCGCCATCAAGATGGCCAAGATTTTAGGGTACCAGGTAGCGACAAACACCACGGTCTATCGAGAGACTGATCCGGCGGAACTGGAGGACATGTTCCGTTTCCTCAGTTCTCTGGAGTGCGACGGGCATACGATTTCTCCAGGTTACGACTATGACGCCGCCAAAAAGGATATGGTTAAGCGGTTGGGGCGGGATCCTAAAGAGTTCTTCCTGACCCGAGACTTGACCCGGCAGAAATTCAAGGACATCGAAAGGTGGGGTCAGATGTTCACAATTCTTGGTACCCCAGCCTATCAGGAGTTCCTCGCCGGGAAACGGGAGCTGACGTGTACGGCCTGGGCTATTCCGACTTTTAATGTCCGTGGTTGGAAAGCACCCTGCTACCTGATGACTGATGGTCATTACCCTTCCTATCAGGAGATGCTGACCAAGGTGGACTGGGAAAAATACGGCGTCGTTGATGGGGTGGCGCGCGATGCTCGCTGTGAGAACTGCATGGTTCATTGCGGTTACGATCCGAGCGGTGCGTTGAGCACTAAGCCCCGGGATACGTGGCTAAATTTTAAATATAACTTTATGCCCCGGCCGGCGGCGATTCCCCAATCCCCCGAGTTGGCGACCAAGGCATTCAATGGGTTCTCCGTCGGGAAAGGACATTTGGCCGAGGCTAAGGCGGCTGTCAGTCGCGAATTGGGCGGAGCCAAATCAGTATACCAGCGTAATGGCCACCACGATCACAGTGGAAGTGAGGCTGGTTCCGACACGACCCAGCGGGATGAGCTGATCGGGAAAATTCGGGAATCAGGAAAAGCTGAGGTCAAATCGGAGTAGGACCTTCCCTTTATCAGATTCATGCAACGAAGCCAGGCGACTGGCTTCGTTTTTTTTCCCCCGAAGCCAGCGTGTCCACTCGCGAAACCAGCCGCGTTTGCTACGTTCCGATATGATCCACCGAAGCCTTTGGGGTGGCGTTTTCCTGCTAATCGCTGCGCAGGCGCAATCACCCACGACTTTCCGATTGCCGCTTCCGGCGGCCTTTTTTCCCGAAGGCTCCCCCTCTGGAATCTCCCGTCTCCACGCAATCAAGCCGGCGGTCTTGACGGCGCATCCTGACACTGCACCCGATGAGACTTGGATTTTCACCGACCGCGTCGCCTTGAAGTTAGAGGCTTCGACTGATGTGGCAAATGTACTGGACGGACGGCCGTTGTCGCTAAGTCGAACTATTGAGCCAGGGCTATATGTGCTTCAGGCGCCGGACGCATGGACTGCCTGGAGGGAGGCTGAGGATCTTTCTCAGCGGCCGGAAGTGTTGGCCGCCTATCCCGTGTATCATTCACCCAAAGCGTCCAGCGATGGCTACGCCCGCGCCCCTTTGGACACGTTCTTCCGCATCAACGTCGACATCCCCTCCTGTGAAATTGCGCCTGGGGTCATCGTGCCCGGACAACGTGTTAACGGACAATGGTACCTCGAAAACCGCGACTCGCTGACGGGGGCCGAACTCGGCGTTGATATCAATGTGCGACCTGCCTGGGCTCTGAACCGGGGTGAAGGAATCACGGTAGCCGTGGCGGACACAGGGATTGAACTAGACCATGACGACCTGCAGGACGCGGTCGCCGGCGCACCTCATTTCAATTTCAGTTCTGGTCTGCCCAACGGATCACCCACGCGCAACGATTCGGGAGGGGCTCACGGTACGTCTGCTGCCGGCCTGATCGCAGCGGTGGCCAACAATGGGCAGGGAATGAGTGGCGTGGCGCCGGCTGCCCACCTGGCCGCTTGGGTCATTTACGATTCAAGCGGCCGATCGGTCAGTACGGAGCGGATCGGTGACATGTTTCGTTACGCCAATACTGTCGTTTCCATACAGAATCATAGCTGGACTCCGACGGGAACACGTCAGCGCGGTCCAGACGCCTTGGAAGAAGCGGGAATGGCCAGTGCTTGGACGCAAAGTCGGGGCGGACTCGGAACGGTACTGGTTTTCGCCGCGGGAAATGATCGTGAATTGGGTGCGTACGTGAATGACAATGGGTATGCGAGCGATCCCCGAGCCATTGGTGTCGCCGGTGTGACTCCCTTCGGCCGAGCCACGGCAGCGAGTGAACCCGGATCATCCCTCTTGGTGGCCGCACCGAGTGGCGATGATGAATTCGGAGGGCTATTCACGACGGATCTCTCGGGAACTGACGGTGCCAACTGGATCAGTTTTTGCCCGACGTTCGAATACTTATCCGACTACCGCTGGGGGAGCCTCGGATTCAAACACACTTCGGCCGCTGCCCCTTTGGTCTCCGGAGTGGCCGCTCTGGTTCTATCGGCCAATCCAGGGCTGACCGCCCGGGATGTCCAGCAAGTTTTGCTACTGTCCGCCGGGCATGCCGACCTGGCCGACCCAGATCTCAGGACGAACGCCGTGGGATTAGCGGTCAGTCATAATGTGGGTTTTGGCCTAGTGAACGCGGGCGAAGCGGTTCGATTGGCCATATCCTGGTCCAATCGTCCGCCCGTCCTTCGTTTGACTCGCGCGTTCACCGGAGTGATTCCCATTGCCATTCCGGACGGTGGATACCGCGTCGAAGTCACGGGAGAATCGATTCCCCGTGAGTTAGCTTTTATTTCCGGTATTCCGGGCTTTGGCATCCAGCCGGATCACTCAATGATAGCGATTCCGATAACGGATATTGGTCGAGCTACCAATGCTCTATCGCAGCGGCTCGACGGCCGTGGAGCGTTGATCGAACGGGGCAATAATTCATACAACGCCAAACTAGCCACCGCGGCCGCGGCCGGGGCGAGATTTGCCATTGTCTACAATCTTGAAACGGCGGCGCCGGGTTCGTGTCCCGGCGGGGATCAATTATGCGTCCCGGTTGGAACCGATTACTCACCCATTCCGGTAATTTTTGTGGGCCGCACCTCGGGACTGGCCCTTCGCGATTGGGTTGCTGCCAACCCAGACACCCGGGTCCGTATTGCACTCATTGGTCCGAGTCTCCCGTTTTCGGTCACTGAGTCGTGGCAATGTGAACGGGTAGGGGTGCGGCTTAGGACGGATTTCACCGTCCGGGGGGATTTGCGAATCACTCTGACCTCACCCTCAGGTACCACGAGTATCATGCAGAGATATAATGGTGATACCAGTCCGGGCCCGTTGGATTGGACCTATTGGAGCACCCATTATTATTATGAGCCCTCGTCGGGCAGTTGGACCCTCTCAGTGACCGACGAAGCGCTCGGGGAGGGAACCGGGCAAATTCTAGAGGCAAGCCTGATTTTGGAGGGGGTTCCCATTCTGGATATGGATCACGATGGGCTGGATGACCCTTGGGAGCTGACCCAACTGGGGACCCTAGAGTATGCGGCGTCAGAGGATCCAGACGGCGACGGATACTCGATTCTGCGCGAATTCTTGGAAGGAAGTAATCCCTTGGTCGATGAACGCCCGACCTTGCCCGATATCGGATTCTTCAATGACCAGTTGGTTCGCCTGAGTTGGCCGGGCCGGGTTGGGGAACACTTTCGGGTGCACAGCGGTGGCGACTTAGGGAATTTGACGGCCCCGGCGCTGGTCCCGGGACGATTTCCGGTGACCTCGACCGTACGGTTAGAACCGGCTTCCAGTCGTGGGTTTTTCTCGGTCCAGCCGATTCTGGGGCCGGCTCAGTAAGGCAGTCGAAGGTCTGATCATATCTCTTCACGGCTGAGTCAATGAAACGGGGCGCCACTGACCCACGGGCAGATCACCGAGTTCAAACTCACCGAAACGCAGCCGCTGAAGCCAGCTTACTGGGCAGCCTTGGCTTCCAAACATACGTTTCACCTGATGGTACCGCCCTTCGGTCAATTCCACTTGCGCCTGGCGGAGACCCAGGATTTCGAGTTTCGCGGGAAGACACGGGTCGCTTTCGCCGTCCAATAACAACGTTCCGGAAGTGAACAGATCGGCGAGGCCTGCTGGTAGGTCCCGCTCCACTTCAACTTCGTAGAGTTTAGGCACCTTGTTTCGCGGCGAGGTCAGTCGATGCACGAGATCCCCCTGATCCGTCAGCAGCAACAGTCCGGTCGCATCTTTGTCGAGTCGACCGATCGACGTCACGGGCGGATTCCGGGCCAGCCATTGGGGTGGGAGTTTTTCGTAGATCGTGGGTCCGTCTCGTTCGTCGTGACTACAGGAGTATCCGCCCGGTTTATGGAACAGCACGAGAAGACCCTCCGGGAACTCGATTGGATGGCCGTCCACTTCAACTTCCCGAACCTCAACGCGCACTGAAGGATCGGTAATGGGTTCGCCCTTCTGCGTGAGGCGTCCCCGTCGGAGCCAGGAACGGGCTTCACTACGGCTGCAATATCCGTAGCGGGAAAGCAATTGATCCGCCCGGAGGCGAGTGGAGTGGGTCGACATTAGAGCCGAAGTCTATTCCATGGTGAGTCGGCGCAGGCAATACCCAAGCAGTCCGGTGATTGGGAGGGTCAGAAACCAGGCCCACAAAATACGTTCCACCACTCCCAGATTCAAGGCGCGGAGTCGTTTGGCTGCCCCAACTCCCATAATGCTGGTCGTGATCGCATGAGTGGTGGACACCGGCATGCCGAGACGAGCGGCCACCAGCAAAACAGTCGCCGCGGTGGCTTCCGCGGCGAACCCGTTGACCGGCTGAAGGCGGACCATTTTGTGCCCCATGGTTCGAATGATTCTCCACCCGCCCGCGGCCGTGCCCGCGGCCATGGTCAAGGCGCAAATCACTTTAATCCAGGGAGCAACCACTTCGTTTCCGCTTCCGCTGGGGACCATCGGATGCCGGAGAAATTCCAGCCAGGAGGGGATTTCCTTTAAATCTCCCGCAGTAACCGAAGCCGTCAGAGCTAGGGCTATGATGCCCATGGTCTTTTGTGCGTCGTTAGATCCGTGGGCAAACCCCATGTATGCGGCACTGACCAATTGAAGCTTACCGAACGTGGCATTGACCCAACGCGGCTTCCAGTTTCGCAGCACTACGTACAGGAAAGTCATGAGGAGAAACCCCATGATCAGACCGACGATGGGTGAGGTAACCATCGGGAGGATAACCTTATAGAGTAGCCCGTCGTTCTTGAACCACGGCCCGTCCTTATGGCGAGCCCAGATCAAGGCGTGCCAGTTACTGTGGGCCGAGGCGAGGGTTGCGCCACACAATCCCCCGATGAGCGCGTGACTGGAGCTGCTGGGTAATCCAAACCACCAGGTGGCTAGGTTCCAGACAATGCCACCCAGCAGCGCACAAATTAGGGTGCCGGAGGTCACATAAGCCGCGTCCACCAAGCCGGCCGAAATCGTTTTGGCCACCGCATCGCCCACCAGAGCTCCAATGAGATTGGTGCCTGCCGCCAGAAGAATTGCTTGGCGGGGCGTCAATACCTTCGTGGAGACGACCGTCGCGATCGAATTGGCGGTGTCGTGGAATCCATTGATATACTCAAACACCAGCGCGACTACGATGACCGAAAGCAGAAGCGTCATGCGCGGTGGGTCAGGAATTTTTGAGCACGATGTAAAAGATGACGTTGCCGGCGTCCCGGCAGCGATCGATCACTTTTTCCAAAAGGTCATAGAGGTCCTTAAGCGCGATGACGGTTACGGGATCCTGCTGGCCAGCGTAGAGCGACCGGAGTAGCTCAATCATCAATTTGTCTGCCTCACCTTCGAGGTGCTGGAGGCGCTCATTTTGCTCCTTCATGGCGTTCAGCCCCATGCTGGCTCGAAGTCCCCGCGTCATTCGCAGAACCGTCTCTGTGGATTGCTCCAGGAGGTGGGTTTGACGTGAAAAGTCGACCGCCTTGAACCGCTCCGGGCTCAAGAGTAGACGTTCGCAGAATTTCTCCAGAGTCTTGGGAATCTTGTAGAGCGAGATGCTCAAGGCCTCGATGTCCTCCCGCTCCAGCGGAGTCACAAAGGTTTGCGTCAGGGCTTCGCGAATTTCCTCGGTGATCCGTTTATCCTTTTTGCGGAGAATCGCGAACTCATCCAACGGGGCTGCAATCAGGCCTGGCGTGGAGAGAGTCGTCTTGAGCAAATCCACGCTTTCTCGTGCCTCGGAAGCGGATTGCTCCAGCAGGTCGAAAAACAATTCGTTTCGGCCGAAGACTTTCTGCAGTGAGAACATGGAGTGAGGCTATAAGCTGGGGAGAACGCTGGCGCGCAAAAAGTTTGGCAGCGTTCGATTGTCGTCGGTGGGCCGAAACGGGCAGGCTGGTGACGCGCATGAAAGTGCTGGTGGTGTCGGACATCCATTACGCGGCCGCCGGAGAACAAGCTCGGCGCGGTCACGAGGCTCGGGTTATTGGAAATACGGCTCTCCGCTGGTCCGCTCAAGCATGGCGGCATTGGATCTGGCTGCGAGATCCACTCGCCCACAATCATCGACTGAGTCACATCATTGCCGCCAATCCGGACCCTGATTGGGTGGTCGCTAACGGCGACTTCAATCTTGATACCGGATTCATCGGCGTCAGTGATCCCGCCGCTTATGCTAGTGCGGAAACGGCGCTCGGACTCCTCCGCACCGCCTACGGAGACCGCGTATTAGCTACCCTCGGCGATCATGAACTTGGAAAAAAGAGCCTCTTTGGAGGAGCGGGAGGTCTTCGTCTGGCCAGTTGGGAACGGAGCATTATTGGTCTCCGGATCGCTCCGGTCTGGCGGCAAGAGGTTGGGCCGTTCGTTTTGATCGGCGCCGCTTCAACGCCGCTCGCCTTACCACTCTTTCTGCCGGATGCCCGGCCTGAGGAGGCGGCAGACTGGCAAAGGATCGCGGAGCAGACGCTGCGAACCCTGATTGACACCTTTCGACTACTGGAGAGTCGTCAGCGCGTGATCCTTTTTCTGCACGATCCCTCGGCTTTACCCTTCCTGGCGCGTGAATCGGTGATTCGTGAACGACTTAATCAGGTCGCGTGTACCGTGGTCGGACATTTGCATACCGGAGCGGTCTTTCGGTTGGGAGGGATGCTGGCTGGGCTTCCCCCGATCCATGCCTTGGGCAATTCCATTCGTCGCTACTCCAGTGCCCTGCGAGAGGCGCGCTGGTGGCGGGAATTCCGCACGGTCCTGTGTCCGTCACCGACCGGAATCGAACTCCTGAGGGACGGCGGTTGGTTGGAATTGCAGATTCTGGACCGGCCTCAGGCGGAGGTAACCTGCCGGCGTCATTCCTTGCCTTGGCACCTCGACGCCCCTCCTTCCCCCGTCGCTTGAAACTGCGATCTCTTGCGGGAAACCTTTTGTCGCATCTGGGACAAAAGGTCGCACAGGGCCTCGACTCCAGTCTTTAAGAGAGTCGAGTCCACGTGAAATCTCCCAGACTTGGGGGTGCGACGGTCAAACCACCCGATCCACCAAGGGTTCGCCGTGGGTGAAATGAGCGAAATTGAGGAGAAAGTGGCGGATCAAGGTCCCCAGTTCGTCCTGATGCCCCCCCGCGACATGCGGCGTGATGAAGCAGCGAGGTTCGGCCCATAATGGATGGTCATCGGGTAAGGGCTCCGGGTCGGTTACGTCCAGCCAGGCGGATCCGAGGCGACCGGAACGAAGTGCCTCCAATAAAGCCTCTTGATCCACGGTTGAGCCGCGTCCGATGTTGTAGAAATTGGCTCCCGGCTTCAGAGCTTCGAAGAAGCGTGCAGCGCAGAAGTGGCGCGTCTCGGCGCTGTCCGGAAGGATGTCAATGACGTGATCCGCTTTGCCCAAGGCAGCGATCAACTCCTCCGCGTCCAGGACTGGGATGCCTTCATCACCCCGGGCAGTGCGGCGGTAAGCCAGGACGTGGGCCTCAAATGGACGCAGAAGTTCGGTCAACCGCCGGCCAATGGCGCCATATCCTAGGATTACAATCGTTTGGCCACGCAGCGGCACGCTCGAACCGCGTAGTGAATGCCATTCGATCGTTCCGTGGGCGGTTCGCGTCGACAGTGCTCGCGGCAATTGGCGGGATTGAGCGAGTAAAAAACCCAAGGCGTGATCGGCACAGGCCTCGTTGAACACGCTGGCACTGTTCGTCAGGATGAGGCCGCGCTGAGCCAGCAGCGCGCGGAACGGGGCGGTGTCATAGCGGGTGATTCCGGAAGAACTGACCTGAATCCATTTAAGCCGGGCCGCTGCTTGAATCGACTTGGGATCGGGCTGTCCAAAGGCAATATCCACCGAGATGAACTGCGGATCGGGCTCGGGTTTGGCGAGTATGGAAGCGGTGGGTTTGTGAGGGAAGACGAGTTCATGCCCCTCGGTTCCCTGCTGAAGTAAAGCAAGTCCCTTTGGAGTAATTTTCAAATCAACATAAATGCGAAGCCGGTTCATGTTCTGGATCGAAAGTTATCTTCTTCTCGCGAGGAAAGCGATAAAGCGACGGTTGGACTTGTTTATCCACGACCAGAAGTGAATCGGCATGGCGCCGGGGGCGGATTCGCCTTCACGCTCCGGCGTGATCAACCGATGGACACTGCTTTTCGGATTTGTGATCGGATGGACCGCTCCGGCGCAGCGTCTTCCTGATTCTTGGCGGATCTCGGATTCCCATCTGTCCGCCTATTTCGAATCCGAGGTTGTCCGTCTCGAGAGTGGTTGCCTGGCCGATGTGCAAACTCTCAGCGACTGGACCTCCCAGCGCGAGGAGCGGCGGCGTCAGTTGTTCGAGATGCTCGGATTGTGGCCGAATCCGCCGCGAACCGAGCTCAAAGCCGTGGTTACCGGAACGGTCGACGGCGACGATTTCACCGTGGAGAACGTGCAGTTTCAGTCCCAGCCCGGGCTTTACGTCACCGCCAATTTGTACCTGCCGAAGGGACTTATCCGACCGGCACCCGCGGTGCTTTACGCGTGTGGGCACGCTCAGGTGAAAACCAATGATATTAGTTACGGCAACAAGACGGCGTATCAGCACCACGGCATCTGGTTCGCCCGCCATGGCTACGTCTGCCTAACAATCGATACGCTGCAGTTGGGTGAGATTCAGGGGGATCATCATGGCACGTACCGGTTGGGTCAGTGGTGGTGGAATCGTCGCGGTTATACTCCGGCCGGCGTCGAGGCCTGGAATGGCATTCGAGCCCTGGACTATCTAGTGTAGTGTCTTGCAAACAGCTGGAGTTATTTTCCCTTTGTTTTGCGCATTCTTGGGCGCGTGCAGCCGGGCTTGATG